>Ga0116130_1001699_pt1 | contig 12082 bp, 16 predicted proteins | sample June2015DPH_17_5_FD_89733 | JGI IMG/M metagenome (GOLD analysis project Ga0116130, IMG submission 89733) | Peatland microbial communities from SPRUCE experiment site at the Marcell Experimental Forest, Minnesota, USA - June2015DPH_17_40 | ecosystem: Environmental > Terrestrial > Soil > Wetlands...
TGACGCTAGTTTCAAAAGATTAAAACTTGCAATTGGGGGTCCAACTATTAATATTATTGTTGAGGAATGTTTTATGGTTGATACCGATTTTTATAATACACAAAGACTGGAATCCGAGGAGGCACTTATAAAATTAGAATATTTAAATAAAAATGCCTCAATACAATTCAGAGAAATAATTCAAGACAAACTTGATAAAGCTATGAAACAGGAGATTTTATGAACCAAGAATATGAAATGCTCAATAATAGATTATATTTTAAAGATAAAGATGTTGTTAGTACTGAATTTAATACTTGTTCATCAGAAAATTTAGAACAGAATTCAAGAACTGAAAATAAAATTAAAACTTCAAATGGGATTGAAAGTACAGATAAATTATGGTTTATTTCACCAAGTAATGTAGATGTATTTCAACAATACACAAATTTAAATGAAATTAATAATACAAGTGTCAAAAAACAGGTGGAATCTTTCTTGAATCGTTTTCAATCTATTTTATCTTATAATAAAGGCTACTTAACTGATCTCGGAAAATTACCTCCCCTCAAGATAGTTCCAAATGTACACGATGAATCAGTTTTAGTCGAGTGGATTTTTAAGAATTTTAGAATTGGCTTTTCTTTTGAAAAAAATGAAAGTGATTCATCTTGGTATATTGTAGCCCAAAATGAAATTAACACTTCTAATTCCTTTGGAAAAATAAATAACGAAAAAATTGATGGATTACTAAATAGCTTTTTAATATTCGTAATTGGTAATGTTTAGCTAAATATGGATTATCCAGATTTTTTTCTTCGGGGTATATCTGGCCAAAATCACGTAGGTGATGACGATACCATATCGGGAGCTGTTTTTCACTTTGGGGGAAAGGATAATGTTGAAGAAAGAAATGATGATTATAATGAAGAATCAATATTTTGGAAAGATGATGAAGAAGCTATTACTTTAATTTTATCACAAAAAAAAGTAAGTGGTGATTTACAGTTTAAAGTAGGAGCGGTAGTTGTAAATAGAAAGAAGGTTGATAACGTTATAAAAGTTATTCTCGAAGAAGAGAAATTATCATATGAACGAAAACCTGATCCTAAAAATCCTAACAACAAATATCATGGTAATCTATTATTAAAAAAATCCACTAGTAACATGAGAATGAAAAATATAGCCGGTATGTTAGCTGAATGTTGTGATAAACTAATTAGACAAAAAAAAGGGTAAGTAAAATGATCTTTTTATTGGTTGATACGAAATACTTACTCGAGAATCTTTTAGTAATAACCTCGCCAAATCTTGAAAACTCAACAATTTTTTGATTAGACCCGCTTCCTATGCTGGAGTTACTTTAATTGTTTTGTAATCATAATTTATTTCACTTTCTTCAATAATCTGCTTCCAATTCTGTAATTTCATCGGCTTCATCCCAATCTTCTATATTGTTTCGTAATTCTATAAAGTTTGATTCGAGTTCTTTTGTTTTATTCTATGCTTCTTCTTCGGAATTAGCTTCTATCTCAAATGTAACGAAACTTGAGTAATATCTTTTTACTTCATATTTCATATATCCTCCAAAATTAAAATCTAAAATCTTTTCCAATCAGTTATACGACACTCTCGTTAGTCAGGTTGGCAATCTAACTACATTTGCACTATCCGGAGTCAAACTTGCCTATCGGCAGGCAGGCAGCAAAGAATTTTTAATAGCAAATAAAATTAACAATTATTTAACAACTAAATTATGAGGATTATATGGCTAAGCAAGCACAGCCAATTCAGCCGGTAGAACCAGAAGAAGTATATCTGGTTTCTAAAGTAAATAGAAAACTGATTATCCCTAAAGACAAAAGAAGTTTTCCGAACAAGGAAACATTAGCATTCACTTTTAAAGCCGGGATACCGCAGAAAGTTCCTGCTTATGCAGCTAAAGCGTATGCGGAAAGCTATCCGCATGTTTACAGTATAGTAAGAGATGGGGAAGCGGAAGCTATTATATCAAAAGCCCCAACTGTAACGCAGACTGCAGAAGTAGCAGCACCATCTGATTTTAATGCAGTGGTATTCCTGAACAATAATCATCCGCTGACTAAGGACAAACTAATTACTTTGGGCGATAAGGAAGTATTCCAAATTGCCGGGACACTGGAATTAAATCCCGATCCCAATACGCCTAAAGGGAAGTTAATCGAGCAGATATTAACAGAAGTGGAAGTCAGGAATAAATAGTGGCGACCCGTACACCGATAATTAAAGGGCGTGTCTTGCGGAATTTAACAAGGCGCGGTCTGTCTTTAGAGTCAGTTAACGATGTGGAAATATATTCCGAATTGACCGATGCGCAGAATCATATCCTTGATGATAATACTCCGCATTATTATAATAGATTCCCCCGGAGTAATCCCGCTGCAACTATTGACGAGAATACTGACCCTATTATTCCTGCTATTTGGGACAAAGCCTTGGAGTATAAAGCTACGTCTGAATTTTTAGCCGGGAAAGATCAGGAATATTTTCTTGCACGCTTTGAACAACAGCTAAAGGAATTACGTGCATCTGCAAACCGCTCTGATAAACATGAACCGCTCACAAGGGAACCGGGAATAAAAGATGAGCGTGGATGGTTTGAAAGGCGAGGGTGGTGGTAAATGACTCCAAATTTAGATTCGATTGCGATTGAATTTATTAAACGTATCCCAACGACTTTTAAGAGTGCGTTTGCAGCGGGCGGCGCGGCTATGCCGGATACTTATTTTATGCCTGCCGTTAATGTTATCGACTACATTAATAGAGGTATGAAAAAGTTATTTAATGATTCCTGGCAATCTTCAAAAGGCGATCCTTTAGCGTTCTCAAGATTATTTCCTGAATTGGTAAGATTTACTCCTGCAATTACGGTAACGAATGGTCTTTATACAATTGCGAGTCCATATCTTGATTTTAAGAGGGTAATCGGCGGAATTGTAGTAAGCGGAAATATTTTCATAAAAATCTGGGATGATACGAAATTAACATTGGCTCTTACAGGGCTTTATTCGGAATACATTACAACATCAAGTATGGCTGCTATGATACAGATGAATAATCAAATTTTTCTTTTCCCGGATGCGTTGTCTATCGGGACAAATACTATAAAGTTTCATTACATAGCTTTGCCGGTCGATCCCACTACTGGTTCGGCATTAGTGCAAAACGGGAATTATGACAGTCCCTTCAGCAGTGAGTGGAATTCTGTAATAGCGGATTATGCGGAAGAATTATTCTTACAAGATAGTTACCAAACGACATGATAGGAGTTTAGGATGCCAAATACATATCCAAGTCCGGTAAATCCATTAGCGGTTATTTATACTGCAGGAATGATTGCAAGTACAATCGGGCAATGGCTCAACAAAGAGAACATGGAAGGATTAGACCCTGAATTTGTAAAGAGCCTTATGAATCTTGCTATATTAAATGTAGCCGAGACTATATCGGGTGCAGGCGGTGATGATTACGGCAAGAGTGTTGTAATAGCCGGTATTTCTTCAAACGAAACAATAAATATATCGGGTTATCCTATTCTAAATATTGTAAAAATAGTAGACTCAATAAATTATGAATGTATTGAAGTTGGCTCAAAGAATTTTGACAACCTTTACCGGTTCCCGGAAAAGCAAAATAAAACTTACTGGTATAAGCACGGTCAATATCTTTATTTCTACGTAGGCGCTAACGTCACTTCTGTCGGAACACGCACTATGAGTTATAACAGTTATCCCCAAAGAGTAATGAATGACGGGGATTTCCTTGACATTAGAGATGCCTATGTCCCTTTAGTTATTGACCTGACAAAAAGTTATTGTATTGAGCATTTGGGCGGACAAGCTTCGGCTGATCTTACAACGGCAATTGCAAATAAAACCGCAGCCGTGAGACAGAATATTCTGACAAGGCAACAAATGACACAGAAAAATGCAGAGAATAATCAATAAGAATGGGTAACTATAAATATGATAAATAAACAATAAATATTAACAATGGCAAAGCAGAATTGGCAGGAAGTTGAATTTGCGCAAGCGTTGGGAATGGCAACAAATATTGATAATCCAGGGCGTAAATATGCTCAATTGCTGCTTAATGTGCATACTCACGATAAACCCGGAAAACTAACTCTAAGACCCGGTTATGCCCTAAAATATTCCGCGCCTTCTGATAGTACTATTGCCAATTCAAGCTTTTTGAATTTTGAAATGTTCATGGATAAACAAGCCGTTCCTGCGGGACAGGAAATTACTTGTTTGATTCAAAAAGGAATTATCCAGGGGATAAATAATAGCGGAAACCCTATTGTACCGGATACTCAAAATGCGCTTTGTTTTTGGATTCGTCCTTATTGGAATGGTACTATATGGGTTGATAATTGGCAGTGGCTTAACAGGATAATAATTACAAATGTAACTACAGGCGCAAGCCCGGAATCATATCCGAATGAGATAGAAGTTTTCGGAAATGCAACTCAGGGATTGGGAGATAATGCCTTAATAGGCTGGACAATTTATAACAAAACGAAAAATCAATATGCGAAGGTAATTACTTCCAAAGCAGACGGCGCAAATACAAGAATTTGCCATACTCTTTATAACAGTCAATGGTCAACTAATGATGTAATTATTTTAATGCAGAATTATTATGATTTAACGTGTCTGGCTGAAATTTATAATTGCGCCGCTTCAGATATAGTTTTTCATAAAGTAAATGATGATTTAAGAATCGGATTTGGCGGGCAGGCAAATAGGACAGGCATTGCAATTGGATATAGGCAGGGATATTATTTAATAAATGATCTTGGCTTTAGTACGATTCATACGGATTTAACGGCAGCGGGAGTTGTTGAAACCTTCTCTACGATAAACCAGGTAATATTAACTCCATATATAGCAAATCCGGACGGATACGGAATTGACCTTACGTTATTAACCGGTACTCTTACTGCGGGTATTTATTATTTTAGATTAACCATTATGCTTGATGGCTATGAAGAAATGCTGGTTGCGGATAATTCTATTAAGGTAGACGGAACTCACGATATACAAGTTAATCCCTGGCTAATTCTTGGGAAAGAGAATATAAGAAATACGGAATTTTTTGTTTATGCAAGTACCGACGGTATTACTTATTATCAAATAAGCGATTATCTTTTTACGGGCGATCAATATTTATCGACTGCATGGCAAGTAAATAATAACGGTCAATTATATCTAAATCTTACTGCAGCCATAAATTCTAATCCCGAATTATATACAAATTTAGATGCTGCAAATATTGCCGATGAACAAAATTCAGATGTTAATTGGCAAGTAATCAATCCTAATGAGGGTGGATTGCTCACGGTAAATACACCCGGTGCCGGCAGTTCAGCTTATGACTTGAAGTTTTACTATGACGAACCAATTGGACAGAAAGATGGAGTAAGAATCCCTCTCACCGGGTTAAGAACAAAGGGCAAATATACAATAAGCATATATTTCAAAACTAATATAACCAGCAAGACAATATATGTAAGTTTATATTGCGCGGATTTAACGGCACCTCTTTCGGGTGAATCAATTACTCAAACCATTGCTATCACGAATACTTTCACGCAGTATATTATGCAATTTGATACCTCTGCTCTTAATGATGCTGCCGCTTATTTAGTAATAGAACATATTCAAGGGGCTTTAGATAGAAGTGAAGATTTTGAATATGATTTGATTTCTGTAAAAGCTAACGAAGTAGTAAACTATACTCCTTTAATATCAGCCCAGAATGTTAATGAAATGTCTGATATAATGGGATATACCCCGGATGCTACGCTTATGACGGCATGGGACCAAGCTTTAGTATTTCATGGCAGAACTTATTTCTTAAATCCTTATGTGGGTGGAAGATTGGACGGCTTTATCTATGTAAGCATTATTAACGCACCAAACTCATTTTTGTGGGATATCGCAACAGCGGATAATTACAGAGAATTAGACACATTTGAAAGTTATGAAGTAATTGGAATGATTTTACTTCCTACAATGGAACTGCTCATTCTTATGAATAACTGTATAACCGCAATTGACCCGGACACGGGAATTGCAAGGAACCCGATATTTAATGTAGGAGTTATTTCAAGAGATTCTATTGTGAATATTAACGGTATTATTTTCTGGTGTGATGATGAAGATATATATATGCTTAATATCGGGGATGGATTAAATCCAAAACCTTTGCTTGAAAATACTATAAGAGACTTATACCAGGCTTTAGCAAGAAAGAATTTACTTTTTTGCGTGAGGGATAAATATAATACTTACAGAGTAAGAACGTATGACCCTGTTAATAAGACCGAATATTTATTAAGCAAAAACGGCTGGATTGAAGAACAAAAATTTAATTACCCTGAAATTTACAGAGTAAGCGCAAACAAAAAACTTAATTTCCTTTCTCAGGGAAATACCTATGAAATGGAGACGGAATTTATAAGCACAATCCCGGTAGACGATACCGGTCAAGCGGTTTCGGACGGTACGGGGCAAGTAGCAGGGACATAGAACTCATCCCCCCAGCGGGAAAGGAATAAAATATGAAAAAGATTTTTTTAATAGTTGCAATTTTATTTGCAAATGTACTACTGACGGCGCAAACTATAACGCCCATTACTTATATAAAGTTAAGCAGCCTGCCGTCGTCATCATTATTAAACAGTACTATATTCCCGGTGCAGGATTCTTCGGTTGCCGGATATGTAAACAAAAAATTATCTTTAAGTAATTTAAGTAATAATTTGCTGTCTCCATTAGATATTAATGATTGGAGCTTTTATAACGATACTTTGCGTTATAACGGCTATGCAAAATTTAATAATTACACTTCAATAAGTACTTTAACAGTTCCGGGCACTGCATCTGTAACAGAAACCGGTTTAGCAAATAGCGCAGTAACTCCGGTAAAAACATCTTTTATGGTTGTTGGTAAGAATAAATTTAATGTTAATGATCCGAATATTTTGAACGGTTATTATCTTTGGGGCGATGGAACTCCGCATGCAAATTCTTCTTATACGGTTACCGGTTACATTCCAATAATACAAGGTCAGACGCTATATTCTAATTATAGTGGAATCTCCGGTCTTCTAAACTGTCAATACGATGCCGGTAAAAATTTTATTTCAGGAACAAACTTTACTACAGCAGCTGCAACAGGCGTATCAGGCGCTGCTTATGTGCGATTTACATTAAATATTCCTTCTGCAGGCAGTTTATCGGCTGTACAAATAGAAAATGGAACTTCCGGTTCATCTTATCAGCCATATACCGATTTATATAATAAAGTTATTACGCCTGCAATTCAGGATACTAATATTACATATTCTAAAACAAAATTTTTTACACTTGGTAAAAATTTATTTAATTATGCTACAGTAACAAAGAGTGCTTTTATCGATTGGGGTAACGGTTCTGTAGATGGAGGTTTTCCTGCGGGCGATGCTTCTGATTTTATAAGTGTTACTGCGGGTTTAACTTATATGTGTAATACTACTATCCCCTATAGAGCGTTTTATGACTCTAATCAAGTTTTTGTTTCCGGCAATAGTTCAGGAAGTTATCCGGTTACCATTCCTGCGGGATGCCGGTATATTCGTATAACCGTAGATACTGCTCACTTATCTGTTTGCCAATTTGAACTTGGAACAGCATCATCAAATTTTGCGCCTTACACTTATATTTTGCAGGATTTAGATGGTGTTGCGCCTATTACTGTGGCAAATAATTCAATTACTCCCGCTCAATTATCAAATGTTCTTTTGCCTTCTAAAAATCTATTCAATATGGCAGCGGCAGCATATAAGACTTATATTGATTGGACGGATGGGAATGTTAATGGATATAGTTATTATCCTTCAGCATACGCCTCTGATTTTATACCGGTTACTGCCGGAGCTGTTTATTCTTGTAATACGGCTATTCTTTATAAGGCGTTCTATAATTCCAATTATGTTTTTGTATCAGGCAGTATGGCAGGAACTTATCCTGTAACTATACCCGCAGGATGTTCATATATCCGTATAACCGCAGATAGCGCTAATCTTGCAAATATACAGTTTGAGGCAGGGCAATATCAAACTTCTTATTTCCCTTATGGATATACGTCGAAGTGGCAATATGTAAATCCAACTCCGCCGACTTTGCAATGGGCTTCCGATGGGGATAGTATTACCCGGGAAGGTTATTGGCAGCCTGCCGTAGCAAAGGCATTAAATATTATAAATACTAATCTTGGCATACCGGGAACAAGAGTTTCTTTGATGGGGGGAAGCGATTCTATGGGGATGTGTTCAAATTATAGAGTAGGGCGTATCCCATCAAACAGTAATATAATAACTTTACTTGGCGGAACAAATGATTGGGCAGGAAATGCGGCTTTGGGAGATACAAGCAGTATGGATTCTACAACCTTTTGCGGTGCATTGAATGTTTGGATTAAAAAAGTTACAACGGCTTTCCCAACTGCAAGAATATTCTTACTTACGACTACATACGGAGAAATGTCCGGCGAAGCAGGTACCTGGACAAATACTTATACAAATTTAATTGGCTTAACAACGAGAGATTATGCAAATGCAGTTATTCTTGCCGGTAAGAGGAATAGTATTCCTGTAATTGATTTGAATAATGATTGCGGCTGGAATACTTATAATATAGGAACTTTTTTACAAGATGGTATCCATCCTAATGCTTTAGGCGCAGCAAGAATGGCGAATGTGATAATAAAAAAGATACAGGGATTATTACCGTAAAGTGGATATAAAAAAATACAAAAAATTTCTTAAACCCGAATTACATCCTATGCTGAATGATATTATACAAGCTGCAGGTACAGTAGTAAATAAATTACCGCCTGTAAATACTACGGCTGATAATGCAAGGTTTTTTGTAAAAAATTCGGACGGCACACATTCAGAATATATAAAGATTGACGGTAAGTTTAAAAAAGGGAGTACATTCTCATAATATTTAATCCGCAAAACCTCCGGGGTTTTTCTAAACCCAGGAGGTTTAATGTCATTAAATAATACAGGAAGTTAAAACAATGGATACGGAAATAAGGGAAATATTGGATTCAATGAATCAGAAAATCGATTCATTAAGTAGTAAGGTAGATTTAATGAATGAAATTTGTGTAAAGAATGGCGGCGGCAGGCACGTCATTTATAAGCGGAATGAGTTTTGCCAAATGTTATACGACAGACACTCGCTTGTAAAACTAAGCGAAAATTTTTACAAATATGCGCTTGTTGTATTAGTTGCATTACAGATAGTTCAATTTTTTGTTAAAAAATAAAGGGAATAAAATGAAAATATTACAGTTCTTTCAGGAAGAAAACGGACAGTTTTCTTCATCAAGGTTGTTAGCATTTTTAGTTGCAGTTGCAATGGTAGTTGATTATATGTATTCGGTTTTCGCTACTACAGCACATGCCTGGCATCCTGACCTCAACTTAGTGCTTATTCTTTTAACGGTAGTAACCGGTAAAGCAGTAGGCAAGTTCGGTGAAACCAAAACTACAACAGATACTTTAACGACGGAGTCAAAATGATTAACAAAGCGGGTGAACAGCTCACTAAATCTTTTGAATCGTTAAGGCTAAAGGCATATAAAGATAGCGCCGGAGTATGGAGTATCGGATGGGGGCATGCATCTGATAACTATTTCCCGGTTTTGCCCGGCTCTGTTATTACGGAGGATAAAGCCGAAGAACTTTTTGTCCATGACATTGGCAATGCGGAAGCTACTCTGAAACATCAATTACCAAACCTGACTACCGGACAGGCATGCCTACCGGACAGGCAGGCAGGTTGGCAAAATCTTAATGAAAATCAATATGCCGCTTGTGTGGATTTCGTTTATAACAGAGGCACGCTTAAATGGCATAGCGGCGCCGAAACTAAGTTACATGAATTGTTACTTGCCGGACAATATGACCGGGTACCCGATGAGTTTTTAACCTTTACGAAAGATATAGAAGGTCATGTATTGGAGGGTTTATTAAGAAGGCGCACGGCTGAAAAGAATTTATTCATTCAACCTTGCATTATTCCCCTCCCGGGAAGCCTGTCCCGATTCGATCGGGAGGGTATAGGGGTGAGTTGAAGACTTTAACAATTTTATAAAATAATGAGTCATAAATGGAAAAAATATATTTAATTTTAGCAGTTACGATTGCTTTAATATTTGCCGGCTGCGGTTCTACAAAGACAACTACAAATGAAACTACGACTGTAGATACTCATATTGTGAATATTCCTGTAACGCCGATTCGTAATGATGAAACTTTACCATGGGATACTACTTCCTGGCACTCGGAAACAGTTACGCCTGCCGGAGATAGTATTAAAACAACGATTACCGAAGTAATCAATCCCAAAAAACCTAAACAAAAGCCTTCACTCCATATAGTACAGACAATAATACCGGCTCCGGTTAGCTATATTGATACCACGGCAATAAATAAAACTCAATCAACACAAGTGATTAAGGCTGCTAATCCGGTTATGGCTGCAATCGGAAATTTTGTGAGCTTCGTGTTAAAGTTTCTTTGGTGGTTGATTTTTGGCGCTGCTGTTATTGCGGGTGTGGTTTATGCAATTAAGAAAAAACTTATTCAGGCATTGTTAAAGTAATATGCCAATGCCGGCTGTTACAAATTGCCCCGACGCCTGTCCGCCGTTAGGCGGATTTAAGTCGGGGCAATTAAAAAATATTTTTCCTTATACAATACACTGCAAAGGTTTACAAATATGGCAGATCAAGGACAACCGGTAAATGTAATTCTTGAATTCTCACCAATTCAGACGGATGAAGAATTAAAATCCAATAGCAGGATGGTATTAGGCTATTTATCTGCCAGGTATGAGTCCGATGCGGACTTAACCGTTACAATATATTTTAAGCGGGATGATGATATGGATTGGGAAAATACAGACCCGATAATATTAAGCGCACAGGAAGGCAGATACTTTGGGAAATTACCTTTAAGCTTAAGCGTAATTGATTATTACGTAACTGTGGAATCAAGTCCGGTTGAAAATTTTTGGATTAGTTCGTTAAAGGTTTTAATGAAAACTTTACCGGCAGGTAAATTCGGTTAAATTAATTTAGGAGCTTATTATGGCATTAGATCAGGCTAAAGCGCAGGACATTTGGAATCAGCTATACGGGATGAATACTCAAATGGTTAATCCATTTGAAAGCTATCAGAATCCATTTAGTTATGGTACGGAATCACAAAACTTGAATACTATTTATGGTAATGAGAGATCTGATATAGAAAGAAATACTAATGAGGATATTTCCGGTCAGCAGCAGAAAGCTGCGCAAAGTATGGCTTCCAGAGGAATAACCGGAGGCAGTCTTCTTACAGATACACAAAAAGGAATAGCTTCAAATATTAATAAGCAGAAATATAATGCTCTTTCCCGGCTTGGGACGAACCAGGCTAATGCTGCACTTAATCTTCAAAATTTGTTTAACCAAAATCAATTTGATATTACAAAAGCAGGCGTAGGCGTTAATCAGCAAAATGTACAGAATCAATTGCAGCAGTCCGGTCTGCTTTCCAGTTTCTTGAACCAAAGAGAACAATTAGGCTTAGAGCAGGAAAATGAACCCGGAACATTGGCTGATATTTTCAGCGGATTACAGACTGCCGCAAAAGTAGGCAGTATTCCTATGTCCGGCGGAACAAGTCTATTGGGATTATTATAAGGAGAATATTATGGCTAAAGGCGATTTAACAAGGGCAGTAAGACAGACCGGAGGCTTGAACCCGGTAGTTGCTGCGCTTCAGGATATTTGGGCTAAGAAAGCACAACAGGATTATTATAATACTATTCTTGATTCGTATAACAAGGCATATCAGGGAGAACAAAATTTGGGAAATCAACCGGCTAATGCGAGTCCCGGTAAATTAGAAAAGCGGTCTCCAGTCTAGTTGGTGTAAAATTGCAATTAAGCAATTAAATTGACATCTCAAAAAGAAAGGAGACCTAAAATGTTACATAATAAAATAGTTGATAAA
>Ga0116130_1001703_pt1 | contig 12062 bp, 8 predicted proteins | sample June2015DPH_17_5_FD_89733 | JGI IMG/M metagenome (GOLD analysis project Ga0116130, IMG submission 89733) | Peatland microbial communities from SPRUCE experiment site at the Marcell Experimental Forest, Minnesota, USA - June2015DPH_17_40 | ecosystem: Environmental > Terrestrial > Soil > Wetlands >...
AGTGCCAACATTGTAGGCGTTCGAGACCGAAAGCAAATAAACTGAACCATAAAATTCTTTATAGGGATACTGTTTTATCTTGACTTTCTTTTCTATAGACAGCAGGATGATATCTTTATAACAACAACAAAACAAAAAAAATTAAAGTGCCACAGGTACGGCATAAAAAAAATAATTATATAATTAGCGATAATTGAGCTTGTCCCCCTGGTTAATTATGAATTAATATTCTAAAGTTGACGCCATTAATCTCATTAGGGGATTGTTCTATTTCTAAATTTTTTAATACATTTATTTATTTTTCTCCACCATCAGGTCCATAGAAAAAAACAATATAGCAAAACCTCCGGAGAAGTCTTCAAAATGATATTCAACTTTAATTAATATCTTTAATCTTGTTAATCAGGCAGTGGCACCTCCACAACTGGAACCTGCGCCGGCGGTGCATCCATAACAATGCCGACCTGTAATAATCCTTCTGTTTTCAAGTAATGAAATATTAAAATCTTTAATATGTCCCGGCGCTCCGTGGTTCAGGTTTAATTCCAGCATCTGGTTAAAGTCGCAATCGTAAAGTTGTCCATCCCATCCTACGGAAAGTGTAAATTTACACATAACATTTTTTGCGGCGCAGGGGTTGAATGAATTGCTTAATTTTTCCATATATGCTTCATAATTACCGGAAGAAATAAGATAATCAAGAAACCTACTGACCGGCATATTGGTAATCGTAAAAAGATTATTGAAAACCAATCCGTAATTTTTTAACAGTTCACGCCTGTATTCTTTTTCCAACTCTAACTGTGAACCGGGAAGAAAAGCCCCGGCAGGATTATATACAAGATTAAATATCAGCCCGGAATTTTCATTGCCAAACCCAAGGCAGTTGAGTATCTTAATGGCTGCAACAGACTTTTCAAAAACACCTTCACCTCTCTGTTTATCCGTTAAAGAAGAATTGTAAAACGGGAGCGAAGAGATAATTTCAACATCGTTCTCCGCCATAAATTGCGGATAATCTTCAAAACCGTTTGCAACAAGAATAGTAAGATTAGAGCGCACCATGATGTGCTTTCCAATTTTCTTAATTTCCGAAACGAACCATTTGAAATCAGGATTCATTTCAGGCGCACCCCCGGTTATATCAACAGTTAATATATCGGATGAAGCAAGTGCAGAAAGGCATAATTCCATAGTTGCCTTAGTCATTATTTCTTTCCTATCCGGGCCTGCATCAACATGGCAATGCTTACATACCTGGTTGCACATTTTACCAACATTTATCTGGAAGATTTCAATCTTCCTGCTCGTAAGCGGTCCAATACCTATTGATTCAAATTTATCATCGAATGAAAGCAGTCCTGCAGGTTGGTTTATTATTTTTAGCTGTTCATCCGCACTCGCCAATCTCTCACCGAATGCCTTCATACTTTTATGTCTTGTTTTCAGCTCCATATTTTTACATAGTTAATTTTGCATTTACGTTCTTCATCTGAACACCATGCACTAATGAAGCGCCGCCTCTTATTGCACTTGCTACATGGACAGCTTCCGTCATCTGTTCCAGGTTGGCTCCTTTGGCAAGGCTTTCCTGCGTATAGGCATCAATACAATAAGGGCATTGAACTGCGTGAGCAACAGCTAAAGCAATTAATGCTTTTTCCCTCCCGGTTAATGCCCCAGCGGCAAATACGGCTCCATACCAGTCACTAAACTTTTTCCAAAGTTCGGGAGCGCCTTCGCTCATTTCTGCAAATTTATTTAAGTCATTAGGATTATAATAAGTTTCCATAAACTTTCCTTATTTGAATTTTAAGAATATTTACCGGTCGATTAAATTATTTTTTCCAAAAATATCCGCTTCTTCAGCGGGATTGCAAATATTTAAGAAATCTTTGATGGATTTAATATAAATAAATTGGATGTATAATCTTAACATTTTTATAAACTTTTCTATTCATTTTTATAAAAATCAAATATTTGTTAAGCATATTACAGATAATTAAATAATTTTAATACGATTCACTGAATCGCAAATTAAATTTATTTAGCCTTATAAATTTCATTAACCCGTGGTTTGAAATTAAAATAAAAGCGTCGGGAAGTTTTTATTTTTAATTCAGTTTCCGGTAATTTCAGCCAATGGAGTGATAATTATAATCGCAAATTGATACAATTTAAAAAATAGACGGTTATTATATCACAGATATTAATGTCTACTATAATAATCAATCATTATATTTATTCGCACATCTTTTTGCTTAAAAACGTCTTATATTCAACTATATTAATGGCATTAATATTGTACTAAATCACCATCACATATATAAACGGATTGATTATGAAGAAATATCTTTGTTTGATTGTATTGTTTGTACCTGCTTTAGCTTTTGCACAGCTACATATGGGGGGTATTAAGTTGGGAGTTTTTGATCCTTCTGCCACAAATGCGGGATTTATTATCGGCTATGAAGGAGGCTGGGCTGTAGATCCAAATTTTTCTTTAGGGTGGAGCATTGATTGGTTTCATAAAGATTACGTTGATCAGAATCTTGTTTCCCAATTTAATAATTTTTACGGCATAAATAGTTCATTAAATGAGCTGCGCGCAACTACAAATCTGTATGCAATTCCTTTAATGGCAACCGCAACTGTAAACTGGCCTATTGCACCAAGATCATACGCTTATTTTACAGGAGGCTTTGGTCTTGAAATGCTGCTGATATATTACCACGATTATGATAATCCCGATAACAATGACTTTCACGGGGCATTTGATTTTGCATGGCAGCTCGGCGCCGGGGTTGCTTATGAACTTGGCCCGCGTTCCGATGTATTAATTGAATTAGCATACCACAACTCACAGCCGAGCTGGCAGTATGAAGGCACAGATCTCACCGGCCACACAAGAACATTTGAACAATCCATTAATATGAGCGGATTAATGCTGCGTACGGGTTTTAGATTTTACTTTTGATTTATCCTAACATATAAACCTCCGGTGTTTATAAAACGCCGGAGGTTTGAAACTATAATAAAAATATTGCCGGATTATTTTTCCGGAAATGCGGGTGTGTAAAATATTTCGCTTTTTCCTTTGAGGTAATCAAATTTACCTAAGGAATAGTTTTTAATATTGATAAAGGTATAATAAATCAATTTTACGTTTTCAAAAAGACTATTAATTGATTCTACATTCTCTATTATTTTATCGCTGCACTCATGTAAAAATTGATTCCGTAATTTTATTAAAAACAACCATTCCTCTTTGGATATAATTTCTCCTAATGTTTCTACTCTATTTAATATATTTTTAAATGGCCTCTCCTCTTCTTCAATGGAAAGCACCAACGCCGGGAAAAGCTGTTGCCCGATGGCATCCTGCAGCTTTGAAGAACGAAAAATAAACTGGTCCAATAGCCTTACTCTATAATCATTCAATTTTCCAAAAGACTTTTCAGTAAGCGGCATAATCTTTTCCAATTCCATATAATCGGAAAAAATTATTTTCAAATGTTTATTGCATTCATCAATAGCTGAAGCAAGCTTTTTTAAATTCAGATTTATAACTGTATACCACCTATTCTGACTATTTGATAAATAAGCTTATTCTCTCTCAAACCGGTATTAATAACCATATCAATTTTTTGTTCATAATCCGATAAGCGCATGATTTTCTTGTTCTTTTAGCCGGCGTAAAATAATTAAAATTGCATTATGATGCCATCATAGTTTGCTTTTTAGTGTGGGTGCGGGAAAAATTATAGTGTGTATTTAATAATACTCATTCTAACAATTTTCCAGAATAAATTTGCGTAGGAATTTCGTTCATGAAATTCCTGCATGTCAATCCCCATTCAGTTCTCGCTTCATTCTCTCCAATTCATCCCATCTTTCAAAAAGCTTTTTTATCTTTTCTTTTGCTTCTTCAAGCTGCCGGTTGAGTTCATTTGTTTGGACGGCGTACTTTTCATAAAAATCGGGTGAGGCAAATATTTTTTCTATTCTTTCTACTTCTCCTTCTGCCAGTATTATTTTTTCTTCTATCTGTTCAAGTTCCTTCGCATCCTTATAGCTTAATTTTTTTGATTTTGATTTTGAGCGTGTGTCTTCTTTCTTTTCTTTCGGCTTTGCGGTTGCTTCCTCACGGATCCGCAGTTTTCTTTTTTCCACATAATAATCATAATCTCCTTCACTGAAATATATCTCCCCGTTTCCTTCCAATGCAAGTATCCCGTTACAGATACGGTTCAGGAAATACCTATCGTGACTGACAACCATTACACAGCCCTCAAACGATATCAACGCTTCTTCAAGTATTCTTAGTGTCGGCAGGTCAAGGTCGTTTGTCGGCTCATCAAACATAAGAAAATTGCCGCCCTTTGCTAAAATCTTTGCAAGCGTAAGCCTGCTTTTCTCACCGCCGGAAAGCCTGCCGACAAAAGTATTTATCCTGTCGTCTGTAAAAAGGAATCGCCTTAAATACGTCCATACCGGCAACTGTTGTTTCCCGAACTTCACCGTTTCACTTCCCCCGCCGATTGCTTTAACAACCGTATCGTCATCACTTAACAACAGGCGCGCCTGGTCAACATAATTTATTTCCGTTGCTTCGCCAGTTTCTATTTTACCCTGTGTTGGAGAAATATCTCCAAGAATAATTTTAAGCAGAGTAGTTTTGCCGACGCCGTTTTGTCCCACTACGCCCATTTTTCTTCCAGGCTCAAAATTAAAATTAAAGTTATCGAACAGGGTTTTTCCTCCAAGCTTAATCCCGACATTTTTCAACTCAATAACTTTTTTCCCGAGCCGCTCGGGTTCGGGGATAATCAAATCTACATCAAGTTCGAGTTCACTTTTTTCCAGAGAAGCCAATTCATAATAATTATCAAGCCTGCTTTTTGCTTTTGTCCTTCTTGCTCTTGGTCCCCGCCTAACCCATTCCAGTTCACGCCTTAAGAAAAGCTGACGCTTGCGCTCCTCAACTTCCTGAACAGCCTGCCGTTCTGTTTTATTAATAAGGTACCCGGTATAATTACCCTGATGAGAATAAAATGTACCGGAAGAAAGTTCAACAATGCGGTTGGCAATCCTGTCGAGGAAATAGCGGTCGTGGGTGACAAAGATGCATGTGCCCCTGTAGCCCGCCAGAAAATCTTCGAGCCATTCTATTGATTTTGTATCAAGATGGTTTGTAGGTTCATCAAGAATAAGCAAATCCGGGTTTGCTATGAGTGCACGGCAAAGCGCTACGCGTCTTTTTTCTCCACCCGACAAAACATTAACATACTTGCTGCCTTCCGGCGCATTTAAAGAATTGATAAGAATGTTAATCCTTTTTTCAAGATTCCATGAATCCTTCCTCAATATTGTTTCTTCAAGATGATGCTTCTTTGGGGAATCGAACGGCGTCTGTTCGTATTCCTTTATTAAGTCCAGTTCGCTGTTTACGCCGGATAAAATATTATCGTACACATTTATAGTTTCGTCTAAAGTAAACTCCTGGGAGAGAAAACCGATAACCAGATTTTTTTTCTTTGCAACTTCACCGGAATCAGGAGACATTAAGCCGGATATTATTTTTAAAAAAGTGGATTTTCCCGATCCGTTCCTTCCCACGAGCCCTATGCGGTTTCCTTCGTGTACGCTTAAAGAAACTTTATCAAGTATAACCAGTTCGCCGAATTGTACTCTTAATTCCTTTGCAGTTAATATAACAGGAGAAACATTGTCAGTCATAGCAGTCAAAATTATCTCATAGATAGAATGATAAAAGAATAAGAATAAATATACGGCTGTGAAGGTTAAATGTAATGTCTATGTTAAATGTTTTATATATATTACATCTTCCAATAAGGAAAGAATAATCTTTAATATAACGGAGTTAAATAATGGATAATGAAACTAATAAATTTGAAAGGGATGCGGTTTTACCTAAAAACTTAGCAAATGAAATTGAATATCAATCTTCCTCAATAGTAAGCAAGCAATTGCTAAAAAAAACGAACGGCAATATAACCCTTTTTGCTTTTGACAAAGATGAATCTCTTACGGAACATACCTCTCCCTTTGAAGCGCTAATTTATTTGGTTGAAGGTTCTATGGAAATCTCGATTGGAGGAAAACCTTTTGTTGTTACCGCAGGACAATTTTTAATTCTTCCGCCGAACATACCGCATGCTGTGAAGGCAATGGGAAAAGCTAAAATGACTTTGTCAATGATTAAATAAGATAGTAAATACTCGAAGATAATCCTTTTACATAGCAGTATCTTCAAGTTTTTTTTGCCGCTCCCGAAGGAATAATTATGTGAAAAGACTCTAAGGCACTTAGTTTTATTAACCTCATACATTCGATACAAAGATTTTCTTCAGAACATCAATCAATTTTTCATGGAAGATCGGCTTGGAGATAAAATCATTAAATCCCGAAGCAATAAACTTTTCCCTATCGCCCGGCAAAATATATGCAGTTACTGCAATAACAGGGATATTCTCCAGTCCCGGCATTTTATGGATAATGCGCAATGCATCCAGACCGTTATACTCACCCTGCAGGTTTATATCAACAACTAAGAAATCAAAATGGTAACTATTCAAAAGAGGAAGCGCTTCCTCAAAGCTGATAGCAAATTTTATTTCCTTTAATTCCTTCATCTGGACTTTGAAAAGGAGCTGCGAATCAACCTGATCTTCAATGTATAAGCATGAAAGCGAAGAAGGAGTAAATTTTTCGAAAGTCTTACCGGGCACGCTGCCGGCTGAAGGTACGGCTTGTTTTTCCGCCGGCTTTTTATAATATTTTTCCACCAGAGGAATTTCTGCAATATGATCTTCATCCGGCTGCAAATCTGCAGGGGCGGGTTCTTCTTTCTTAATCTCTTCTTCAGGTACACTTACCTTACCAGCCGCTACACTCTGCCGTAATACTTCACCGGTTTCCTCCTTCGGTTTCTTAACTTCCGAACCTGAAAATTCCAGCGGAAAAACAAACCTGCAATCCTGTTTATCCTTTCCCGGCTCTATTACTTCAAACTTTCCGTTTAATGATCGAAGCAATGTTATAGCAAGATGGATTGTCATTTTAGAGATTCCCAAATTCTTCACCGCACCGGCTTTCTCACTTCCAAATATTGCCTTGTAATTTCCAAGCATATATTCCGAGATATGAGAATAATTATCTTTTAAAGAGATCGCAAAAGATTTATCATCCTCATGATAAGCTGAAAAATATATTTTCTTCTCTTTGTTTATTAATATAGAAATCTTCAGCAGGGTAGAAACAAGATTTTGAAACTTCTGTTTATCGGAAACAAATTTCAGCGACGAAGATATTTTACCGTAATTAAACTCGACATCACGCCCGCTGGAAATATCATTAAAATCATTTTGCAATTGATCTATAATCTCGGTTATTCCTATTTCTTCAGGAACAAATTCCGTGCTTTCTTTATCAACATTGGAGTATTCAATAACCGAATTCATTATAGTGAGAAGACTGCTCCGGTTCTGGGTAATTATTTCTATAGCTTCTTTTTGATCAGGAGTCAAGTTTTTCATATCATTTGTAAATTCCTGCACAAAACCGAGTATTACATTTATCGGCGTTAGAAGGTCATGGAATAAGCCCGGCAAAAACTCAGGATCCAAAGGCTCAGTTTCTTTCAAATCGGACACAGCCGGTTTTTCAATTATAACTTCTTTAATTATTTCTTCCACTTCAGGCTGTCCCGAAGAATTTTTTACAAGTTTCCCGATTATACTGAATGAATCCACTTCATTCTTATAATTTAACACTGGTATTGCAGTTAACTCTACTTCAAGAAATTTACCTTCGGAATTTTTTAATCCGGTGGATATCGTAACCGTATCTATAATATGCGATTGGAAGACGGAAGAATTTATTGTTCCCCTATCATCATTTTTTACATGGGCCGTAAGCGACGTATTTTCAATTTCACTTTTAGAATAGCCCAAATATTTAATTACGGCAGGATTAGCAAAAGTTATAATTCCCACATTGTCCGTAATAAAAAGGAGGTCATCTATGCTGTCAAAAGCAGTTCTGTATAATTGGCTTTTCTTTTCAAGTTCCAGCCTTGCAGTTACATCCCTTACAATATTAAAATGCGCATCTTTTTCCTTATATTTAAAACCTATTTTACTTATCTCAACAAAAATATAGGAACCGTCTTTTTTCTTATGTTTATAGGGACCGGTAAATTTACCTCCCTTTGCAGCCATGTTGGATGAATCAAGGAGTGTCTGGATATCTTCAGGTGTATAAAGGTCGGTAAGATCCATCTGCAAAAATTCATCTTTCCTGTATCCGTAAAGGGATAAGGCAGCTTCATTTGCCTCAATGAACCTAAGATTTTCAGTATCATAGATTAAAATAGGCTCGGGATTATTTTGAATTAGAATTTCAAACATTCTTCCTCTTTTATTAATTATTCTTTCTAAATTATCTTCAACAGCTATTTCTTCAAGTAATATTGAAAATCCTTCAAATTCATTTTCTTTGCCGAAGATTTTATTTAATGAAACAATTAAATTTTTAGTTAAATCCTTATTTATTCCAACTTGCAAAGATAACTCAAATTCTTCAGAACCGGATACAGTATTTAGGAACTGCTGTACCTGTTCGACCAATTTAAGCGGGAAAATTTTTGTATAAGGAATATTTCTTAAATCTGAAAATTCATCTATAAATAATTTACAAAATTCTTCGCTTCCATGCTTAATTATGCCGCTTTTATCAATAAAAGCTAAAGCCTTGGGAAAATTTTTAAGTAGATTATTTGACGGATCAAACAGACCAATATCCATCTTCTGTTCGTCATCTTCCATCTCAATTTTTTGTGCAATACCGATTACTGCAATAACATTGCTTTCTGAATCGCTTAACGGAATTTCTATTACCCTGTAATTATTCGGATCATTTATGCCGGCTATCGGTATGCCTTGCATTACGGTGCAATTTAATGTTTCCTTAATATAATTTTCAATTGTATTATAAAACTCGACTATATATGCAGGCAAAAATGACTGTGCCGACTTGCCTTCAATCTGGGAAGGTTTCAATCCAAGATTTGATGCAAGTTTAATATTTACAAGTACAAATGATCCTTTTAAATCTTTAATCCAGAATAATTCATCCAATTCATCAACTTTCCTGGATATTTTATCTTTACCGATAACTGTAAACGGGTAAAACAGCTTAATTTCATCTATAATTTTTAGAATGGATTCACTGGAGATAATCTTTTTTAATTCACCGGTCTGTATTTTTAACTTTGTTACTTCTCCAATTTCAAGCTTTGATACCTGTGGTATAAAAGTACAGAATATAAAAAGTTCGTTCTCCTCCTTATATGAGTTAATAATCGCACGAACATTTAATTCACTGCCGTTTCTTAAAAGCAAACGGATATTTTCAGTAGCAGGTTTATTACTTGAAAATACGCCCTCTATTAGATCGTTAAGCTTAGTAATAGTCTGGTCATCAAACAGATGTGAAATATTCTTATTTGCAACTATGGCTAAAAGATTCTTAGCACTTTTATTATAAGATATAATTTTGCCGTCATGATCAATTATTATGAACGGATCACTAATATTAATGCCGAGAGAATCAAAAAATGCACTGCTTATTTTATGAACCTGCTTCAACGGAAACCTAATTATTTATTATCATGGCTATTAAAGCTTAGTGAGCCTTCTTACTATTATTGCATAGCCATCACTTTTATGAGTGTCTTTGTGGTAAATGTTTTAATTTTTCTTAAGAAACAAAATTTTAGTTGCCACTCCCGAAGGAATCACTACGTGAAAAGGCACTAAATATTTTAGACAACCTCATTAAGAGATAGCCGTCAAACGGCAATATTTCAAAGTTCAGCCTAAACTACTGCCAGGGAGTTGTTACATAAACTTCATTGGACCATGATGAGTCACTGCCTGCAATAGCTTTAACCCTGTAATAATATGTGTTGGAACCGATCAATCCGTTAGCGCTGTCAACATATTGTGTAGCGCCTTTAACTGCATACCCTACAGTCGTATAGGAAGTATAGTAATATCTTCTCTCAATTTTAAAATAATTTTCGCTTCCGATATCGTCAGTCCACGTTAATGAGACCATATTGGCGGCGGAAGCAGTTGCCTTAAGCCCCGTGAGGGGTGCAATTGAGCGTGAAGCGCCGTTTCCGTAAGTATTTATTACCGCGCTGAAACCAGATGAACCATACAAGTTTAACCCGCGTATTTCATAGTAGTATACAGTAGTATCCAAAGCGTCCGGGTCATTTATATTGTAAGTACCTGGACTTGCAACTAAATAGATTGCAAATTGACCGTAATATCCGCGTTTTCTCCAAATCTCATAACCTGTTGCAGCGCTACTTGTTGAGTCTGCCCATGATAAATTAATTGTACCGGAGGAAAGTATTGTAAAAGCAAAGTCATACGGCACATAAGGAATTTTACTTATATCGGTAATCAGAATATTAGTCATAGTATCGCTTCGTGCCGAAGATCCGTCGTTATCATAATAAATCAAATAGTAGCTTACCCGCTTGCCAATATAGGTGGAATCGAACGTTAAAGGTATAGCAGGCTGTGTGCCGTCGGAATTAACGCCACTCCATAGATATATTGTACCGTTAACATAAAGTTCAACAGCATGTATTCCGGAATCTTTAGTAATCGTATAAGTAATAGTCATACCTTTATAAGAGATAGAATCAGCAGATTTCGGGCTGGAAATGGTAATACTTAATTTTCCACTTGATGAAGAACTGCCGGGATTCGTAAACAAATCAGTGCAGCCAGTTAAATAAATAACTGCCGAAGAAATTAATATTACTTTATAAATTATCTTTGTATTCATAATGTTTGCGAAGCTGTTAAGTAAGCCTTTACGTCACTTTACATCATGTGTTTGGCTTATAATAATCAAAATAATATGTCCGGGATTCGCCCGCACTAAAATCATTTATATAAACATAAATTATGCGGTTAGCTTTATCATACTCAAACTTCGCCATCTTTGTACCGATAATTTCCGTGCTCATTGAAATATTAGATGCAGGTTCGCTAATATTAAGCTGAAGAACAAGACTGCTTATAGGCTGAGTGCCCGGGTTTGATATTGTTAAGGCAATTCTTGTATCGCCCCGCTTATTAACTTTTACTTCAACATAATTACGGCGTGCCCACCAGTTTTCCACTTGCTCTGCGGTTGTAATCCAGTATCCTTTTCTCTTAAGATCATCAATTACTTTTTTAACAACACCCACATATTCGGATTTGCATTGAAATTCCGTATGCAGTTTCATTGTATATAAGCCGCCTTCGAAAAGTAAACGGTCCAAATCTTCCTGGTAAGTGTAAAATTGGAATTCCGGATCGGTAAGGCCATAATCTCTTATAACTTCATAATCGTCTCTTCCGGTTTTAGTCATGGAAACAAACAGGCTGTCTCCTCTAATAATTGTTTTAGGAACCGCCCTGTCTGTAATAGAATCCGTAAATACATATTTATATTTTGCGCTAATCAAAGCCCTGATTGAATTTTGATCATAAATTCCAAAATAAGGAGCATTACCGATAACCTTAGAGCCTGTAAGCGCTTCAATACTGCTTTTAGAATCTGAATATTTACCGTACTGAGTATTAAAATCATTTAATTGATTAATAGTATCCGTAACTGAAGTAACATATCCTACATCCGTTAGCGATGCAACTTCACCGTAATTAGAAATAGTTCTTATAATTCCGGGGTTAGTTTCAGCAAGAGAAGGATCTACAAAAAATGTAGCAGGAATACTTTCCGTTCTTAGTATAGGAAGAAGATTATTAATATTTTGAGCATCTTTTGATATGTTAGGCATAATAACAGCAGCGGCGCTGTAGTTTGCAGGCCAATCCCTAACAAAAATAATGGGCTTATAAGTAAGCCAGTCTGTACAGTTATTAAATAAGCGGTCGAAGAAAATATAATCTTCCTGAACACCGATAACTGAATTTATTTCAAACCCCATCCAGACAAACCTTCCGGAG
>Ga0116130_1001705_pt1 | contig 12057 bp, 26 predicted proteins | sample June2015DPH_17_5_FD_89733 | JGI IMG/M metagenome (GOLD analysis project Ga0116130, IMG submission 89733) | Peatland microbial communities from SPRUCE experiment site at the Marcell Experimental Forest, Minnesota, USA - June2015DPH_17_40 | ecosystem: Environmental > Terrestrial > Soil > Wetlands...
CGGAGCAGGGTGTAGACGCGGAAGTCGCACGCGCACCAGTGCCAGGGGGCGTGACCGACATAGGGGATCTCCATTGCTTGCGTGATGGCCGTGGGCCACCGCCGCATGAGCGAGCGGGAGAACTTGGTGCAGCCGAGCCCGCCGCCAGAGGTGGTCACGGGCTGGTCGAAGTAGACGTACGGGGAGGAGCACCACTCCTCGTCGCAGGCCTCGTACTCCTCCACGAGGCCTGCATGGATCACGATGTCGTGCTCGATGATGAGGAAAGTCTCCTGCTCGGACCAGAGCCGGACGAGGAGCTCGGCGTAGGCGGTGTCCGAGCTGCTCACGTCGAACCATTCGGCCCCGGGGGCGTAAGCCTGGATCGCCCCGAGGGACTCGAAGGTGGGATCGGTGAAGGGGTAGATCACTCTCATCGGTGCCGCGGCGGGAGTAAGGGGGGCTTCGTAACGATTATCGGCTCCCGGGGCCGGCGGGACACGACGAGCCAGGTGTAGGGCTCGGTCCCGATCCCCTTCACGGCGCCCCGCATCTTGACCCGGGAACGCCCGAACATCTCCGACAGGCGACCCACGGTGTCGATGTCCTGCGTGTACGAGGTCGCCAAGTAGCTCGACATCTCGGCGGCCTCGCGGGGCACCCCGGCCGGGCGCTGATACTCGGTGACCATCGAGACCTTGGCCGTGCGGGCGCTGAGCAGCATCTCGGTAACCTGTGTGCCCGCCGCCCCGAAACGCCGGTCGGTGAACAGGGCCAGGTCGGGGATGCCTATCGTCCAGCCCCCCTCGAGGTGGGCCGCCTCGAGCACCTGACGTTGGAGGGCACGCCGCTCGGACTTGGCCTTCTGGGTGCGCCCGGGCTTGCCCACGATGAGGCGCACGGGCTTGCCCTCCTGCATCTGTCGGCGGTACTCGTGTGAGATCGGCCAACGGCCGATGTTCTCCCAGCCCGTGTCGTAGAGCGTCTCGTCGTCGCCCTTGGCGTCGAAGACGAGGACGAACCTTCGGAGCCGCGACAGGAGCTGAGCCACGAAGGTCGTCTTGCCCTCACCAGTTGGCGCCACCAGGCAGAGGTGTTCCCCCTGTTTCCAGTGGGTTTTCATGTAACGGAGGTACTCGTCCCAGGTCAGCCCGATGACCTCTTGAGAGTCAGACCTCGGCGGCATCGCTCGGCGCCTCCGTGGGCACCCCGGCAAAGAAGCCATTCAGGATCGAGCCCACCGGGTCGGGGTCGGAGGCGATGTTGGCGTCGAGCGCCCCGAGCTCAGACAGGGCCTCGGTCAGCTTCTTGTCGCGTTCGACCTTTTTCCTGATCGTCGGCACGCTCAAGATCAGGATCTCCTCGGCCGCCCGGCGCATCGGGTCCGCGAGGGGGACGGCGAGGCCCGGGTACACCGAGACGAGATGCACCGTCACAGGGAGGGAGAGGCAGGCCCCGACCGCCTCCCACTTCTCCAGGCCCCCGACGAGGGGCTGGACGAGGTGCTTGTCCGGCCATGTCCCGGCGATGGCGACGTCGATCGCCTGCCCCGCGGCGGCGGCCTCGAAGGCGAGACAGTTGCCGAGCGGGAGGGCACCCGAGCGGACCGCGAACTGGCTGGCGCCCCCGACGAGGAGGGCGAGGTTCTCCCCCGCGGGCTTGCGCTTGCGCTCCGAGGAGGCGGGCACGGTCTTGACCGCGGCAGCGGAGCGTGGCAGCTTGGCCTTGACCGGGGCCGTAGTCTTGTGCTGGTGCCGTACGTGATTGGCGAGGTTCACCCGCCGGAGATGATCGGGGCCGTGGGTGTACTCCTTCGGGCACAGCTCGCATCTGTAGACCTTGGGCTCGGGCTTGGACGCCTGGGGGACGATCTCGGAGGGCTGTAGCAGGTCCTCTTCTATGAGTGTCTCGGCCGGGGCCTCGGTGTCAGTCAGCGTCACCGGTCGGCTCCGTCATCTCGGCCGAGGCCTCGGCGACCTCGGTGGCGGTCTTCTCCTCGTCCTCGTCGCAACCGACGCAGGGACGGGCGGCGCGCACGTCGGAGACCGCGGAGGCGAACAGGGCCACGCCTATGCCCACGAACAGGCAGGCGAGGGCGGCCTTAGTGTAGGGGTTCAGCTTCAAGGCGCTCCTTCCAGTTGCGGAGCCACCAGGCGACGAGCTCGCCGAGGATGGCACCGAGGATGATCTCGAGAAGCGTGATCACGATGAGCTTGCCCATCATCCCCACATGGCCTTTTGTAAGCGTGCCTTGCGAGGCGGCGGGCCGGGCGGGGTCTCCACGACCGGTTCGGAGGGCGCGGGCGGCGCCGGCGGCTCCTTGGCCTTGAGCTTCTCGACCACCGTCGTGACGAGGTGCTCCATGTCCGACTCCTCCTGGCGGAGGCTGCGGACGCGCTTGGCGGGGGTCTGCGTCTCCTCGGGCGGGGGCGGTGGCTCCTTGTCGAGGAACTCGGGCAGCACCTCGCGGAGCGCCGTCTTCACCTTCTCGATGAAGTCCTCGCTAGGCGGTGGCGGTGATGCGGGCGGTGGTGTCTCTGTCGTCTCTTCCGGCATTGTGCGCCTTTCTGATCCTGCGCTTGGTAGTACCCCGCTGGACAGCGGTGAGCCCGCCCCTGATAGCGTAGCCGTCCGTGTGCCCTGCGGCGAGGCATTCTCCCTGCACGGGACATGCGGCGCACAGCTCTGCCACCTCATGCGGCACCTGTGGGCGGTATCTTCCTCGTATCGGCACCGGGACGAACAGGTCCAGGAGGTCGTGGCGGCCCCGGCACGCCGCGGCGTCCCACCAGTCGGGACGGCCGCTCAGTGCTTCCACGGAGGTTTCACAGGAGAGCGGAGCTTTTTCAGCAGGGGCTCGTACTCGCGGAAGACCTTCAGCAGCTCCCGGGCGATCTCGAGCACCTCACGGAGCAGCTCCCGGTCTTCAGGTTCCATCACCCACGCAGGTTAACCCCGTGGTAGTACTCTTGCAAGCGATGGCGGAAGACGACGCCCCCGAGACGCCCGACCTGTTCAGCCGGCGCCTCGACCATATCCTCATGGGCCTCAACATCGTCGGGGCCCTGCTCGTCGTCGGGTACATGGTCGTGGCCATAGACGAGATGACCGGCGGGGCGCTCAAGCGACGCTGGGAGGCGGCCCGGGAGAAGATGGCGGCCGAGCGGAAACGCCTCGCCGAGTGGCAGCAGGATCTCCGCCGGGTCGAGTTCGAGGCCTTCATGGCCCTACAAGACAAGGAGCCCGAAGATGGGACTTGAGCTGGGAGCAGGCGGCAACTTAGAGCTGGGGCCGGTCAGCCTCAAGGCCCTCGCCGACCTGCAGCTGACGTGCAACGACCTGGCCGCCCAGGCCCGGGCGGCCACGCAGGCCGAGAAGGACTACCAGGTGAACGGGCCGGTCCCCGTGCAGCTCCGGGGCAACGGCAACTGTGCCACCACGGGCTCGCTGCTCATCAGCCTGGGCGGGCCGGCGCCCTTCAGGATGTGGATCGTCCGGCGCCTCATCGTGCAAGGTCTCACCTGGGGCACGACCGCGGCGGGGTCATGCAATGTCCACGTATCGGCGTCCGACACGCCCAGCCTCGGCGGGATCGACATCGTGGACAACTCGACGGCGCTGCCCAACAAGGCGTTCTACTCCGGCTGGCAGGTCGTGCTCGTGAACCCGCAACGCCTCATCGTGGAGATCGTCGGGGGCACGTCCGCCCAGATCTACGCCGCGACCGGCATGGCCGAGGATGTCCCGCTCCGCTCCGTACGGGTGGTGGCGTCGGAATGAGCGGCTTCCCGGTCACGGGCGTGCCCGGGGTCCCGGGAGGTTACGCCACCCTCTCCTCGACGGGCTCGGTCCTGTCTGCGATCCCGTCCGGGTCGACGGGCCTCGGCGTCGGGTCATTGGCGGGACCGGACACGTCGGGGACCGCCACGGCGGTCGGCTATCACGCCTTGAACGCCAATACCGCGGCTGCCGAGTATGGCAACACAGCCTTTGGCTATATGGCGGGCGCAGCCAATACCACGGGAGGGATCACGGCCTTTGGCTACAAGGCCCTGGCTTCCAACACCACCGCGGGCGGAACTGGCAACGTTGACGAACAGAGCAACTCGGCCTTTGGTATGAATGCCCTGAGGCTCAACACTACCGGAATCCAGAACACGGCAGTCGGTGGGGCCGCTCTGGAACAGAATACCACCGGTTCCGCCAATGTCGCCGTCGGGAGCATGGCCCTCGAGGACAACACCACGGGCAGCAACAACACGGCAATCGGCTGGGGCACCCTTCAGCAAATCGGGCCCGGCGTTGTGGGAAACACGGCAATCGGCAGTCAGTCTCTGGGCAGCGCGCCCTCCGGAAGCGGCAACACGGCAGTGGGTCTCCAGTCCTTGGCCGTTTGCTCCTCTGGCGGCAGCAATGTCGCTCTCGGCGCCTCCGCTGGCCAGGCGCTGACCACAGGGAACAACAATGTTCTGGTTGGGGTGGGTGCTGGCTACGTGGGTGACGCCCCCGGCAACACCGTTGCTGGTAATGACAACACTTTCGTGGGACTGGGTGCCGGTCCAGGCAACTCCTCGGACCCGAGCCATTGCACCGCCATCGGGTGCCAAGCCTCATGCATAGGCAACGGCTCGGTCGCCATTGGCCGTGACTCCGCCGGCAACGGTGCCGCGGCCACGCTCGCCAACCAGATCATGCTGGGCACGGCGAACCACACCGTTTACATCCCGGGAGCGACGAACACCTCACTCGGCGCTACCTACTCGAACCCGACGCTCACGAACTCGGTCGTCGGCGCGGTCATCAACGCCACCAAGGACACGATGCTGTACCTCGAGGTGACCACGGTGTTCGTCCTCCTCGTGATCTCGATGGGCCCGGCCTCGACGCCGACGAACGCCATCTTCACCGCGGCCGCGTGCCCGGTCGGCACGCTCATCACCCTGCGCGTGCCGGGCGGCTGGTACGTTGCCACCTCGTACACCTCCGGGGCCTTCCACCAGGCCACCGTCACCTGCTAGGAGAAGACATGACAGAACCAAGACGAGGACGGGTCACCCCGCCGAAGGCACAGCTCAGCCGTGAGACGCTCGACTTCCTGTGTGAGCTCGTCGCGGCCACGACCATCCGCCCGACCGCGGACGACTTCGAGGAGGTCGCCCGCAAGCTGGGCAAGGCACGCCGCGAACTGATCGCGGTGCTCACAGGAAAAGAGGCATAGATGGACACCGCACAGAAGATCGTCGGCCTCGCCCAGTCCAAGCTCGGCTGTCGTTACGAATACGGCGGCACCGGCCCGGAGGTCTTCGACTGCGAGGGCCTGTTGGACTGGATCATGCGCGAGCTGGGCGTGGACGACTACCAGCAGGGCTCGGCCTACCAGTTCGAGAAGTACGCCCACGTCACCGACCTGCAGCAGGGCGACGCGGTCTACTTCCGCGGTGACGAGCCCGAGCCTCCCTACCCTGGTCACGTCGGGGTGTTCGTCGGCATGGAGTCGCCCGGAGTGGGGCGCATGATCTCGGCCCTCGGCGAGGCCTACGGCGTGTGCTACTCATCGTTCTCCACGACCGTCGACCAGGCCTCCGAAAACCCCGGGGCCTACTGGGGGGCGACGCGTCCCGCCGATCTCGTGGCGGCCAAGCCCGAGCCCGAGCCCGAGCCCGAGCCTCAGCCCGCGGAGGTCACGACCGGGCCGTCCGTCTTCACGGCCGCAGAGGCCGCGGCGACGGAGGTGCCCTTGGTGCCCGAACCTACGTCCACCCCATCAGAGCCCGAGCCTGTTGCGGCGTTCACCGAGCACAGGACAGGTCCCGCAGACAGGCGGCAAGCTCCTGACGCCAACCAACCCACACTTGTTCCCCCACAGGACGAGGACCCCGGAGCGGCAACACCATCCCCTTTAGTGAAAGGAAGCACCAACTGATGACCTTAAATCTCAACTCTCTCGGGACCGCTACGTTTTGGACAGCGATCGCCGGGGCGGCCTCGCTCGTCTGCGGAGCCGTGGGCGCGGGTAACCTCGCCCAGCCCGTCGAGAACGTCCTCGTCGCCGTGGGCGGCCTGCTCATCGCCATCGTCGGGCACCACACCACCAAGGCCGCCGTCGCCAAGAAGTCCGGGGCGGTAACATCATGACCGTGACCGTGCCCCGCTTCCTCCTCGTGGTAGCGCTGGTCCTTCTCGTGATGTCGCTCGTGTGCATCCTCGCGCCCACCACGATCGCGGGGGCGGACTGGACGGCGTGGCTCGTCTCGGCCTTCATCGCGTGGGTGCTCGATGCTGCCTTCTTCGGACCTCGCCCACCTGCTGGATAGCATGAGGACGATCTTCCGGGCGCTCGCCCTCTTGTTCGAGATCCTCTTCTGGTACGCGTTCGGCCGGTGGGTGTACCGCAAGAACCACCCGAGGGAGAGATGGTTCCCGGACGACCTGTGAGGGCGCTCAGCGTCGGGCTCGGCGTCTACAACGAGCAGCCGGCGGCGGTGCTCTACGCCGGGGCGAACATCCCCGACGCCCCGCCCAAGTACATGTTCATACCCGCGGACGGGGACGCCGGGCACCTCGCCGCCATGGCGCTCTACCTGAACTCGAACCTCGGCGACGCCGTGATCTACATCCACGAGTCGGCCATGGAGATCCTCGGACAGAACGACAAGATGCCCGAGCCTGCCGAAGAATGGCCCCTGGCGGACAAGGCCACCCGCCGGGGCGTGACGATCGAGCGGGGCGCGGCCGGGCTCGAGCTCGCCTCGAGCGACGGGACGGTGCACGTCAGTATCCACTTCCCCGCCTGGGACCACGAGCTCGCCGGGACCGAGGACGCCTTCCAGCTCTTAGACCTTGCCAGCGCCCTCTGGGAGCGGGAGCCTGTAAGCTAGGAGACACGTGAACTTTCTACCTTGGCTACGGCTGCACAACGTGTGTTAGCTAACGCCTGATATGCTGTGATCGACCTCTTCGCAGGGGAGACGGGACGGCCCCGGTCGTGTGGACGCACTCTCCACGGCCGGGGCCTTCGTCGCGAAGAGACCCCTTGACAAAGGTGTACGGTGAGCGCATGCTGAACTAGGACCTGCGAGTAGGAGAGTGCGATGTTCGATCACAAGATCAGAGGTACGAAGTTTTCCCAGCTTCGCAATCGGCATGAAGCCTTCATAACCTGCACCTGTGGCGTTGGTTTCAGCAGGTGGGGAAATGACAAGATCGAGGCGAACGCACAAGCCAAGATCGCGATAGACGAACATTTTAAGACCATTCGCAAACAAAGACTTGCGTCATGACCGACCGCACCCCATCGCTCACCTACACCGCGTTCGAGCGTTCCCTGCTCGAACGCATCAAGATAATCGAGCAACGTAACATCGACCTGGAAACCATGTACGACAAGGCGTGCGCGGACCTGATCGAGGCCCTCGACCGTGTCTCGGCCTACCGTGCCACGGCCTCGAGCCTGCACCAGGAGATCGAGCGCCGCACGGGCGTCGAGAGACGCGAGCCCTTCGAGGCGGCACTGATCGCGGGTGGCCGTCGCTCGAACATGAACGACAGGCGCAAGTCATGGCCGCGCTGAGACTCGTCGTGTGGTCGGTTTTCTTCGGGGCCGCCATCTACCTCTTCTGCATCGGTCCCTTCTGGCCCGCCATCGTCGTGGCCGTGGTCGGGATCGTGATCCTTGCCCTGGCCGAGATCGACGAGCACCTGACGACACGGCGAGGATGGTACAAGCGATGAACGAAGGCGCTTGTAGGCTCGCGGCGCACTGGCCCGGAATCGAACGGCACCCGCGCCTCGTCTTCGAGAAGATGGACTGGGCCGAAGAGTTCATGGTGAGTTATTACCTCGGCCACGGCAAGCCTTTCACAGTCGTCATATCCCCAAGCGAAAAGGAGCAACACAATGGCAGACAAGTCCGCAGCCCCGAAGGAAAGTGAGGAGCTCGACTTCGACCGCGACCTCGGCGAAGGCTGGGAGGAGGTCGAGGTCAGCCTCGGCGAGAAGATCGAATGGGACAAGACGCCTCGGTTCGTAGGCGTCTACCTCGGCTCCGACGAGGTCATGGCCCCCGACATGCGCACGGGCGAGATCGTGCCCGTGGAGGTGCACAACTTCAAGGACGTCCACGGCGAGCTGTGCTTCGCCTGGCACTCGCCCGAGCTCGACCGGGGCCTGCGCAAGACCGACGTGGGCTGGGACGTGGCGATCTGGTGGCTCGGCAAGTCCAAGCCCCAGGGCGCCAAGAACGACATGAACAGGTTCCGGGTCGTGGTCAAGGCGCCGACGATCTAGGCAGGTCCTCGTCCCCGGCCGAGGTCTTCCTCCATCTTCCTCGGCCGGGGACGGGCCTCATACAGAATCGAGTTGTGCAATGGGCGAACCGATCAAGCTACTCATTGAACTGGCCGTGGACCCGGATAAATTCGACCTCTCTCAATACATCGACGAAGCCGAAGGAGCGGGCTGGGCACGCGAAGCTGAGAATGGCGTCTGGTACTTGGCCGAGGAGATCATCTCCGAGCATGTAACCCGCGGCTGCAACCTCACCATCTGTGTATGAGCTACGCCCCGCTGCTCCGCAGTCTCGCCTCGACCCCGCGTGCGTCCTGGCGCATGGTCGCGGGCACCCTGTTGCGCCAGGCGTTCAACGAGGGCCTGTTGTCCCCGGCCAGAGAGTCCGGCTTCAGATCCGGCGCTGGCCGGGGACAACAGGCTCCTGAGTCACAACGGGCCGAGGCACGCCGCAGAGGGCTCACGCTCTACCAGGTGCGCGTCGCCCGCGGGGCATCCACGGGCAAGGGGCCGAACGCCCGCGTGGGCGTGGGCGCAGGACGAAATCAGCCCCGGTCGGACATCTTGTCCGCGACACGGTTCGTCCGTGACCTGCGCTCGGTCGGGTGGGGGGGCATGGACTCGCAGATTCGCGCCGCCTACGCCCTCTGCGCCGAGCACTTCACCTTGTCGGCCCACGCGGTCGTGCGCCAGAGCAACCTGAACAGCTTCCACGCCCGGCCACCGGAGAGCTGGGTGACGACGCACCCCCGCAACAACCGGGACCGTTTCCTCGGCTACGCCGTGCTCATCTCCGCGGTCGAGTCCTCGAACGACTCCTCACGGCACTCCTCGGCCGATCTCAAGCAGGCCCGGGAGGCCCGCCAGATGCCGACCGTGATCGAGACCCTGGACGAGATCTGGGACGCCTGGTCGTGGATGACGGCCGAGCAGCTCGACGCCGAGTACCCCTGGCACATGACCTCGGAGACCTTGGAATATGCCGGTGTCAGGCATATCACGCGGGGGACCTACAGGAGGGTGAGGCGATGAGGCCCGGTGATCACGTCATGTTAAAGATAGGGAGTGGCCCCGGAATCGTTGTCGAATGTCCATATGATCCTGTCACCTGTCCAGCAGGTCTGATCCACGTAGTCTGGGACGCCGACGCTCATCTTGACCGTCCTTTAGCGTTGGGATGGCGCCCGGATCAGCTCGTGAAGCTATGAGGCTTCCCGGCCCGATCCCGGCCAACTCGCAATGCAGGACGCCCAAGCGCGTGATCGCGTTCTTCGTCGAGCCCAAGGTCACCTTCACAGGCTCGGGCCAGGTCGCCACCTTCGGGAGCGCCACGATTATCGAGGCGTGCAGATCTGAGAAGACTGGGCGGTGGTCCGAGCCCGTGAAGCTGGTCTTCGACGAGCCCGGGGCGCTCTGGGACGAGATCACGGGTTACACTCGCGTGCACGGGCGGACCTGGCTAGTAGGCCATGGTATGGGCAACCAGCTCCGCCTCGCCCAGGCGTTCAAGTACCTGCCCCGGCTCGGCTGGGTGGCCAACCCGGACGTGATCATCTCCGACACGACCGTCTCGATCGGGTGGCACCGCGAGAAGCTGAGCCTGCTCGCGGTCGACCTCTTCTCGTACCTCCCCCACGACCTCCCGGTCATCCAAGCGCGTACGAAGACCTTCTCGGAATGCGACGCCATCTTCGCCGCCTTCATGGACCTCGCGAGCCTCCAGCACGATCACGACCTCGGCAACTTCTCACGAACAGGAGCCTCCAATGCCTCGAACCACTTCCGACACGTCCACATGCACACCAGAATCTTCGTCCACGACGACGAGCGTGCCCTCCAAGCTGAAAAGGAAAGCATCTACACAGGACGAACCGAAGCCCACCGCTGGGGAACCTTCCACGACCTCGACGAGCGGGATCTCTCTATGGCCTATCCAAGAGTGGGCCTTGATACACCGTTGCCCGTGCGGCTCCTCGGTCGCGATCCCGGTAAAAGCTTGGTTCTACAAGGACAGATTGCGTTGGTCCGCGCTCAAGTCACCACTTGTATGCCCATCCTGCCAGCGCGAGACGCCAGTGCCGGGATTTCTTGGCCGACTGGCTCGTTCGAAGGCTGGTACTGGCAGCCCGAGCTCGACCTCGCCGTAGAGTACGGGGCCGTGGTCACGCCCATGGAGCAGTACGTGTACGAGGCCGCGCCCGTGCTCGAAACCTGGGCACGGGCGATCATCGCCTCGCAGACGAACCCGTCCTTGACCCCGGTCCAGCAGATGGCCATGAAGCACTGGGGCCGGGCGCTGATCGGCAAGTTCGGGGCGCAGGTGCCGAACTGGGGACCGTATGCACGCTTCGAGGGCGTGGACCTCGAGGTCTCGCGCACGGTCATGGACGGGGTCCCGAAAGAAATCCTCACAATAGGAGGTCGAAGCCTTGTCGCCGAAGGAAAAGGATACGCCGATCACGCCTTCCCTGCACTCATGTCACGGGTCATTTCGGAATGTCGAGTGCGACTGTGGCGCCTTATGTGCATGGCAGGTCTTGAGCACGTCTTCTACGTGGACACGGACTCGCTTTTCGTTGACCGTGAAGGCTCCCGACGTTTACGAGGTCACGTTGAGCAGGGTGGAGGTTGGGGACTCGTCCTCAAACGCCACCACCGCGAGGTCACCATCTACGGGCCGCGACAGCTCGTCACCTCCCGAGACGGACTCCGGGTGTCAGGACTCCCCAAGTCTGCACACAGCCTGGATGATGGGTATGAGGCGGACGTGACCGAGTCCTTCCGAATAGGGGCGCAGAGGGGCCACGCGGGCGAGGTCGTGACACGGCGACGGGGTTTCCGCCTCCAGGGCACGGACACGCGGCGGGTCCACCTCGAGGGTGGCTTCACGGAGGCGAGGACGGCATGACTGTCACCAATGATCCTTACTACTACGACGATCCTGATTGGGTCGACCCTGACGAAGAATCAACGGACACGCGGCGGGTCCACCTCGAGGGTGGCTTCACGCCCCGCCGTCGCTGGATTTGCAGCGAGTGTCTCGGCCGCACGATTACGAATCGGTGTCCGATCTGGATAACTCAACTCCTGTGTTGGGTGCGGTTCCACGACAGGCGGTTCCACACCGATTACAGCCGAGTCATCGCTCGCGTCGAGGAGTTGCTGCAAGAGCACGCGGACGAGGAGTACGGCGTCAATCCGGTTGGCCTCAATGCTGTCCGCAAAGCCGTGTTCCTGGCTCACGACGGCCATCCCAAATATCAGAAGTGCAGTCGAGACGCCACGCCGACGGAGGCGTCGTGATGGTGCGGGACCACGTAAGAACTGGTGCGCCGGGGCAGTGCGTCATAGGTCCCCGGACAGGGCGGCGCCGCGAGGGTGCCCAACAGTTTGCTCATCGCCTCCATGCCCTGATTGACACCTGGACCTGCCTATGGTGTCGACAAAAGCTCGATCCACACAGTTCAGGACGCTTCTTCTACTGCTCGGACGTGTGTCGCCAAGCATCACTCGAGGACCAGAAAACCAAGCGCCTGCGCTATCTCGAGAAGCACCCACAAGAAAGCCTCTTCTGATGGCGTATATGCGTTGTGACGCCTGCCGGGTACGCGACATCGGTCTCTGGCCCGTGCGCATCGGGCGACGACGTTTCCATCTCTGCGGCAACTGCGCAGAGGCCACGCAGGCGGTCCTGGACGAGGGCAGGGTCATCTACGGGCCCGTGGTGGCCCCCGAGATGCGGAGCAAGGTGGACGGGCTCTTAGAACAGCTCAGGGTGTCCTCTACACGGCC
>Ga0116130_1001712_pt1 | contig 12020 bp, 9 predicted proteins | sample June2015DPH_17_5_FD_89733 | JGI IMG/M metagenome (GOLD analysis project Ga0116130, IMG submission 89733) | Peatland microbial communities from SPRUCE experiment site at the Marcell Experimental Forest, Minnesota, USA - June2015DPH_17_40 | ecosystem: Environmental > Terrestrial > Soil > Wetlands >...
CATTGCTGAAGCATATGTCGAGCAACTTGATAAACTCGTAAATAAAGTAAGCACATCCGTGGCGCGCAATGAACGGGAGTTTCTGGAGCAAAGGATAAAATCCATCAAGAGTGATCTGGACGCCGGTTCTGTTGAATTGAGTCAATTCTCGAGTCGCAACGCAACCATAAATCCGCAAAGCCAAAGCCAAACATTAATAGCGGCTGCTTCAGCGTTACAAGGCGAATTGATCACAGCTCAGAGTGAGTTGTCTGGGTTGAAAGCCATATATAGCGATGACAACGTGCGTGTGCGAGAAGCTCGCGCGCGCGTTGACGAACTGCAAAGTCAACTGCGGAAGATGGGTGGTATAGGCGGAAAAGTGGATGGTGCCGATCAAAAATCTAAACAGTTGTATCCTTCCATCCGTGAACTGCCCATTCTAGAAGTGACCTATTCCGATCTCTCCAGGCAATTGGCCATGCAAGAGAGCATCTATGAAACTCTAACCCGACAGTACGAACTTGCTAGGGTAGAGGAAGCGAAGGAAATACCTTCTATTAAGGTGCTGGATGAGCCGCAGGTTCCAGAGAGAAAGTCGTCTCCTCACAGGTCGGACATTGTCCTGCTTGGCGCTTTGATTTCAGCCTTTGCAGGCATCGTGTGGATTGTCGCGTGTAAGTTTTGGGAAATCACAGATGACTCTGATTCTGTAAAAGCGATAGGAATGGCACTTGTCCGCACGTTCAGGAGTCACGATGCCGTCGCGCCAAACTGACTCGATCTGTGGGTTCTTTGCAGTTTAACCGACTGACAAATAGCAGGGCAGGCTAACTGGTCTCTTGAACAGGTCTCATAAACCATCTGCATCGGCCTGTGAAGTTCATGAGTGCGGTTTCACAGTATCTGTGCCTTAGCCAGTATCGTGCAATCGGAGATATTCCAAACCCGGAGTTCGCGATGAATATTGTATTCTGGATCGGCGTCTATCCGGCATTAACCCGGTCGATGATAGTGGGTCAGTTTGACGAAAAGCATTCGCTCGGGGACTAAAGTCCCCGGAACTTTGTTGCTTAACGAACGGGCTGAAGCCCGTCCCTGTTCAAAACAGATGCAAACTGACCCACTACCCCGGTCGATGCTGGAGTACGTCGCGGAGACCGTTGTAGACTTTGCCGCACTGCCTCGGTAACACCGGAATTAGGAGATGACGACTGTGAAAGATCTCAATAAACGCCCCTTGTTCATATTCGAGATGGCTAACAACCACATGGGAGACATGGAGCACGGAATTCACATTGTTCAAGAACTGGCAAAAGCTTCTGAGGGTTTTCCCTTCAACTTCGCAGTGAAATTGCAGTATCGGGACCTGAATACTTTGATCCACCCCGATTTCAAAGACCGGATGGATCTGAAGTATGTGAAGAGGTTCTCCGAGACGCGTTTGAACTGGGATCAGTTCAGGCAGATCAAGGATGCCATCGTGGCTGCAGGGTTTCTGGCGATATGCACTTCGTTCGATGAGATTTCAGTCGAGAAGATTGTAGAGCATGGATACGACTACATTAAGATTCCAAGTTGCTCACTGACGGACTGGCCTCTGCTTGAGAAGATAGCAGAGTGCGATCTGCCAATCATTGCATCGACGGCAGGTGAGTCCTTGGAAGACATCGACCGTGTGGTGGGCTTCTTTAACCACCGGGAGAAGAAACTGTCGCTGATGCACTGTGTGGGTGAATATCCAGCAAAGGACGAGCATTTGCATCTAAGTCAGATTCCGCTGCTGAAGGGGAGGTACCCGGGCATTGAGGTCGGCTACTCGACGCATGAACGGCCCGACAATTTCGAAGCGGTGAAGATTGCGATTGCGCTTGGTGCGACGATCTTTGAAAAGCACGCGGCAGTGGCAACCGGCAAATACGCGGTGAATGCCTACAGCATAACGCCGGAACAGGGTAGGAAGTGGTTACAATCCGCGTTTGAGGCATATAAGATGCTGGGTGAGCCGGATGTGCGTTATCCTGCGCCTCCAGGCGAGATAGAGGCGTTGGGGGATTTGGCGCGCGGCGTCTTTGTAAAAAAGCCAGTCGCAGCAGGCTCGGCCATCAAGCCGTCGAATGTGTTTTATGCCATGCCGCGTACCAAGGGCCAAATTGTCGCCCAAGACATGTCAAAGTACACCGAGTACACTGCCACCAGCCCGATCGCCTCGAACGGCGCAGTGATGCGCGCTGATGTCGAGGTCAGGGACCGCCGCCGACTGGTGTACAAGATTGTGCAAGACGTGAAGGCCATCCTGAAAAAGAGCAAGGTCGCGGTGCCGGGACAAGTGGAACTGGAGATCTCGCACCACTATGGCATCGAGAAGTTCTACGACTACGGCATCACCATGATTACGGTAGTGAACCGCGAGTACTGCAAGAAATTGATCGTCGTGCTGCCGGGACAGAAGCACCCCGAGCAGTTGCATAAGGTGAAGGAAGAAACATATCACGTGTTGTACGGCAATGTGCGGGTACAGTTGGACGGCAAGGTCCACGAGAAGAAGGCCGGTGAGGTGCTGATCATTCCGCGTGGACAGACTCACGCATTCGAGACCAGGAGCGGATGCATCATCGAAGAGATTTCATCTAGCCACATTGTGAACGACTCTTATTACACGGATCCAGCGATTTCGGCGAATATCAACCGTAAAACATTCGTGACCTATTGGATGGACTGAGGATGGTGACGCTTATATGGGACGTGGACGACGTTCTAAATGATCTGATGTATCAGTGGTTCATGCGCGCGTGGCTGCCGGAACACCCCGATTGCACGATTGAATACACGGGGTTGAGCGAGAATCCACCGCATGCTGTGCTTGGCGTGGCACGCGAGGATTATTTGGCTTCGATGGATGCTTTTCGAAAGACACCTGCTGGGATTCATTTGACGCCGAATGCTGAGGTTCTGGGGTGGTTCGCTGCGCTCGGAAGCAGATTCCGGCACATTGCATTGACCGCTCGCCCGCTGGAGACGGCTCCGGATGTTGCTGCATGGGTGATGCGCCACTTCGGCGCATGGATACGTTGCTTTGGCGTGGTGCCGACGCGCGCAGGGGAAGGTATTCCGATGTACGACCGCGGCAAGGGAGATTTTCTTCGATGGCTTGGCAAAGGGGATGTGCTGGTGGACGATACGCAAGAGAATCTGAAGCAGGCCACTAAGCTTGGCCTTAGGGTGGTCACATGGCCTCAACCTTGGAACGATTCGAAGAAGAAGACGGCCCAAACTCTTGCGCAACTCACGAATATGGCAGGGAACGGTGATTAAACTATCGGACTACGTTACCCAGTTTCTGGCCGATCAAGGCATCAAGCATGTATTCATGCTGACTGGCGGCGGCTGCATGCACCTAGTGGATTCGTTTGGACGCCAAAAAGGCATTGAGTACATCTGCTGCCTGCATGAGCAGGCGGTGGCGTTTGCCGCGCAGGCTTATGCCGAGTACGTGAACGGTCTGGGATGCGCCTTGGTGACCACCGGGCCCGGCGGAACCAATGCCATGACAGGCGTTGCCGCGGCATGGATGGACTCGTCTTCGACCGTGTTCCTTTCCGGCCAGGTGAAGAGAGCAGATCTTCTCCTTGGTCGTGGCGTGAGGACAATGGGACCACAGGAAGTGGACATCGTTTCGGTAGTGAGACCCATCACGAAGTACGCCGCAACGATTCTGGAGCCGAACGAGGTTCGCTATGAGTTGGAGAAAGCCATTCACCTGGCTACGACGGGCAGGCGCGGACCGGTGTGGCTAGACTTTCCGCTCGATGTGCAAGCAGCAATGGTGGACGAGACAAGGCTCCGCCGGTATATGCTGGAGCCGGCTGGCGGCGACCGTAGAGAGATGCTGAGGGCAAAGGTGGCTGAGGCTATAAAACTGTTGAACGCCTCAGAGCGTCCGGTGCTCTACCTGGGCAATGGTTCACGGAATGCCAGCAAGAAGGGTCTTGTGCGCAACTTGGCGGAGACGCTCGAAATCCCAGTCTTGGTAAGTTGGAAAGCGTTGGATATCCTGCCCGAGGATTATCCATTCTATGTGGGTCGGCCTGGCTCTGTGGGGCAGCGCGGCGCAAACTTTACGCAACAGAATGCGGATTGCATTGTAGTAATTGGCGCACGGCTCGACTTGCCTTCAGTTGCATTCAATCATAAGAATTTTGCGCGCGCGGCGACCAAAATTCTCGTGGATGTCGACCCTAAGGAGATCGCTAAGTTCGACATGCCAATCGATGTCCCGGTGGAGGCCGACGCTGAGGCCTTCATTGAAGAATTGATTGCACAGGCCGGTGCCCTGGCAGGCAAGGACTGGAGCCAGTGGCTGCGCCGTAGTAAAGAGTGGCAGGCAAAGTATCCCGTGGTGCTCGAGCAATACTGGGATGACAGCGGTGGGTTTGTGAATACCTACGTGCTGATCGATGTCTTGGCCGACCTTGCTACGGAAGATGACCTGATCGCGCCCGGGAGCTCCGGGCCGTGTAGCGAAATTGTATTGCAGACACATCGTGTGAAGGGCCACCAGCGCTTGGTCAATGCGCCGAGCTTGGGTGCGATGGGAACCGGTTTGCCCGGGGCGATCGGTGCATGCGTGGCGAGCGGAGGCAAGCGAACTATCTGCGTGATTGGAGACGGCGGATTCCAGCTCAATATTCAAGATCTGGAAACCGTTTATCGTCTGCAATTGCCCATTAAATATTTCATCTTATGCAACGGATCCTATGCATCGATTGTCACCACGCAGAGGAACTATTTCGAAGGCCGGTTTGTCGGTAGTAACCCTGAAAGTCATTTAACGCTTCCGAACATAAGATCTGTTGCAGAGGCTTACGGCATCCTTACGGAAGAGATACGAGACCACAATAACATCCGGGAAAAAGTGAAGTCGATTCTGGACCGGCCAGGACCGATGGTGATTGCTGTGCATACCTCTCCAAATCAGACGACGCAGCCGAGGACAACGTCGGTAGTTCGTCCGGACGGCATTATAGTGTCGGCTCCGATGGAGGATTTGACGCCGCAGTTGCCGCGAGATGAATTCCGTGCAAATATGATCATTCCGCCGCTTGAGCAGTAGTTTTGATCAGGGGCCGCTGGACAAGGCTAGAGCATGGAAAACTGAAACGTCGGAGCAATTACTGAATTATATTCTTGACGAACTGATCCGACATGCACGATTCGCACCGAAACCTCTTAGACTTGGCAACCGATGGTATATTGGCTCGCAACCGAGAGGCAAAATGGAAATCCTGACTGAATTGCTAATGGAGACAACGTCATGGGCATAATGCGAACCTACCTACACCTTTTGTTAAAGGAACACGTGACCTTCCCGGTCAAGGACCGAGTGGTGACACTGGGCCAACAGACCGTGCTTGCAAGCATGGAAGATGTTCAATCAGTGTTCCGTCTACACGGCTGCCCCTCCAAGCCGTTACCGCCAGATTTCGATACCAGATCACGGACCATTTCCTCCCCATATGCGGACTCCATAGACGGGCGCACCTTGTTTATGTTACTGGGCGCAGACTCTGTTCATGTCCTTGATCTCTCCGAATATGAAGGTGCCGATATCATTTGGGATTTGAATTCGCCGGTGCCCGACGACCTCCATAATCAGTTCGACGTTGTGTTCGACGCTGGCACGTTAGAACATGTCTTTGATTTGCCGACGGCTCTTGCTAGTCTCGTTAATATGTGTTCGCTCGGAGGAATAATAATCTTGTTCAATCCTTCCTCTGGCATGGTGGACCATGGCTTCTACTCCATTAGCCCGACGTTATACTATGACTACTTTCGTGCTAATGGATTCGGCGACTTCTCTTGTTATTTGCTCGAAGGACAACAGATTGACATGAAAATGAAAGTCTATAAATATCAGCGACCGAACCTCGAGATTCGGACGTCCTTTTGCGAAGGCTTTGATGTGGCGTTCTTTTGTCGAAAACTACAAGAAGTGCCAACCATTTCAAAACCGGTTCAAACCCTTTTTCAAAAACTTTACGCGGAGACACCGGAGCACGTTGACTCGGCCAAGCACCGCAGATCGCTCATTACCGCCGCAAAAATGTTCGTAAGGGGGATCTGTCCCGACTGGTTGTTTCACCAGTGGGTACAAAGACGAAATGGGCGGGGTCAGTTTCGCACAAACGTGCAATACATAGGGCGATTCTGACGACGCCTGGCACGCCAATCCGCAGGTCAAGCACGAATCCTTCAGAGTACTCGTCGACCTTGAAGCAAAATGGAAATCCCAACTCAAATCCGAGGTGCTAATCCAGATGTTCTGTTATCATTCGATGAGATTGAGGTGACATGAACTATTCATTGCTTTGGAAGCCGCGCAAGTTGCTGGCCGCTGTGAGAGGCAGGCTGGACCAACGCAAATCCATGAACCAGGCTATAAGGGCGAGCAAACAAAGATTTGGAAATGACCAGAATTACCGTCCCGACCTTGTCCCCGTCTGGTTCGCGCCACGCCCAGGGATCGCACAAGACGATTCTGTCATCCTCAAACGAATTATTGCAGCTTACAAGATGGCAAAGATCGATCAGCGAAACGCCGGTGAGGCATTCAATGTCAGCAATGAATGGCTTCCAATCTACGAACGCGATCTCGGTCCTGTAATGAAAGCTCTCCTTACTGAAGATATTGGCGAGCTTCAGCGCATGTACCAGAATTTCTTCCGCGATCCATGTAGCACAGGTCTAGTGGGACTCCCAATCAACATGCCTAAAGCGTTTTTCGGTGGAACCATCAAGGAAATATACAGACAATACATCCTCTGTGACATCCTGCATCGGTCTGACTTATGGAAGAAACGCACGAGAAATGCCTTTTCTGCCGAAGTGCTTGCATCGCCCATTGTCGGAAACCCTTATGGCTACATCATGGATGGCGTTTTTGTGAGGGCGGGTGGGGATTATCAACACTATTACTCTCATGCAATCGGTCAATTGCTGAAATCCAGCGACAGGCAAGTCGTTGTTGAACTTGGTGGAGGGTTTGGTGGACTTGCCTACTACTTGATCCGGGATAATCCTGGCGTAACGTATGTGGACTTCGATCTTCCGGAGGCGGTGGCTCTTGCGTCGTATTACCTCATGAAGACCTTACCAAACCTTCAAATCAGTCTCTACGGTGAAACCAACTTCCCCGAAGAGGCTCTGCTCGCTTCCGGCATTGTCATGATGCCCAGCTTTGAAATTATGAAGACGCCTTCTAAGTCTGCTGCTGTGTCTTTTAATTCGTATAGTCTTGCCGAAATGTCTCCCTCTACCATTCGTGTCTATATCGATCAAATTGCACGGATAACCAGCGCACATTTTCTGCATATCAATCACAACAGGAATGCAGTACTGAGCGCGGACAAATTTGGCATAGAAGACCATGGCTTTACGTTGATTAGCCGTGAACCCGCCGGCTGGTCGCTCGCCATCAATCCCAACTCGGATGAATATGAGTACCTCTACAAAGCCAACTAAACGCGACGATATAATAAGTTGCGCAATTATTTCTCGAAGTCACACATCATCCTAAACAGATTCGACTTGGTAAGATGTGAGGGGGGGGGAGTTTGGCGGATCTGTTATTTCGTGCCCAAGTGAAACATTGGGTTGGGTTGGACCGCGCCATCGCCTATACCGTGATAGGACGAGCCTGGCAGGTGATGGCAGGCGTTGTGACGGTTTTGTTGATCGCTAAGTTTCTTACTCCGAGTGAGCAAGGCTATTACTACACTTTTTTCAGCCTGGTGGCACTGCAGATTGTTTTTGAATTGGGGTTTTCGTTCGTCGTCCTGCAGTTGGCGGCCCATGAACGCGCTCAATTGACCTTCTTGCCAGACGGCCGAGTTGAAGGCGATGCGGTTGCGCATTCGCGGCTCGCCTCGGTGCTACAAAAGGCTGTTCGTTGGTACTCTGTAGCCGGGATGCTGATGGCTGTAGCTTTGCTCCCAGCCGGCTTCTTGTTCTTTGGTGAGCATCAACCCATGGGCGCGGCGGTGGCATGGAGGGCTCCGTGGTGCTTGTTGGTGCTGGCTGCAACGTTGGCCTTTCAGATCGACCCGGTTTTTTCGTTCTTGGAGGGTTGCGGGTTTGTGGCGCAGGTGGCTTACAGACGTTTCGTTCAAGCCATACTGGGAAGTTTTCTCGCCTGGTCGGCAATGGTAACGCACCATGGTCTATATTCCCCGGCCATGGTGATCCTGGGTCAGGTTACGGTGGGACTGGCATATTTGCTATCCTCCAAGCTTCGGCCGCTGATGAAGAACTTGCTTTACTATCCAGTGGGCAAGCATAGTGTTAGATGGCGGAGCGAGATCTGGCCCTTTCAATGGAGGATAGCCGTGACTTGGATATGCGGCTACTTCATCTTTCAACTCTTCAGCCCGGTGTTGTTTGCTTACCAGGGGGCTGTGGCGGCGGGGCGAATGGGAATGTCACTGAATATCGCGACGGCGATTGGGGGAATTACGCTGGCGTGGATGGCTACCAAGGCCTCTCCGTTCGGCGCCATGGTCTCACGTCGCCAATTTGCTGAGCTGGACAGGCTGTTCTTCCGCACACTCTGGCAATCTACGTTACTGCTCACGGCGGGCGAAGTAGCTTTCTTGATCGTTCTGCTTATAGCTCGGCACAGCTTTCCAAAGTTTGCGATGCGCGTCTTGCCGCCCTGGGTGTTCGCCCTTTTGCTGCTCTATACGATCATGAATCACATCGTTTACAGCGAGGCGCTGTACCTGCGTGCACACAAGTGCGAGCCGCTCATGATTCAGTCGATCATCTCGGCGGTCCTTATCGGTTGCTTGACCTTCCTGCTTGGCAAGTATTGCGGGGCGAACGCCCTAGTGGTGGGTCTCTTTTTGCAAGGCATACTCTTTGGTCTGCCATCTGTAACCTATATCTTCTTGACGAAAAAGCGGGAATGGCACGGTGTTTGACAAAGGAATCGAGTACAGTATGCGGAAGCCTATGGAATCAGAGACCAAAGCCAAGCGACAAACGGAGGACATGAGGCCTCTGCTAACGATCGCAATCCCGACCTATAATCGGTCGCGCTTTCTAAAAGAGCTACTGTCTTCCCTTTTCGGCCAACTTATAGCAGAGCCGCGCGTGGAACTTATTATTTCTGACAATGCATCTCCCGATGAAACGCCCGCAGTCGTTGCCGACTATGTGAAGCGTGGTCTGCGAGTTCGCTATCTACGCAATGAGACTAATGTCGGATCCGGTGCGAATTTCCTGCAATGCTTCGAGCAGGCTGGCGGAAAATATGTGTGGATATTTGCTGATGATGACATAATTGTCCCGGGGGGAGTTGCCAAGATACTAACGCTCCTAACGATAGAAGATTATGCACTTGTTCACGTGAGCTCATATGGATTTCGTAGTGATTATGTTACTGAAAGAACCTCGGACAGGTTCGGACGATTAGCGGAAGTGATTCCAGATGGATTGCAATTCGCTCGAAGAATTGGCACTATGATTACATTTATCAGTGGTATGATTGTAAATAAGGATATATACACTAAGATACCGCATCCACAATTAACCGACTTTGTTGATACCTCCTTACCCCAGTTGGGCTGGCTGCTTCCGGTTCTGGCTAGCAGCTCAAACTACCTATATGTATGGGAAAGATTGGTAGCAGGAAGGAATGGAAATCGCGGCGGATGGGATATTGAAATCTGTCAGATCTTCGGCGTTAACTTCGAGAGAGTTATACAAATGACGCTGGGTGATAGAGGTAATATTGCAAAAGAGCTTCGCAATTCTACGTTGCGAGCCTGGTTCCCCACCACGATTATGGCGATTCGTCTGGGTAAATCGGAACTATATGAAGCGCCGAACATGCACGAGAAACTCGTACCTATTTTCAAAAACAACTGGCGATACTGGATATATATATATCCGGTTATTAAACTACCCCTAGGACTGGCAGGGCCGTGGTATTCAATGACTATGTTCGCAAACTGGCTGCGACCAATACATCTGAGGTATGTGTTCTCGACGACATTCGCCTATATCTATTCTAATGCTGCTACCCGGCTAGGACTATCCACTAAACAGATAGCTCGCGTTTAGAAGTCGTGTCACTTTTAGTTCTGTGTTTATGCGTACCGCCCTCAGGCAGTCAGCTTTTAGCATCCATCTTATGGGTTGGAGAGAAAGACGAATAACCCAGTGATTTGTAACAAGAAGGAATTATGAATGATTGCCCATGAAGATAGTACGCGCAGAAAGCGATTGATTGGCTTAACGGGGCGCAGGCGACTTTTAGTCGGAACGCCACTCCCCGCTCGTACGTGACAGTCATTCGATTGACTGCTTGTTTCGGTCGTGTTTTTAGCGCAATCTCAGCGAGATTGGAGGGCGTCTGTGAAGAGCCTTTTGAAAGCTATGCGCCGCTTTTTGCGACCCGTAGGCCGCCGTGTAAGAGTCTTTTTATATCGGCTACGTGGCGTGCGAGTGGGCGAAGGGTCTCGCATTCTACGCCCATACATACTTTTATCCCCGGAACTGCTATCCATCGGCAAGGAAACAGTTATCTATCCTGATGCCTACATTAGCCTGCTGAAGGAGTGGGCAGGCTTTAGGTACACGCCTGAAATCAAGATCGGGGACGGAGTATATATTGGCCGACACGCATATTTTGCAGCTATAGACTCAATAAAGATTGAGAGCGGATGCGTTTTGAGTGAGTATGTTTACATCACAGACCACGCCCACGGATTTCATCCAGAGAGTGGTCCCATTATGAAACAACAATTGGAGAGTAAAGGCTCGGTTCATATCGGACGAAATTGTTTTCTTGGCTTTCGGACTTCAATAATGCCTGGAGTAACCCTCGGCGAGCATTGTGTAGTTGGAGCAAACTCGGTCGTAACACGCTCCTTTCCCGCTTACTCGATGGTTGCAGGTTGTCCCGCCGAAGTGGTGAAGGTATTTTCGTTAAAGACTGGAGTTTGGGTACAGGCTCATCTGAAATGAAGACAGGAGTGGTGTGCGATAGGGAATGCAGGAGGTTTCCGCAAGCAATGGACGTGCATATCGGAGAAAAGATTTGCGTAGTTCTGCTTACGTACAACCACGTCGAGGTCATTGAATCGACCTTGCAGTCGGTACTCGATCAAACAATTACTGGCTATAAAGTCATTGTCAGCGACGATTGGTCAACCGATGGAACATGGGAGCGAATTGTTGAATATGCGACAAAGGATGCAAGGGTTAATCCGATCCGCACGCCCCATAATATGGGTATGGCGAGGAACGCCAACTTTGCCGTCGCGCGATCCAACAGGCCCTACATCGCCCTATTGCATCATGACGATCTCTATCGCAAGGATCTGCTCGAGAGGTGGGCGGGGATACTGGAGCGGTATGTCGACGTAGGCTTTGTATTCAATCGGTACGATTCTCCGTGTCCCAGAAAGCACGATGGACCTAGGTTCAGCGAAGAACGTATGGATGGACACTGGTTTCTGGAGAAATATCTCTTTGCGCGCTGGGGTTGCCCCGTGAGAGGCACCGCTATGATCCGGAAATCATTGTGGGATAGGGTAGGCGGAATGCGTGAGGAATTCAATCTTATTGCGGATGTGGACCTATGGATGAGGCTCTCTATCGTGTCACAGGTAGGTTATGTTCAGGAGCCAGTGATCTACGTCAGGGAACTCCGTCCCGAGTATTATCCGGACACATATACAATGAAACAATTTCATTGGTGCCGCCTTGTTCTACTGTATAGTATCCACGCATCAAACAGACTGAAATACCATGGTGTCAGTACACTTAAGGCAAGACTGCAATGGTTGGGCTTCAGGATAAAAGTGAGCTACGAAACTATGAAGTGGCTCACTTATGCCGTTATCAAGAAGAAGAGGAGACATGAGATACTGGCGTATAGCGAGGAATCTGTGACTCAGTACGACTTGTGGCCATTGCGTTTTTTTCGACGCATGCTTCAACTATTTGTTCATACGAGTTGTGATTGAGTTTACTGC
>Ga0116130_1001721_pt1 | contig 11990 bp, 11 predicted proteins | sample June2015DPH_17_5_FD_89733 | JGI IMG/M metagenome (GOLD analysis project Ga0116130, IMG submission 89733) | Peatland microbial communities from SPRUCE experiment site at the Marcell Experimental Forest, Minnesota, USA - June2015DPH_17_40 | ecosystem: Environmental > Terrestrial > Soil > Wetlands...
CCAAAAGCTGGAACAGGTATACATTTGCTACTCGCAAAGAGCCCTGTCCGTGCGCGGAACCCTGGACCAGATCGCGCTCACCGAGCAACTGATCCAGGAGATGATGAAGCCGTAGGAGCTCCCGACGAACCTCCGCCTCTCTTACTCGTACCTTAGCGCCGTCATCGGGTCCAGCTTCGCGGCGCGCCGTGCGGGCAGGTAACACGCGACCAGCGCTACGGCGGCGAGCAGGCCGGCGGTGGCGACGAAGATCACTGGGTCGCCCGGTTTGACCTCGCTCAGCAGGCTCGCCAGCACGCGGCCGGCGGCGAACGCGCCGGCAATCCCGACCGCGAGGCCCAGCACGGCCAGTTGCATGCCCTCCCGCAGCACTTCTCCCAGCACGCGGCCGCGGCTGGCGCCCAGCGACATCCGAATGCCGATCTCGCGCGTCCGCTGCCGCACCGCGTAGGAAAGCACGCCGTAGATTCCGATGGCCGCCAGCAGCGCCGCCAGCGCCGCGAAGGAACCCACCAACAGGCTCAGGAATTGCTGGCCTTCCGCCTGTTCACCCACCACCTCATCCATCGAGCGCACGCTGTAGAGCGGCAAAGTCGAATCGATCTGCCCCAGCGCGCGCCTCACTTCGGCCGTCACGCTCGATGGCGGCAGGGACGTGTGCAGCACCAGAAACAAGCGCGAGCCGCCGTCGAAGGCGTCATACGCCTCCGGCACGGGCTTCTGCGTGAGGCCCCATTGCCGCACGTCGCTCACCACCCCGATCACCTGTTTCCACGGCCCCTTGTCACCGCCCTGCAAGAACATCTTGCCCAGCGGGTTTTGATTCGGCCAGAAGAAGCGGGCCATGCTCTCGTTGATCACGCAAGGGAAAACCATGCCGTTGGTCAGATCCGCGGGTGGCTGAGTGCCGGCCTCCCAGATCGGGTTGAGGCGCATATCGTGCTCGAGGGCCGTCTGGATGTCAGCCGGCGTGAATACACGCCCCTGGAGTAATCGCACTCCGATGGCGCGGAAATACTCGGGCGAGACGGAGTGCCGCTCCACCAATTGGTTGCTCATCGCGCCGGTCTGCCCGCGCAGCTTGACATAGTAGTTGCTGCCGCCTTCGAGCGGCAGATGATCGCTCAGCGCCACCGAATCGACTCCGCCAACGCGGCGCGCCCGTTCCAGCAGCGCCTGCGAGAAGTCGTACTTTTGCCGGTCGGTTTTGTAGCTTGCCTCGGGCAATTGGACGGCTGCCGTCCAGACGCCGTCGCGGCGCACGCCGATGTCCAGGCTGCGCAGCGCCGCGAAATCCTTCAGCAGCAGACCCGCCGAGACCAGCAGCATCAGGGAGAGCGCAATCTCGGCCACCACCAGGGCGTGGCTGGTGAACCGGCGCCGCCGCCCGGGGCTGATGGAACTGCCGGCCCCGCCTTTCAGCTCCTCATGCAGATCCGGCCGCGACATTTCAAGCGCCGGGAACAGCCCGAACAACACGCCGGTCGCGATCGCCAGCGCAAAGGTGAACGCCAGCACCGCTCCATTCACCTGCACCACGCTGAACTCCGGCAGCCCGTAGCCCTTGGTTTTGGAAAACAGGCTGACGCCCACCCACGCCAGCAGCAGCCCCAGCGCGCCGCCCACCAGCGAGAGCAGCAGGCTTTCCGTCAGCAGTTGGCGCACCAGGCGAACTCGAGACGCACCCAACGCGCTGCGGATGGCCACCTCTTTCTGCCGTGCCAGCGCCCTGGACAGCAGCAGATTCGCCACGTTTGCGCACGCAATCAGCAGCACCACGCCCACCGCCCCCAGCATCAGGAACAGCGTAGGGCGCCTGTCGCCGACCAGATCGTCGCGCAGCGGCGTTACCGCCGCTCCCACCTTCTCGTTCGGTCCCGGATACTGCTTTTCCAGGCGCGCGGCGATGATCTTGAGATCCGCCTCCGCCGCTTTGGCCGAGACCCCCGGCTTCATCCGGCCGATCGCGTTTGCCCAGTGGCTGCCGCGCCCGCCATACAGCTTCGGGTCCATCACCTGCGGAATCCAGAGCTGCGACTTCCACGGAAAGCGGAAACTCGCCGGCATCACGCCCACGATGGTTCGCTTTCGCGCATTCAGCTCAATCGATTGGCCTACCGCGTGGGGATCCCCGGCGAAGCGGCTCTGCCATAAGCCGTAGCTAAGGATCACCACGTCGTCTTTGCCCTTCTGGTCTTCGCCGGCAGCCCAGGTTCGGCCCAGCAGCGGCGCGACCCCCAGCAGGGAAAAGAAGTTCGCCTCGGTCGGCAGCGCCTGCACATGCTCCGGCCGTCCCCCGGCGGCGAGGTTCATGTCGTTCGGCCACGCAAATAGCGTCATGTCCTGGAATGTGTGGTTCTGGGCCTTCCAATCCACGAAATCCGGCTCGGCGAACGGGTACTTTCCCGGCGCCGATTCGGTCTCATTCAGGCGCACCAACTCGCCTGGGTTGCGATACGGCAGCGGCCGCAGCAGGATGGTGTCGATGATGCTGAAAATAGCCGTGTTAGCGCCGATGCCGATGGCCAGCGTGAGAGCCGCAACCAGGGCAAATCCGCGGGCGTTCGCGAGGTTCCGGAACGCATAACGCAAGTCGTGCAAGAGGGTGGCCATATTTACTTAATACGGTGGCGATGCAATGGTTAGACGCATTTTTGTGGGGGAAGTTTGCTGGAAGGAGGAGGATTTTTGCGCGCGGGCGAGGTGGGCGGGTGCGCTCAGCCTCGCGCTCCAATGAGCGCCAGGGCTCGACGGATGATGGCTCGATCAACCTGCGAGGGAGTGTCCGCGTCTCGCTTAAACACAACGACCGTCACCTTCCTTAGGCGCTGCCCACCTTGTCCGTACCTAGCGACCTCCGCGATTGCCAACAGAAGTCCCACGAACGCGAGTGCCGTGTCGATTTGGCCGTGACCGGCGCCTAGAATGGGCATTACTACCTCGTTGAGGCGCGCATCTGCAAGCCTCGCAACTAGCTCGCGCATTCCATCGAAAAGATAGGAGATCCTGGCAGCAAGACCTTGGCCCGCACGTTGCGTCGTGGTAGACACAAGCGCAACTGCCGAAGAGCGGCCCAGGGGCTCAAGAAGGAGCACGCATCGACCAGGGCCAAAGCTCTCGGCACTCTCGTCGTTGGTCTTTTGTTGCGGGACTGGTGGGCCAAGCTTCCTCCCGCATTCGCCTTTCACAAGCGAGATGAACGCAGCAGTCTGACCTTCGAATACTTGGTTGATGTACGCTCCAAGCGCGCTCCTCGTGTCCTCGACGCATCGATCGTCGAAATACCTCGAAATACTCGTTGCACGGGAGAACGATAGTGGTTCCCGGCGCGGAGGCGTAATCCTGCACCCGCCCTTCGACGACGCGGATCTCGCAACCGCTAACAGTCGTCCACATTTCCCCCTTACTTTCCTCTACCCGCGAAAGGTCAAGACCAGCCTCGGCGTTCCTGGCTGACAGGTGGTCCGCCCAATTCGCATATGCAAAACTCAACGCAGAGATCAATAAAAGGGCTATGCCCACTGCCGGAGGCCACAGAGTGCTTGGCGAATGTGTCGACCAACGGTAATCCTTGTCAATCGTCACACAGGGCAGCGCCACCATGATAGTGCCAAGGACCACCGTCATGATCCAAAGCGGTTGTTTTAGGAGCGCTTTCAGTGCATCCCACATGGCGTTCAGTGGCACTCCTCGTCGATCGCTCGCATCATCTGACGGGCGGAAACGGGGTCGAGAGACGATGAGAATTGGCGCAGCCGCGCGCCGTGCTCGCCCACCGGCGCCGAAGCGGAGAGAGATGTGGCGAAACGGAGCACCTGCTCCTGCATGTCGGATGGTAACTTATCGACCTGCTTCGTGATTTCCTGTCTGACGTCCATTTGCCGGGTCCCTATCCTCAGGATACACTCGCTCGCGCTCTGTCCACTCAAATTGCCGCCGTGGCGCACGCATTCCTGCGTGCTGTGTCGGCATTCGTGCCGACATTTCTTGTTGTCTCGGGTCGAAGAAAGGTCGAGACGAATCTCGACCCTGCACGCAAGACTGCGTGCGCCACGGCCGCGCCGCAAAGGTATTCTTGCGCGGTGCCTTAGAATGAAAGATCGCGCATGAGAAAAGTCATTAACCCCGCTTCTTCGGTTTCCGGCACCATCACGCTGCCGGGCGATAAGTCGATTTCGCACCGGTATGCTCTCATCGGCTCCATCGCTGAGGGGGCAACGCGCATCAGCAATTATTCGACCGGCGCCGATTGCCACTCGACGCTGGGCTGCGTCCGGGCGCTGGGCATCGACGTGGAAGGTACTGGCACAGAATTCGTGATCCATGGCTGCGGGCTGGATGGTTTGCGGCAGGCGGCCGGCGATCTCGATGCCGGCAATTCCGGCTCGACCATCCGCATGATTTCCGGTATTCTCGCGGCGCAGCCATTTACGAGCCGCCTGATTGGCGATGAATCGCTGTCGCGCCGGCCGATGCAGCGCATCATGCTGCCGCTCACCCAAATGGGCGCCAGCATCCGCGCGCGCGAGGACAAGTTCCCGCCGCTCGAAATTACCGGCGCCGTTTTGCATCCCATCGACTACGTGCTGCCGGTGCCGAGCGCGCAGGTGAAGACGTGCGTGCTGTTGGCTGGGCTGTACGCGGCGGGGCGGACAGTCGTCACCGAGCCAGTCCGCTCCCGCGATCACACCGAAATCGCGCTGCGCGAATTCGGCGCGGACCTCACGGTGGAGCGCCGCACCATCACGCTAACGGGACGCCCCAAGCTCACCGCGCGCGAGCTCGCCGTCCCCGCGGATCTTTCCTCGGCGGCGTTCTTCATTGTGGCCGCGCTGCTGGTGCCCGGTTCGGAGCTGACCATTCGCGGCGTCGGCCTCAACCCGACGCGCTCGGCGCTGCTTGATTTCCTGGTCGGGATGGGCGGTAATATCCGCATCCCCGAGCTCGAAAGCCACAATGGCGAACTGGTGGGCGATATCGTGGTGCGCCATTCGGAACTGCGCGGCGGCACGATTGACGGCGCGCTGGCAGCGGCGCTGATCGACGAGATCCCCGTGCTGGCCGTGCTGGGCGCGGCCACCGAGCAGGGGCTCGTCGTGAAAGACGCCGGCGAGTTGCGGATCAAGGAGACCGACCGCATACGCACGGTGGTCGAGAACCTGCGCCGCGCCGGAATTGAGGCCGAAGAGCTACCGGACGGAATGGCGATTCCCGGCCGGCAAAGGTTCCACGCCGGCGAGTTCGATTCCCACGGCGATCACCGCATCGCGATGGCGTTTGCCGTCGGCGCGCTGGCAGGCGACGGCGCATCCGTCATCGAGGGCGCCGAAGCCGCCTCGGTTTCCTTCCCCGAATTCTGGAATACGCTTTCGTCGAGCCTCGCCTAGGAATGAATGCCTCAGGCGGTCGCGCCAGCCGCTTCGTCCGCCCCCACCACCGCCGCCAGCGCGTGAATCGTCGCCGCGATGCGGATGGCGGCCATCACGGTTTCCTCGCTCAGCCCCTTTTCGCGCACCGCCTGCTCGTGCGAGTCCACGCACACCTGGCAACCGTTGACGGCGGACACCGCAAGGCACCACAACTCGAAATCCGCCGGGTCGGTGCCGTGGGTGCGGATGCTCTGCATGCGCAGCCGGGCTGGGATAGCTCCGTAATTCTGATTGCTCGAGAAGTGGCGGAAGCGGTAAAAGATGTTGTTCATCCCCATCACGGCCGCCGCCGCCCTGGCGCCGAACAGCGCCTGCGGACTCAACCTGGCGCCAGCTTCGGCGACGACCGCGCGATACAATTGCCGGTTGCGCGCCGCCAGCGAGCAGGCTACCGCCGTCCCCCAGGCCTGCTGCGGGGTTAGCTCGCTCTGGTCCATTACATTGCCCAGGTTCAGCTTCAAATCCTTGGCATACTCCGGAATGGAGTCCACTAATTCGCTATAGGTCATCACGACTCCCTTGAAGGAAGAAAAGCCGAGATGACTCTCGGCTCTGCAGATTTGACAGTCCCGGATGGTGCACGGGCAAGCCGCGCCACGGAGCGCTATACGACCGGCTTCAGCACATCTTCGCCCTTGTGCCAGTTACAGGGGCAAAGCTCGTCGGTCTGCAGCGCATCGAGCACGCGCAGCACCTCTTGCGGATTGCGGCCCACCGAAAGATCGTTCACCGCAACGAAGCGGATCAGGTTATGCGGATCCACCACGAAGGTCGCCCGCTGCGCCACTCCCTCCTGCGGGTCCAGAATTCCCAGCGCCGCGCACAGCTCGCGCTTGATGTCGGCCAGCATGGGAAACGGCAGCTCTTTCAGGTCGGGATGGCTCTGCCGCCAGGCCAGGTGCACGAATTCGGAGTCCGTGCTGCCGCCCAATACCTGCGCGTCCCGGTCGCTGAAATCCTTGTTCATCTTGCCGAACGCCGCGATCTCCGTCGGGCAGACGAAGGTGAAGTCCTTCGGCCAGAAGAAATAGACCTTCCACTTATCCGGATAGTCTTCTTCGGTGATGGTGCGAAACGTCTTGCCTTTCTCCAGGCTCACCGTCGCCTGCATAGAGAAAGGTGGAAACTTCTGTCCAACTCCTAACATGTCTGTGGTTTCTCCTCGTGTTCTCAAATCTCGAATACAGTGTCGATCTTGGCCGCCAGAATAAAATCGCTCTCGGTCAGGCCGTCGATTTTGTGGGTCCAAATTTTGGCTTCCACGCGTCCCCAAGCCAGGTAGAGGTCCGGATGGTGGCCCTCCCGCTCGGCCAGTTCCCCGACGCGGTTGACGAAAGCCAGCGCCGCGCGGAAATCCGGGAACGCAAACATTTTCTGCAAATGATGTCCGCCCACCACTTGCCAACCTTGCAACTGCGCTTGCAGTTGCGCCAACTCTTCGCCCTTGAGCGCCGGCACGCCGCCGGTGCACGGCTTGCATTGCTTTCCCGCCAGACTCATGTCGTCTCTCCTGTCCTTGGTTGCGAACCGCCGCACTTCTCACACACGCCGCGGAACACTACCTCAAAACTGCGCACCCGGCGCGGCCCCAGCGCCTGTTTTCCCGCCGGGAGTTCGAACCAGGCGATGTCTTCCACTTGCCCACAGCGCTCGCACACAAAATGATGGTGCGGACGCAGGCTGGCGTCATAGCGGGCCGCTTTTCCTTCCGAAATCACTTCCCGCACCAGCCCCGCACGAGTCAGGGATTTGAGGCTATTGTAAACCGTGGCACGCGACGCCCGCGAATCCTGCCGGTTCACCGCCCGAAAGATCTCCTCCGCCGTGGCATGGACGCCATGCCGCGCCAAGTGCTGCAGCACCGCGTAGCGCTGCACCGTCGGCCGCACATCCGCCGCGAGAAAGGCCTGCCGCAACTCGGCGCTTATATTAGACACAATATAGATTTAGATTAAATCTAAATCGGCGGCGTGTCAAGTGCGGCGCGATTGCTGTGCCGGCCCGGTCCACTGGTAAGATGTTTAAGAGTGGATCCCGAGATCACGTCCGACGCGCCGGCGCCGCCCGAGCTTCATCCTGCGTGGAAGCGGGTGCAACTGGCGCGCCATCCCAAGCGGCCGCACTCGCTCGACTACATCGACCGCCTGTTCACCGATTTCCAGGAACTGCATGGCGACCGATCGTTCGCCGACGACCCCGCCATCGTCGCCGGCATGGCGCGTTTCGACGGCCGGCCCATCGTCATCGTGGCGGAAGAAAAAGGCCGCAATACTAAAGAGCGGCTGCAGCGCAACTTCGGCATGCCCAAGCCGGAGGGCTATCGGAAATCCCTGCGGATCATGCAACTGGCCGCCAAGTTCGGCCGCCCGGTGATCACGTTTCTGGATACCACCGGCGCCTACCCCGGCATCGATGCCGAGGAGCGCGGCCAGGCGGAAGCCATCGCCCGCAACCTGCGCGAGATGTCGCGGCTGGCCATTCCGGTTATCGTGGTCGTGATTGGCGAGGGCGGGAGCGGAGGCGCGCTCGCGCTGGGCGTTGGCAATACCGTCCTGATGTTCGAAAATGCGGTCTATAGCGTGATTTCGCCGGAGAGTTGCGCATCCATCATCTATCGCGATTCGGGCAAGGCCGAACGTGCCGCGGCCGCGCTGCGTCTCACCGCGGAAGATCTGGATCAGCTCGGTTTGATCGACACCATCATTCCCGAGCCCGAAGGCGGCGCGCAGGAGGACCCGGAAGCCGCCGCCGAAAACCTGCGGCAGGCACTCCGCCATAGCCTGCTCGACCTAGCCGCGCTGAGCGGGGAACAACTGGTGGAGCACCGCTACGCCAAGTTCCGCAAAATGGGTAATTTCTTCGCGTAGCGAGCTGCCCAAAGAGCCATCTTGAGCCACGGATGAACACGGATAAACACAGATAAAGACGCGTTCTTGCTTATCGGCGTTCCTCTGTGTTCATCCCGTGACTAATCCTGTTTGCCCTCCGCTAACATTTCCCCCTTTCCGGCGTCTTCCGGATGGCTCCCTACGCTTCCGCCGTAGGGCCTGCGGGCCGGCGTTGTAAAATAAATGGTGAACTCCCACCTGCAAATTTGCGTCTAAAGCGGTGATAGGACATTCGTCGTGAAAACTAAGTGGAAAGTAATCATCACATTGGCGGCTCTGCTTGTGGCCGCTATCGGAGTATACGCGAGCACGGTCTATAGCAAGCGCGGCGTGGTGACGGTGCAGACCGGACAGGTGACGCGCGGCGACTTGGCTGCCATCGTCACTTCCTCGGGAGAGATCAAGCCCAAGAACTACATCAATATCGGCGCCAACGCGATGGGCAACATCACGGAAATCCTGGTCAAGGAAGGCGATCACGTGCGCAAGGGCCAACTGCTGGCGCGTGTGGAAAACACGCAACCCACGGCCGATGTGGCGGCGTATCAGGCATCCGTCAGCTCCGCGGAAGCCGACACGACGGCTTCGGAAGCCGGCCTCAAGGCGGCCGACGAGAACATCCACACCATGGAGGCTGGCCTCGAGCACGATAAAGCAGACCTGGATCGCATGAAGGCCGATTACGATCGCGCCCAGGAGCTGTTCAACGAAAAACTGCTTGCCCGGCAGGATTTCGAGCTCAAGAAATTCAGCTACGAGGCGCAGAAAGCGCAGATCACGCAATCCGAGGCCAAAATCGTGCAAGCCAGAGCACAGCGCGAGCAGAACGCGGCGCAGGTTTCTTCCACCCAGCGGCACATCGCCCAAGCCCGCGCCAACCTCAACCGCTTCGCGGACGTCCTGCGCAAGTACGACTCCGTTGCGCCGCTCGATGGCGTGGTCACCAACCTGCCCGTGCGCGTCGGCGAGTCCGTCGTGCCCGGTATCCAGAATTCCGAGGGCAGCGTGATTATGACCATCGCCGACATGTCCATGATCACGGCCGAGGTCAAGGTGGATGAGACCGATATCGTGAGCGTGCACCTGGGCCAGGTGGCCGATATCACCATCGACGCCATTCCCAATAAGACCTTCAAAGGGCACGTGACCGAGATCGGCGACACCGCCATTCTGCGCTCCACCGGTCTGGCCGCTTCGCAAAGCGCCATCTCCAGCCAGGAGGCCAAGGACTTCAAGGTGGTCATCGCGATGGATAATCCGCCGGAAGAGGTTCGGCCCGGCCTTTCCTGCACCGCCAAGGTCACCACCGCGACGCGCGCCAACGCGGTAACGATACCCATTCAGGCGCTCACCATCCGGCAGCGCGGCGACCTGGAGCAGCCCAAGCCCGGCACCACTTCCACCGCCCAGGCCGCCACCAAGCCGGACCCCGCCGCCGAAAAAGCGCGCAAGGAAGAAATCCAGGGCGTCTTTGTGGTGAACGCGGGCAAAGCCGAATTCCGCAAAGTCGAGACCGGCATCACCGGCGCCACCGATATCGAAGTGCTCACCGGGTTGAAGCCGGGCGACCAGATCGTCACCGGCTCCTACCAGGTGATCCGCACGATCAAGAACGGAGCCATGGTTAAGGTCGATAACAAGGCGCCGGTAGCCGCTACGACCAGTTAGGACTCGAGATACCTTATGTCAGCCGTCGCCGACAACTCATTACTGGAGCGCGCCGAGCAGCTCAAGCGGGATGGCGTGGTCATCCGCACCTACGATCTGTGGAAGACGTACACGATGGGCGATCAGACCATCCACGCGGTTTCGGGCGTCGATATCGAAATCAAGCGCGGCGAATATGTCGCCATCATGGGCCCTTCCGGCTCGGGCAAATCCACGCTGATGAACCTGATCGGCTGCCTGGACACGCCCACCAAGGGGCAGTACTTCATCAACGGCCACCTGGTGAGCGAGATGACGGACGATGAGCTGGCGCGCATCCGCAACAAGGAAATCGGTTTCGTTTTCCAGACCTTCAACCTGCTGCCGCGCGCCACGGCGCTGCACAACGTCGAATTGCCGCTGATCTACGCCGGCATGTCCTCCGCCGAGCGCCTCGAGCGGGCCAAGCAGGCAATGCGGCAAGTGGACCTGGAACAGCGCATGATGCACAAGCCCAATGAGCTGTCCGGCGGCCAGCGCCAGAGGGTGGCCGTCGCCCGCGCCCTGGTCAACAACCCATCCATCCTGCTGGCCGACGAGCCTACCGGCAACCTGGATACGGCCACCGGTAACGAGATTATGGCCCTGTTCGAGCGTCTGCATGAACAAGGCAACACCATCATCCTGGTCACGCACGAGCACGATATCGCGCAGCACGCCTGGCGGATCATCCACATCCGCGACGGGAAGATCGAAAAGGACGAAAAGATACGGTAGGTTGGGGCAGGCACGAGGCGCGGACCACGAAAGGCGATGGTCCGTTCTACCAGCCCGCCCTTAAATCTCGATGCCCAGTTCCGAGATCACCCGCACCAGCGTGCTGACCAGCCGGTCCACGTGCTGTTCGGTGTGTGCCGCCGTACAGGAAATTCGCAGCAGGTTCTGCGCCGCCGCCGGACGCAGCACCGGGTTGATGTAGATCCCCTGTTCGAGCAGCGTCTTGCACAGCCGGCAGAGGTCCATCTCCTCGCGCACCACCACCGGGACAATCGCCGTTTCGCCGGGCAACACCGAAAATCCGCGCACCCGCAGCTCATCGCGGAGCATCTGGGCCACCCGCAGCACGTTCCGCCGCCGCTCTGGCTCGTGCCGCATGATGTCCAGCGCGGCTCCCGCCGCCGCCACCGACGCCGGCGGCAGGCTGGCCGAAAACACGAACGGCCGCGCCGTGTGCTTCAGATAATCGATCACCGTGCGGTCCGCAGCGATGAATCCGCCCACCGATGCCAGCGATTTGCTGAACGTGCCCATCACGATATCCATGTCGTCCAGCACGCCCAGGTGCTCGGCCGCGCCCGCGCCGTTCGCGCCCAGCAAGCCCAGCCCGTGCGCTTCATCCACGTACACCCGCGCCCCGTACGGCTTGGCCAGCCGCGTGATGCCCCGCATGTCGGCGATGTCGCCCTCCATGCTGAACACGCCTTCGGAAACGATGAGAATCTTCTCCTCCGGCGGGCAGTTCTCCAGGCACCGCTCGAAGTGCTCCATGTCGTTGTGGCGGAAGCGCACCGTCCGCGCCGGCGAACGCAGCGCGCCTTCCACCAGGCTGGCGTGCAGATTGTGGTCGCACACCATCACGTCGCCCTTTTCCGTCAGCGCGCTGAGCGTGGCGTAGTTCGCCTGGAATCCGGTGCCGAAGGTGATCGCCGCCTGTTTGTGCATTAACGCGGCCAGATCCGCTTCCAGCTTCACATGCAGGTCCAGCGTGCCGTTTAACAAGCGTGAACCGCTGCATCCGCTGCCATACTTCTTCAGCGCCTGGGCCGCGGCTTCCTTCACCTTGGGGTGCGTGATCAGGGCGAGATAATCGTTCGACCCGAACATCAACACCTTCCGCTTCCCTATGCGGACCTCCCCAGGCCCGCATCCCTCGCGATCTCCAAAGACCTCGAAGTACATGTAGAGCCCAGCGGACTGGAGATCACCCGGACGAGTGAAGTTCCGGCATTTTTCGAAAATGTCGTTC
>Ga0116130_1001725_pt1 | contig 11969 bp, 10 predicted proteins | sample June2015DPH_17_5_FD_89733 | JGI IMG/M metagenome (GOLD analysis project Ga0116130, IMG submission 89733) | Peatland microbial communities from SPRUCE experiment site at the Marcell Experimental Forest, Minnesota, USA - June2015DPH_17_40 | ecosystem: Environmental > Terrestrial > Soil > Wetlands...
ACGCGCAGCGCGCCATCCGCACCGTGCGCGCCAAAGCCGCCCAATACCGCGTGCTGCCGGACCGCATCGGCATCATGGGCTTTTCCGCCGGCGGCCACCTGGCATCCACGGCCGCCACCCATTTCGATCCCGGCAACCCGGTGGCCGCCGACGCCATCGACCGCGTTTCCAGCCGCCCCGATTTCGCCGTGCTGGCCTACCCCGTGATTTCCTTTACCACCCAGTACGTGCACCGCGGATCGCGCGACAATCTGCTGGGGCCGAACCCCGATCCCAAGCTGGTCGAGAGCCTCTCGAACGAGTTGCAAGTCACCGCCGCGACGCCGCCCACGTTCCTCTTCCACACCAGCAACGATCCCGTCGTGCCGGTCGAGAACAGCGTGCTCTTTTACCTGGCGCTGCGCAAAGCCGGCGTGCCGGCAGAGATGCACATCTACGATCAGGGACCGCACGGAGTCGGCCTCGCGACAACTGACGAAGCGCTCTCCACCTGGCCCGCGAGGCTGGCCGATTGGCTGCGGGTGCGAGGGTTGCTGAACGGAGGGGCGAAGTAGTGGTGCACAACTAGGTCCATCGGTTCGTCAGCTACGATGACTTATTTCTTGGCCGCGACCAACCTTCACGGCGGGCCGGGCATGCCCGGCCCCTACGGATTCGGGTCTGGCGTTGTAGGGGCCGGGCACGCCCGGCCCGGCAACGGCTTAGGTGGAAGAACTATAATGAGACCGAGGACATCGATGGAGAGAGTCACCTTCAAATCGATTCCAATCACGCTGGGACGAGAGGACGACGGCCGCTGGTGGGCCGACATTGAGTCCATGCCGGGCGTGATGGCGTATGGCGATACGCGAGACGCAGCCATCGCCGCCGTGCGCGCCTTGGCGTTGCGGGTTGCCGCCGACTGCATCGATCACGGCGAGGAAGTTCCCGCACCGCTCGCGAGAATCTTCTCCGCCGCATGAGCCGTTGGCGGTCCGTCAAGGCAAAACGACTTCTGGCCGCGTTACTCCGGATCGGCTGGACGCTGGCATGGCAGAACGGTTCCCATCGTCGTCTCAAGCGCGCCGGGTGGAACAACTACACATTCGCGTTTCATGACGCCGACGAGGTCGGCCCAGGACTTCTGGCGCAGATCGCGAAGAAAACCGGCCTGAAACCCGAGGACCTTTGATGGTTGTGTGATTCCATGCCCGCGTTACCCCTTCACTTCCTTCGACCTTACTGAATTGTGAACAATTCTCAAGAAGGCGATGCCTTCGTCCAGCGGCGGGAGAGCGAGTTCCTTTCTCAAATCGAGCCGCAGCGCTTCAAGAAGAGGGTTAAGAGAGGCTTGTCCTTTGTCTGCGAACTCTAGCGCAAACAGCCGTGCCAAATGCACTTGTTCAGACGAGCCCAGCAGCTGGATGTCGGCTACGGCAGATTCGAGCGCCTTTTCATCGTCCTGGCTAGGTTTTCTGTTGCCGGCACCTTCCAGGTGGCGATAGGCATCGAGCAGGTACTGCGTCCGTAAGTCGCGTCTCTTAGACAACCTGTCTCTCCTAATGGTTGTAAGATAGCCAACGAGCCATCCCAAGAGGACCAGCAATGCGGACGTCAGGATAGTAATAATCTGGTCGGGCTTCATCTGTAACGAACGATCACCGCAATCGTACCACTGCGCGGGGGTTCCGCGAAGCACAGGGCTGCCACTCGTAACCCGTCAGCCTCAGCAGAAGCCCCGCGTTCCGTGCTCCGGTGCTTGCGTCAGATAACCAGCACGCGGTGATCCGCGCACTCGAGCTGGATCGATTCGTAGATCTGGTCGATCAAATCCAGGCCGTGTTTGGCGACGAAGGGCAGGATCGAGTAAAGGCGTTCCTGGAGATGCCGTTCCGGGTAGATCAGGCCGTATAGCGAAGCGGCGTCGCGGCTAGCGCGCTCGTCGCGGCGCATCGTTTCGCGGCCGGTTTTGGTCTGGATCTTGGCGACCTGGTGGCGGATCTTGCGGGCGCTGGTGGACAGGGCTTTTTCGAGCGTCGGATCGAAAGCCAGCAGACGGGCGCGCAGCCGTTCCACGGCGGCATCCACATCCGTCAGGGTGTCATGCAGACGAATCGTCAGATCGGGCGGGATGAGCGCAGCGGCCATGCGTTCGCGTAAAGCCTCTTTGCCGTGGAAGAAATCGGCCAGCGAAAGGCCATAACGCTCGATGCGTTTCTGGCTCAGGCTATCGAGGATGGTGAAGCCGGCGCGCGGCACGGCCACCGGCATGCGTCCCAAGATCCGGCTGTACAGAACTTCCGATTGCGCGATGTACGCGGCCTCGGCGGGGCCGAGAATGCTGGCCACGGTGGGAAGAATCGAATCCTGCACCACCGGCCGGAGCAGGGCATTGGGCGAAAGCTCGGCGGCGCGGTCGGCCAACTCCGCGGAGGTGAAGTGGCGGCCGTTGAGCTGGTAATCGCCATTGTTGCGGCGCAGAGCGAGGCGCTTGCCGTTCTCGAGCAGGAAGAAGAAGGCGTTCTGCGGCTCGACGTGGACCTGCGCGTGGTAGCCGGCTTCGACCAGTTCGCGGTTGCGCTCGAGTACCGCGGCGGTCAGCTCCGGGGCCCGCTCGACGGCGCTGCGCAGAACGGGCGCGGCGAGCTCGCGGAAGGCGGGCAGCATGGGATCGACGTGCGGGATATCGAAGCGCGCCAGCAGACGCCGCAGCAGATCGCCGAAGGCCTGGCCCATGGTGCGGCCCGTTACATAGGTTTCAGCGGCCAGGGCGACGGCCTCGTCGGCGAACGGGAGGCCCGCCAACGCGGCGCGCAACTCGTCGACTGGAGGCGCAGCCAGTTCGATCCCGCCCACCGGCTGCGCGCCGGTCTGGCGGCGCATTTCGAGTTTTACCGGCTGGTGTTGGGCGTTGAAGACCCACGTATGGTTGACCTCGGCGAAGTCGTGGTCTTCGGTGGCCAGCCAGAACACCGGCACGGCCGGCAGACCTTGTGCGGTGAGCCACTCCGCCAGGCGGGCGGCGTGCAGCGCTTTGTAAATCGTGTAGGCGGGGCCGGAGAACAGCCCGACCTGCTGGCCCGCGGCAACGGCCAGCGTGCCGGGCTGCGCCAGCCGCTCGAGGGCCGGGCTCGGCGGATTCTGCACGCGCAAGGCATCCACCAGCGCGGCGCGCCGCTCCGGCGCCAAGTCCACTGCGCGAGCCGCAGCCTGAAACGCCGCAAGATCGCGCAGCGGGTGGTGGTAGAAACGCGCGGTGCGATCCGGATGATATGAAATGTCCGTGGACAGACGCGTGACACCGGGCAGTTCGGTCTGGCGGACGCAGCTACAGGGCATGACTGGAGTCATTTACCTGATGATTCCGTGAGGCTTCCGGATGCAACCCATTCGATCAGCCACGCGCGTACCGGGAAATATCGTTGAAGATGGCGAATGCCAGCAACATCATGATGAAGACGAAACCGACCTTGAACACGGCTTCCTTCACGTTCAGGCTCAGATCGCGCTGCATCACCATTTCGATCAATAGCATGAGGATGGCGCCGCCATCCATGATCGGGATGGGCAGCAGGTTGAAGATGGCCAGTTGCAGACTGATCATGGCCATGAAGCCGAGAAACTCCGCGGCGCCTTCCCGTGCCGCCGCGCCGGACATCTGGGCGATGCCGATAGGGCTCGATAGGTTTTTCGGCGACATGCGCCGCTCGATCATCCCCTGGATCACTTTGACCAGCAGAAAGGCGCCCTTGCCATTCTCCACGAGCGATTCCCGCAACGCCTTGGGGAACGCGAGCTGGATGGTGGTGAAATGCAGCTTCTGCTGCGGCCCCACGCCGATCATCCAGTGTTTCGGGCCATCCAATTCGGCCATCACCGGTTGCACGGAGACGCGATAGGTTTGGCCGTCCCGCCGGTACTCGATCTCGATGGGTTTGCCGCCGCTATTGCGGGTTGCCTCCTGAAACCGGGTCGGCGAGTGAATCGGTTGGCCATTGACCGATAGGATCAGGTCGCCTTTTCTGAGACCGGCCTTTTCCGCCGGGTAGCCGGGCTCGACGAAACTGAGCTGGAGCTCGCCGCGCTCATCCCAGCCGGCGTAACCCACGCCTAGACGCTCGCTGAGCGTCGGCGTCACGATGCAATCGACATTCTGGCCGTTCCGCTCGACGGTGATGTAGAGGGGCTGGTAAGCGCCGGTGACTTCCTTCTCGCCGATATCCTCCCAGGTGGGGTTGCGCTTGCCGTCGAGCTTGACGATGCGGTCGCCGTCCTTGATCCCTGCCTGAGCGGCTGGCGAGCCCGTGGCGACGTGGTCGATCACGGCGTACAGGTCCTCGTCGGAGATCTTCTGATACTTGAACATGTACAGGCCGGTCAGGATCGCGATGGCCAGAACCACGTTCATGATGGGGCCCGCCGCCGCGATGATGACGCGCTGCCAGCGCGGTTTGGCAAGCAGGCTGCGCGAATCGGCGGAGCTGCCTTCCGGAAGCGCGAGCGCGGCCGGGCTGTCGGCCCTCACCTGCTCAAGCACCGCCGCGTCACCGGCCATTTTCACGTAACCGCCGATCAGAATGGCGGAGACCCGGTAATCGGTTTCGCCGCGGCGGAAACCGAATAGCCGAGGACCGAAGCCCAGGCTAAAGGCTTCCACTTTGACGTCAAAATAGCGCGCTGCCCAAAAATGGCCGAATTCGTGGATCATGATCATGACCCCGATCAGCACCAGCAGCCAAAGAATGTTTTCGGCGATTGCAACCATGGTGTTCCTAAGCCGGCACTGCGCGATGAACGGTCAATTCCCGCGCCACGCGCCGCGACTCCGCGTCGATCTCTAGCACTTCCTCCACCGACCGGGGCCACCGGACGGGCATTTTCGAAAGACACTCGCTGACCACTTCGTGAATTCCCAGGAAGCCGATTTTCTCCTGCAAGAAGGCTTCCACCGCGATTTCGTCCGCCGCGTTCAACGTGCAGGCGGCCGAACCGCCGATCTCCTGGCACTCATACGCCAGCCGCAGCAAGGGAAATTTCCGCATGTCTGGCGGAAAGAACTCCCATCGCCGCGCCTGGTTCCAATCGATCTTCGGCACCGGCGCCTCGGCACGCTCCGGATAGGTAAGGGCGTACTGGATGGGCATGCGCATGTCGGTGGCGGCAATTTGCGCCAGCACGCTGCCATCGGTGTATTCGATCATGGCGTGCACGGTGGATTGCGGATGGATCACCACGCCCACCTGGGAGGGCGTGAAATCGAACAACCAGCAGGCTTCAATCACCTCGAGACCTTTGTTCATCATGGTGGCGGAATCGATGGTGATGCGGTTGCCCATCCGCCATGTTGGATGATTAAGGGCCTGTGCGGGAGTCACCGAAGCGAGCGCCTCGACCGGGGTCTCGCGGAACGGTCCGCCGGAAGCGGTCAGAATCAGCCGCGCCACCTGCTCCCGATTGCCGGCCCGCAGGCATTGGTGGGCGCCGTTGTGCTCACTATCCACGGGAACCAGTTCGGCGCCGAAAGCCCGCACGGCTTCCATCACCAGCTTGCCCGAACACACCAGGACCTCTTTGCTCGCCAGGCCGACTCGCTTCCCGCGGCGGATGGCTTCGTAGGTGGCCGGCAGCCCGGCAACGCCGACGATAGCGGAAATCACCGTATCGACCTCGCCGGCACTCGAGACCTGGATGCGCGCAGCCGCGCCAGCAAGCAGTTCCGGCCACTCCGCGCGCGGCAATCCGGAGGACTCCAGCAGTTCGGTGAGGCGGGCCAGCGCTTCGGGGGTTGCCACCGCCGCAACCTGGGGACGAAACTCGACGATCTGTTTCGCGAGCGTCTCCACGTTGCGCCCGGCCACCAGAGCATAAATCCGGTACAGTTGCCGGTTGCGCCGGACCACATCAAGGGTATTCGTGCCGATGGACCCGGTTGAGCCCAGTACGGTTAACGTTCTCATTCAGCCGCCTGCGGGGACGTAACTGTCATGATATCACGAGGCATTCCGGAGGCCCGGAAATTTACACAATGGACGTCTAAGGATAATACGGATAAACGCAACCGAAAAGCCTGCAAGGGAAACATCTGTGGCCAGCCTCCGGGCCACAGCACTTCACTTTAGCGATTTCTCCCGGTGCACTACACGAGGGTGCGAGTCGCGCACGCCGGAGCAAGCCCAACACACTCCCGCTCAGTTTATGTGATTTCTGGAAGAACCTCTTGACCCTTTCGGGCGCCGGGGAGGTTGCTTCAGGGGTCTATATTAGAGGTTAGTCTCGCTTTGGTGGGAGTTGCCTCCCCGGCTTAATTCCAATAATAGTAGATTCTGATTTTGGAAGCAATAGAAATCTGTATTTTTTTATTTTATCGGACTCATGCCTTGACCTCGACTCCGGCCAGTTTCTCTAACACCTTGATAGTAGAGCAGAAGTCTTCATCGCCGAGACCGGAGGAAATGGCCATCTGAAAGATCTGTTGTGTGAGAGAGGTCACAGGTAATGGTACTCCTAGTTCCTTCCCGGAGTCGAGCATGAGGCCGATGTCCTTATGCATCCACTTGGTCGCGAAGTTGGCTTGGAAGTCGCGGCGGAAGACGAATGGGGTTTTATAGGAGACCAGGCCCGATTTGGCCGCCGAGGCATCCAGCACTTCGAACATCAGTTGGGGATCGACGCCGCCCTTGGCGGCCAGCACCATGCCTTCGTTGAATGCCATCATGAGGTTCGAAAGAATCAGGTTCTGCGTCAGCTTGGCTTGCAGGCCCATGCCAGCGCCGCCACAATAGAACAGGCGTTTGCCCATCGGCTCAAAGTAAGGCTTCACGCTCTCGAAGACGGCTGCATCGCCACCGATCATGAAGGTCAGGTTGCCACTCTCGGCGCCGGGGGTGGAACCGGTGCACGGCGCATCGAGCATCTCGATACCCTTCTTCTTGAGAACCATGCCGATCTTGCGGCTTTCGCTGGGGCTGATGGTGCTGGCATCGGCGACCACAGTGCCCGCGCGTGCGCCCGAGCCGATTCCATCCGGTCCGAGGATGACGGCGCGCGCCATTTGCGTGTTGCCCACGCAGAGGAAAACGCAATCCGCGTTCTCCGCCACTTCTTTCGGCGTGGCGCAGCAGCGTCCCTTTTCGGCGTCCGCCAATTTGCGCGCCTTTTCCCCCTGGTTGGACCAGAGTGCAACTTCATGTCCGGCGCGAAGCAGGTTGCGCGCCATCGGGTAACCCATCATGCCGAGGCCGAGGAATCCAAGTTTTGCCATAGAGAGGATTGTACCGCTTGTGCGCCACCTGGCTAAACGAAGCTACACAAAGAACGCGCGCCAGGTTGACACCACCAGCGCGTGCGTCACCACGCTGGCACGAATGCTGCCGGCCTGGTTGCGTGCGCGGCCGCACAGCCAGCCGAGCACTACGACGACGGGCACCCAGCGCCAGTTAGGGAAGCCGCGAAACCAAAGATGGGCTAGGCCGAAAACGATCGAGGTCAGCAGCAATGCGGCGCGCGCATTGCCGGTCCAGTCTTCCATCCATTGTTGCAACACACCGCGGAAGAGGAATTCCTCCGCCAGCGAGCTCACCCAGAGAGAGCCGAAGAAGGTGCCGATGACGATCCACAACGGAGCCGGGATAGCCGCCAGGCGCGCGGTTCTGAGCGCCAGCGCCAGTGGTCCGCCCACCAGCAGGAAGAGCAGATAGTGCCGCGCGCCGATGAGCCATTCACGCCGGTTCGGCCAAAAGCCATAGCCGGTTTCCGCGACAGGGCGTTGGAGCATCAACGTCAGCGCGACAACATGGAGCAGGCCGATGGCGCCCAGAACCGCCAGGTGCTGGCCGAAAAATCGCGGGTAGATGCCGTCGAAATAATGGCCCAGGGTGACCCAGCCGATCAGCGCCAGAAACGCCGCGTCGAGCAGCATGGCCGCCGGCAGAATCACATACCACAGGCTGATCGCCAGGGCCAGCGACGCGAGGCGGACCAGAGCTAACGCGTCAAAATGGATGGCTCCGCAGCAGCACAGCAGATAGGGAAGCAGCAATGAGCCGGTGAGAATGGCGGGCAGCGCGGACGAGGCTCGACCCGGGTACACGACACAAAGCCCGGCCAGGCGCTGGCGCGCCGCCGGGAAACCGGCCACCAGATAGAATGGATATTCCGCCAGGAAAGCGGCGATGACCGGCAGCGCCGCAGCGAGTGGAATGCCCTTGGCCCGCGCGAACACCAACCCCGCCACGCCCAGCACCGCCCAGCCGGCCAGCAGAGCCGCCCGGAAGCCGCCGAACGATTTGGCCATCGGCCTCATTCTAACATCGCTGCTGTGGCTACCCGGCGCGCGCGCGCAGGAGGCCCCGCCCAACCTGGCCAAACTGGTGGCGCACCGCGAAAGTGAAACTGAAGCGGAGCGCCACCAATACACGTACCGGCAGACACTCACCGTGGAACAGTTGGACGAGCGCGGCATCCTGCGCGGCGAGTACCGCGAGGTGCGAGACATTATTTTCTCTCCGCAGCAAGAGCGCACCGAGGTGCTGGTCGGCAAGCCGGAGAAGGGGCTCACGAACCTGAAGCTGACGCCAGAGGACTTTCGCGACTTTCGCGATATTCAGCCGCTGGTGCTGACCGAGGACCGCTTGTGGAACTACGAGACCAAGAGCCGCGGCGATGAGACCGTGGATGGCGTGGAGTGCTGGGTATTGCAGGTGAAACCGCGGCAGATTCTGGAGGGGCAGCGGTTTTTCGACGGGTTGATCTGGGCGGACAAGAAAGAGTACAACATTGTGCGCATCGAAGGGCAAGCCGTGCCGCAGATCCGTTCGACCCAGAGCGAAAACCTGTTTCCCCGCTTCACCACGGTGCGCAAGCCGGTTGACGGCAAGTATTGGTTCCCGGTTTACACGCTGGCCGACGATACACTGCAGTTCCGCACCGGCCCGCAGCGCGAGCGCCTGCGCATTTCTTACAGCAACTACAAGCGGTTCGCGGTGGATTCGACATTTACGCCGAAGTGAGAACTTGGCGGTGCGAGGCTGTGCTGTTGAGGTGGACCGCTCGCTCCGGTCGCGGCTCCGTTCAGAGCCGTTGGCAGGCGAAAGCGCCTGCCCCACTTGCCTGCGAATCCTTCGACAGCAAAGTGGGACAGACGCTTTCGTCTGTCAACCGGCCCGACCGCCCAGCGGTTTCGCGTTAGCACCGAATCTAGCGGTCCGGCACGATCTCGATGTAATCAAGTCCCGCCGGCTCGCCTCCCTCGGGGCGGCCTTCGATGCGGATTTCGTCGCCGGGGCGTAATGCCACGCCGCGGATTTCGCGGCGGGTAGACGAAGTGGAATCGAGCTTGACGGTGGGCAGCGGCAGATCGGCGTCCCACTCATCGATCACTTGTCCGGCCACGCGCAGCCGGTAATGCGAGACGCCATTGCGCTGGTCGAAATACTCGACGCGCAGCGTGTACCAGCCGGCCGCGCCATCGAATTTGAGCGAGGCGCTGCACTCGGCGGCGGCGCAGGCGACGGCCTTGCCGCCCGATGCGTCTTCGGCGGGCACCACGTCGCGGACCTGATAGCCATAGAGATGCATCGCCTCGGCTTCGAAGCGTCCTGGGTAGTGGCCTACGCGGCCCGATGCATCGGAGATGCCGGAAGTGCGCCGGAACCATTCGGTCACCGCGTCGCGCCACACCACGGCCTGTCCGGCCTGGTATTCGAGCTGCGCCAGCACTTCGCGGTAGCGGCGCTCGTCCACCAGCCCGGCGAGCGTTTTCCATTGACTCACGTAGCCGGCAACTGCCTTCGCGCCGTCGTAGTGGGAATCGTAGAGATATTGAATGACCGTCTTGCCATTGTGCAGCACGTGAGTGTACGGAACGTGATGCAGGAAGAGCAGCAGATCGTCGGGGCAGTCGGCAAGCGATTCCCACCCGCTCGCCACCGCGGGCGGATATTGGCCGATGTAGCCGGTGCCGCTGGCGGTGGTGCGGTCCATGCCGACGCCTTTTTCGTCGGCGCGATGCCACTGGCCCCAGCCGTTGCGTTCGCTGGCTTCGACGTTCACGCCATAATGATTGCCGGTGATGTCGGTGAGCGTCTGTAGTCCCAGCGGGCCGGTGTAATTCTCGTAGGTGCGCCAGGAGTTGAGCTGAATGGCCTCGACCGTCGCGTCGACTTTCGGATTGCCGCCGAACGTGAGGCGCGTCCACTCTTCGACGATCTGCCGCGAGCTGAGATCGGGATTCCAGGCCAGGCGGCCGAAGCCGTATAGGTTGGCCTGCGACAGGTGATTGCCGAGCCAGTTATCGTCGAGCCCCACGTTGGCCACGCCGACGAAGCCGCCGGCCGGGCGATGAAAGGTCTTGCCCGCCACCAGCGCTCTCACAAGCGTGGATGCGCCGGCCGCCTGCAAGTCGAAATCGAGAGTCTCTTTCCACATCGGCACCAGAAATACGGTGTGCCGCGCCTGGCCCATATACTCCTGGGTGATTTGCAATTCGACGGCCTGGTTGGTTTTCTCGAGCGCGGCGAAAAGCGGCGAGGCGGGTTCGCGCACCTGAAAATCGATAGGCCCGTTTTTGATCTGGATCACCACGTTGGAGTCGAACTGGCCATCCAGGGCGTGGAAGTTGTCATAGGCCGCGCGGGCGCGGTCGTTCTTCGGGTTGCGCCAGTCCATGTGATGGTCGTAGACGAAGCCGCGGTAGAACAGCAGGCCGCCGTGCGGCGCGAGCGCGCGCGCCACCATATTGGCCGCGTCGGCGTGAGTGCGGTGGTAATTCGACGGGCCGGCGCGGCCCTCCGCATCGGCCTTCATCACAAAGCCGGCGAGATCCGGGATGGCCCGATACAATTCATCCGCTTTCTGTTTCCACCAGGCGGCAACGCCGGCGTCGAGCGGGTCGAACGTATCCAGGCCGCCGAGAATCTTGGGGCTCGAAAGATCGACCGATAGCACCACCCGCACGCCCCAGGGGCGGAACGCGGCGGCGATGCGCGCCACTTCCGCGATCATCTCCGGGGTCAGCAGGCGCGGGTCAGCGTTAACGTTGTTGATGGAGCAGCCGTTGATGCCGATCGAAGCGAGCAGCCGGCCGTAGTCCGCGACGCGAGCCAGGTCGGCGCGCGCGTGGCCGTTTTCCCAGAAGATGGAGCGGCCGCCGTAGCCGCGCTCAATGGAACCGTCCAGATTGTCCCAATGGTTCACCCAGCGGATTGGCGCGTAAGGCGTACTGCGTTCATCTAGCGAATCGACGGGCTGGCCGAGCGAGATCTTGCGCAGCAGGGCGAAGGCGCCGTACAGCACGCCGCGAGGGTTGGACGCCGTGACCACGATGTAGCGGATGTCATGATCGACCACGGTCTTCAGCCAGTAAGCGTCCTCGGTGAGCGGGGCTTCGAGGCGCCATTGCGGCGCGGCGCGGCTCAGCTCGTCCAGGGTTCCCAATACGATTGCGCTTTCGCGCGGGATTTGCGCTTCGGCGCGCAACGTTCTTCCGACCAACCCGCGCAAGCCGCGGATCAGCTCGCCGCGCGCGGCGGCCTCCGGATCGGCGTCATTCAGGGCTGTTACGACCGCCGGCAGACTGGCGCGAACAGGAGCCAGCGCGGGGCCTTCGATGGGCTGATAGCGCAGCCAGGCATCGTAGCCGGATTCGGCGTGGAGGCAGAGGGTGGCCAGCGCGGCGATGAAGATGGATTTCAGCGTGAGTGGGAAGCGGGAGAGACTTAGCTTTTTATTATTATTTGGGCAAGCTAAAGCATGCCCTACCAAGGTATCGCGCACGCGGCTACTCCTTTACGAATTGACGCCGGAGGCCAGGTAGCCTCCGTCGACGGTGATGCACTGTCCGGTGAGGAAGCTTGCGCCGTCCGACGCCAGCAGGACGGCCACGCCCACCAGTTCTTCAGGCCGGCCGAAGCGGCGCATCGGCGTACGCATCAGCATCTCGCGCCCGCGGGCGGTGCCGCTCACCAGGTCCTCGTTCATTTCCGTGGGAAAGA
>Ga0116130_1001740_pt1 | contig 11919 bp, 12 predicted proteins | sample June2015DPH_17_5_FD_89733 | JGI IMG/M metagenome (GOLD analysis project Ga0116130, IMG submission 89733) | Peatland microbial communities from SPRUCE experiment site at the Marcell Experimental Forest, Minnesota, USA - June2015DPH_17_40 | ecosystem: Environmental > Terrestrial > Soil > Wetlands...
ATTGCGCTTCTTCTCTTCGGTCTTCTACTAACCAGGGGCGCGCTTCTTGTGGCCCAGAAGGCGCCCGCTCCCGCCGTCACGCCGTCAACCGCCGTCAACGAGGCAGACCGCTTTGCCCCGCTCGACGCGCTGCTCAAAGATGCGATCGAGAAAGGGCGCGCGCCCGGGGCGGTCCTGCTGGTCGGTCACAACGGAAATTTCGTTTATCGCAAGGCATTCGGCTATCGCGCACTCGATCCCAGCAAGGAGCCGATGACCGTCGACACCATTTTCGACATGGCATCGCTGACCAAGGTGATGGCGACCACCAGTTGCGTGATGCGCCTGGTGCAGTTGGGGCAGGTGAAGCTGAACGACCCGGTTGCCAAATATATTCCCGAATTCGCGCAGAACGGCAAGGACGACGTGACCGTTCGCCAGTTGCTGACGAACTACTCCGGCCTGCGGCCTGACCTTGACTTGAAGCAGTATTGGAGCGGGTCGGAGGAGGGTTATACGCGCGCCAATGGCGAGAAGTTGATCAATCCGCCCGGCTCGGTGTTCCTGTACAGCGACATCAATTTTGTGGTGCTGGGCGAACTGGTGCAGCGCGTTGGCGGTATGCCGCTCGATCAGTATGCGCAAACCTATATTTTTGGTCCGCTGGGCATGACCTCGACGCGTTTTCTTCCGCCCGCGGATTGGAAGCCTCGCATTGCGCCCACCGAACGCGACGAGCGCACAGGCCAGATGCTGCGCGGCGTGGTCCACGATCCTACTGCGCGCCGGATGGGAGGAGTCGCCGGCGACGCCGGGCTGTTCTCGACCGCCGATGACGTGGCCAGGTTCGCCCAAGCGCTGCTGAACGGGGGCGCGCCCGTGTTCTCGCCATCGATTGTCGAGAAGATGACGACCCCGCAACAGCCGCCTAACCTGACCGACGTGCGCGGACTGGGCTGGGACATCGATTCACCGTTCTCTTCCAATCGTGGTGAACTGCTCCCGGTTGGCTCCTTCGGGCACACCGGTTTCACCGGCACTTCGGTCTGGATCGATCCGACCACCAATAGCTACATCATCCTGCTCACCAACGCGGTGCATATCAAGGACGGCAACGTGATTGCGTTGCGCACCGAAGTGGCCACTGCGGTCGCCGCCGCGTTGCAACTTCAGCCCAGCGAAGAGCAGAAGGTGCGGCTGTCGCGGATTACCGGCTACAACGAAGCCGCAGCCGCCAGCCGCCGCGTGATGGTTCGCAACGGCCAGGTGTCCAACGGGATTGACGAACTGGAGGCCAACAACTTCGACGCCTTGCGAGTTCCCGGTGCTGGGACGCCGAAGGTAGGATTGATCACTAACCAAACCGGGGTCGATAGTCGTGGCAACCGCACCATTGACATCCTTGCCCACGCCCGCGGTTTGCAATTGAGCGCCATCTTCAGCCCGGAGCATGGTGTGCAGGGGACCTCCGACAAAACTGACATCGCTGACACGAAAGATGGAGCGACCGGAGTTACGGTTTACAGCGTGTACGGCGACACGGATGCCAAGCGCCGCCCGCCGCTCGATGTGCTGCGCAAGCTCGACGTGCTGGTATTCGATCTTCAGGACGCGGGCGTTCGCTTCTACACCTACGAGACGACGCTGGGATATTTTCTGGAAGCCGCGGCCACCCTGGCAAAGCCGATCGTGGTGCTCGACCGTCCCAACCCCATCACCGGAGCTTACGTTCAGGGTCCGGTCTCCGATAAAGCCCAGGAGAGCTTTGTGAATTATTACCCCGTGCCCGTGCGCCACGGCATGACGATTGGCGAGTTGGCGAAGCTATACAACACCGAGCGGAACATCAACGCCAATCTCACGGTGGTTCCGATGAAGGGCTGGATGCGCGGCGATTGGTTCGACTCGACATCGCAGCTATGGGTGAGTCCATCGCCCAACTTGCGCGACCTGAACCAGGCGACGCTGTATCCCGCCGTGGCATTGATTGAACAAACAAATATTTCGGTCGGGCGGGGCACCGATACTCCCTTTGAAGTGGTGGGGGCGCCCTGGGTGGGCGGGAAGAGGATGGCTGCGTACCTGAATGCGCGCAACATCGCCGGGGTGCGCTTCGTGCCTATTACGTTCACGCCCGCCAGTGGACCCTATGCTCGTCGGGAATGTGAAGGAGTTAACATCATCGTCACCAATCGGGAAGTTCTGGACGCCCCTGAATTGGGGCTGGAGTTGGCGACGGCCCTGCATGATGCGGCCCCGACGGGATTTGACGTCGCCCATATGAAACTGTTGCTGGCGAATCAGGCGGTGTTCACGGCGCTGCAAGCGGGGCAGGACCCGCGGCGCATCGCCGACGACTGGCGCGATGGCGTCGAGCAGTTCATGCAGGTCAGGAAGAAGTACTTGATCTATTGAGCACCGCGGTTTCGGGTGTCATCCTGAGCGGAGGCGGCGCTTCGCCGCCGGAGTCGAAGGATCTGCGGTTACCACGACAGGTGACCACACTCACATCACAACCTGGCCGGTGTGTGGCACGATCAGCACGTGAGAGAACATCGATATGCGACCTACATTCTCGCCAGCCGGTCGCACCAATTCTACGTGGGAGTGACCAACAATCTTGAGAGGCGGATGCGTCAACACAGGGAACACGCGTTCGGGAGCTTCACTGCGCGGTATAACGTCGACCGCCTGGTGTGGTACCACATCTTCGGCGATATTCGCGACGCGATCGCGCGCGAGAAACAACTCAAGGGCTGGCGGCGGGAGAAGAAGATTCGCTTGATTGAATCGGAGAATCCGACATGGCAGGACTTGTCGGAAGAGTGGGGCAAGCCGATCGGGTTGAACGACATTCTTCGCGGCCCGGGCGAGTGACCGCAGATCCTTCGACTCCGGCGGCGCAAACCCGGCGCCGCCTGCGCTCAGGATGACAGCGGTTGAGGGGTGATGTGGAGGAGTCCTTTGATCCCTATGGGTGGGCCGCAGACCCATGTGACGCTCAGGATGACAACTCTATTGTGCCGCTCTGCGCACCTTGGCTTGGTCAATCGTTATGCTGCGCTCCAGCACCATTTCGATCGAGTCGCCCACCGCGAGATTAATTTCGGGCCCGCGCGTGAACAGGACAGTGGCCAATCCGAGCGCGCCACCGCTGAGGGCCCCAATGCCTGCACCTTTGGCCCCTCCGGCGATCGCCCCAATTCCCGCGCCTGGAATGGCCGTGCCGACGACGGTCCCGACGTCCTTTCCCTTACTGCCTTCCCCCTCGATGGTTCCTTCCTTGCCTTTGACGCCGGCGCTGTTTTGATCCCCGGGGGTTCCCTGCACCGCGCCCGGCAGCAGCAAGGTATAACCATTGGGGAAGATCATGGAGGTAAAGCTCATCTGCAATTCGGCGTGGCCCTTGACCTTGCCCGGACGCAGCACCCGCCGGATTTCTCCCTGCACGAAGGTACAGGGTGGAATCACGATGCGGTCATTCATCACGATGGGAAACGAGGTTTGGGCGTAAACCGGATCGCCCGGGCGGGCGTTCTTGGTGGTAAGGCCCTGCTTCATGACGAGGGGAATTCGTGTGCCCGAGGGGACGGTGATTGAGTCGGCAGGAGGGGCGGAGCTGTCCTGCTGTGCGACCGGAGCCGCGCGCGATGTGAGTTGCGGCGCACCATCCCAGTTCTGCGCTGAGACAAGGATGGTCGCGGCGCCGAGAAAAACAGCAAGCAGAACTGCTGCTGCTCTCATGTGTCCTCCCCTGACAACAAGTTTTCCACGTAGTACGTTGAACGCCTCATCGCGAGGAAAGTCGCGCTCGCCTATTTCAGCATATACAAGGCGTTCACGTGCGCAGTAATCGTGATCTTCTGCGCCCCGAACTCAGCCGTGGGAGGCGCAGGGGAATTTATTGCCGCCGGACCTGCTTCTCTGGCGAGCATCATCGGCCGGACTGGGCTGGGCTCATAGGTGTCAACCGACGCATAGGAGAGTTCGCCCAGGGTGCGGCCGCTGAATCGCGCGACCGAATTGGCCTCGCCACGCGCGCGCGCCAAGGCATCTTCCACAGCTTTGATTTTAGCCGCCTCCATATCGTCGAGAAGATAGCTGAGCGACTGATTGCCGGTCACGTCCTCCATGTCGGAGAGTCCCTGGGTAAGCGGCCCCACTTTGGAGAAGTCTTTCAGCTTAATGCTGATATTGGTGTCCACCCGATAGCCAACCAGCTTACGTTTCGGGTTCTTGTAGTCGTACACCGGCTGCACCGAAAACTGCCCGACCTGGGCGTCCTTGGGATCGAGCCCGTTAGAGCGCAGGAGCTGGCGAACGTGATCGGCGGCGCGACTGGCCTTCTGGTTCGCATCCTGCTGCTTCTCTTCTTGCGCCGAGATACTAAATTGCACCAGCACGGTATCCGGCTCGGCTTCGTACTTGCCATCAGCGCCCACCCATACCGTGTTGGGTATGGGAGTTGCCGAGGAGCGGTCTTGCGCTCCCAGGGGAGCTACGGTGAACAGCATTGCAGTGAAAGCGAGGAGTGAAAACGCGATGAACTGCCAACTTCTGAGTCGCATAAGAGTACCTGGGCGCCACGGTTCTCCAGCGCAAGGCGACCGCAGAGCGGCCGGAGCTGCGGTGGGCGTGGCTCCTTTCCCTTCAAAATCATAGTCTGGCGGACTGCGTTTAACCAACCGCGGTCCGCCAAATGCCTTCCTGGAAAGAACGCTGGAACTTGCCATTCTTGCGCGACACTCGCGTTTGCAGAAGAAAGTCAGGTTATGCTCCCGATTCCCCAGAATCAAACTTGCTATGTACTTTCGTGGCGAGTCTGTCATCCCAATGTTGAAAAAGCGAATCTGACCAAGTAAGTTGCGGTTAGTTGTAATCCACGGCAGGTCGGACAAGGAGCGGCCGATGAGCAGATGGTATGTGCCACTTACAATGTTGGGGCTCGGAAGTGTTGGGGCATTTTTGCTGAGCGAGCGTGAACGGAACAGCTTGAGCGCCCCATCTGAAAATTGCGACGAGCGCTGTCTGGAATGGAATGCGAGCGCGCAGAGCGAACTGGATCGCATCCAGGCCGCCTTAAGTCGCATTGCGGAATCGTTGGAGCCACAAACCTAACTCGGGCCATGAGCGGTCGCAGGGCGGAATGACGGGCGGAGGTCGAGGTTCCTGGTGATTCTGGTGGCTTTCCTTAGCTGGACGCTGGGAGAGGCGCCAGTTCGTTGATTTTTCCTGCCATGCGGATATCGCGTTGCGTAACCCCGCCAGCGTCGTGCGAGACCAGGACCATGGTCACCTGGTTGTAGCTGATGTGGATGTCAGGATGATGGTTCACGGCTTCGGCCGCTTCGGCGATCTGATTCACGAAATCCATGGCTTGCACGAAGTTGGCAAACTGGAAATTGCGCTCAATCGCATTTCCATTCTTCTTCCAGCCGGGCAGCTTCTGCAGGGCTTGCTGGATCTCGGCATCCGCTAGAACTCCACTCATCTCTTGCCTCCTTTATGGACCGGCCATAGACCTGGACGGGCAGCCAGCATTAGCGTAACAAGTCCTCCGGGTGGCGGCGAAATCCACTGCTGCCACACCTTACCGCGCGGTTGGGACCCCAATTTCATTGCGCAACTCCTGCCATATGTGATCTGGAATGGAGAGGAAGACTTGCACAATCTCGGGATCGAACTGGCGCCCCGAATGACGTTCAATCTCTCGCCGGCCGGCGGGAATGGATTGCGCGGCGCGATAGGGCCGATCGGAAGTAATGGCGTCGAAGGTGTCAGCGATGGCGAATATGCGCGCCCCCAGGGGGATCTGATCGCCCTTTAGGCCGCGAGGATAGCCGCTGCCGTCGAAGCACTCCTGGTGTGAGTAAACAATGTCGGCCGCCTCACGCAGGAAGGGGATCCGGTGCAAAATCTGGTATCCCAACTGGGCATGGTGGCGCATGATTTCCTGTTCTTCGGCACTTAGCCTGCCGGGTTTGCGCAAGATCGCGTCCGGAATCGCCATTTTGCCGACATCGTGAAGAAACGCTCCGCGGGCGATAACGCGAATGTTGTCGTGCGGCAATTCCATGGCTCGGGCAATGGCGATAGTGAAGGCGGTCACGCGCTTGGAATGACCTTCGGTTTCGGCATCTTTCAGATCGAGCGCGTCACCCAATGCTTCCAAGGTGATGTCATAGGAGCGCTCCAGGTCGGCCAGCGCCCTGCGCAGCATCTCTGTGCGGGCCGCAACCAGAGATTCCAGCTTGGTCTGATACGCCAGGTTTTCCTGTTTCAGACGGCGATTTTCCATGGCCCGGCGAACAATGGCCAGCAGTTGTTCGCGCTCGAAGGGCTTCGGCAAATAATCGTAGGCGCCGTTTCGAATGGCAGTCAGGGCGACGGAAATGTCGTGGACGGCGGTAACCATTACCACCGGAATGTCGGGATGTTCCAAACGAATCCGCGCCAGCAACGACAACCCGTCCATCCCTTCCATGATCAGGTCCGACAACACCATCGAGTAACCGGCATCGGAATGCAACAGCGCCAGCGCCTCCTCCCCCGAGGTGACCGGATGACAGTCGAACCCCGCCTGGTTCAGAATGGAGCACACCACTTCCCGGATGGAATTCTCGTCGTCCACTACCAGAATGCGTTCATCGGCCATACTGGGAAGCCCTTGCTCGGCCATGGTGCTGACGGTCATTGGTTCGATTCTTATCTACTTCGCCTCGCATGGCCAGAAAAATAATGCATGGCGCACCCTATCGGTTTATGGGGGCCCTCGGGGCAAGGTTGGGCTACAAACTTGAAAAAGTTACATTCCGCGCCCCAGATTAGTTGGCATTGTGATGCCAATCTAGGGAAGATGGACTCCAAAATTACCTAGCAGGAGCAAAAACAACACTCCCCCATATCACCCGCGTCATGGGTTGCGCGTCGCCCAGCAGCGAAGCCTGTTAGTCAAACGTTATCAACATGTTAGCCATATTTTTGAACAGAATATTCCCTGCTCCAAGGCTTTGGGCACCACGATTGCTCAGTATTAAGGTGTTGGCGAGCAGCAGAGTAAGCGAAGCGAGCAACTTGACGCTTTCGGGTCATCGGAAGCATTCGAAACCAGGGCTGGTCCGCGACGGGCCAGAATTCGCTGAGGTAGAAACCATGAACACTGTCCAGGAAGCAAAAATGCTCGGGTTTGCAACCTACATGCCGGCGGTGTTGCCGCGCAGCGTAGACAGCTACAACGAAACCTACGAGCTGAACCGGCATCGCGTGTATGCGCTGGCATTTTGGATGACGGACAACGAGTTGGACGCGGCCCAGTTAATGACTCACACCTTCTGCCGCGCCTTTGCCAAGGTCGGTACCCCAACCGCGGAAGAAATTGATCGCTGCTTGATTAGCGAGCTGCGCGAATATATGCCGCTGGGAACGCTGACCTTGAGCTGCGCTCCCTGTGAGAAAGTTTTGTCAGTGCGCCGTAATACGTTGCGCGTCGACCTGGAACGCGCCGTGGTCCAGTTGCCCCCTACGGAAAAGATGATCTTCCTAATGCACGACGTGGAAAGCTACGATCACGCGCGCATCGCCCGCACCCTGGGCCTCAGCGACGAGGAATCGCGCCTCGGACTCCACCAGGCTCGGCTGCGCATGCGCGAGCTGCTGGCGAAATAAGTTTCCCCGTACTCTCAACCGCTCTTCTCCTGAAACACTGGCGCCTCTCGCAAGAGGGACATTTTTATCGGCTTGCCTAGCTCTTCGCCGCCTCGTCCTCGGTGCTGTCCAGTTCCTCTTCCTCTTCGCGCTTCAGGGGACGCAGCAGCGGGAACAGAATCACGTCGCGAATGGAGCGCGAATCGGTCAGCAGCATGGTCAGGCGATCGATACCGACGCCTTCGCCTGCGGTCGGCGGCAATCCGTACGACAGAGCGCGGAGGTAGTCCTCATCCATCTGGTGGGCCTCTTCGTCACCGCGCTCGCGTTCGCCGCGCTGCCCCTCGAAGCGGCGGCGCTGCTCCTCAGGATCGTTCAGCTCGCTGAAGGCGTTGCCGATCTCCAGTCCGCCAGCGAAGATCTCGAAACGCTCGACCCATTCGGCGTTCTCTTCCGGCTCGCGCTTGTTCTTCGAGAGCGGCGAAATGGCAAGAGGAAAGTCGTAGATGAACGTCGGCTGAATCAGGTGCGGCTCGGCGACAAACTCGAAAATCTCGGCGATCGTCTTGCCCATGGGTGCGACCGGATCGTATGGGATGTGCGGATTGGCCGCGTTGTAGCGATGCACCATGGCGGCAATCTGCTCGGCGCTAGAGAAGTCAGCCATTTCCGGCTTCTCGCCATCGTTCTCGGGCCAGAACTTGATGATGGCTTCGCGCATGGAGAGGCGCTGGAAGTTGCCGAAGTCAATCTCGTGCCCGTTGAAGTGTGCGATGGTTGTGCCATTCACGTCGCGCGCCACCTGGGCCAGCATCTCGGCGGTGAAGTCCATCATATCGCGGTAGTCGGCGTAGGCCATGTAGAACTCCAGCATGGTGAACTCGGGATTGTGCTGGGTTGAGATGCCTTCGTTGCGGAAGTTGCGATTGATCTCGTACACCCGGTCCATGCCGCCGACCACCAGCCGCTTCAGGTAAAGCTCAGGCGCGATGCGCAAATAGAGATCGACGTCGAGCGCGTTGTGGTGGGTGATGAAGGGCTTGGCCACCGCGCCGCCGGCGATGGGATGCATCATCGGCGTCTCGACCTCGACGAAGCCGTTGTTGTCGAGGAATCGCCGCATTGACTGCACCACCTTGGCGCGCTTCAGGAAGACCTCGCGCACGTCGGGGTTCATCGTCAGGTCAACATAGCGCCGGCGATAGCGCGTCTCCACGTCCTGCAAGCCGTGCCATTTTTCGGGCAGGGGAAGCAGGTCCTTCACCAGGAAGGTGATCTCCTCCACGTGGACGGTCAGCTCGTTAGTGCGAGTGCGGAAGAGATAACCCTTGACCCCGATGTAATCGCCGAGGTCGAGCAGCTTGTAAAGCTGAAAGGCTTTTTCGCCGACGTTGTCGAGGCGAACGTAAATCTGCAACCGCCGGCCGCCCTGTTGCAGGTGGGCGAAGCCCGCCTTTCCCTGCACGCGGATGGACATCAGGCGTCCGGCAACGCTGACGTTCACGCGTGGTGCCTCAAGCTCCGGCCCGGTCTTGGGCAGGTACTCTTCGAGAATTTGCGGAATGGTGTGCGTGGTTTCGTAGCGATAGGGATAGGCAAGCTGCCCTAGCGCTTCAATCTGCTTGAGCTTTTCTCGTCTGAGCTCGTAGATTTTCTGGTCAAGTGCCACGGTGGTCCCTGCTGCCTGGCTTCCCGCAGGCCGAAAGGTAAGGAAATCCGATTATAGATTGTGTATGCGGCGATTGGTGATGGGAAGGGCCTGGTACCGCTTACAAGAATGAGTCTTGACATCCTGACCGGCGACGGCATTGTAATCCCCCCCGAGCACTATGGGCGCGCCTTTGCCAAGTACGCGTGGAAGGAGATGCCGCCCAACAACTTTCAGCCGACCCGCTACCGCGTTCGTACCGCGCCACTTCGGGGGGTGCGCATGAGGACCCGCCTTATGCACGACGGAGCCTCGTTGACTCCGCGCGACGCCATTGTCCGTCACCAGCGGGAAGCCGAGAAAGCCGCCAACAGATTCAAGATGTTGCCGGCCAAGGACCGAGAGGCGCTACTGGCGTTTCTGCAATCGCTATGAAGCTGCTGGCTGGAAGCACAGCATGGTCGATGTCCGTTGCAGGAACGGAACGCCACCTCGTCCGCTCAGTTGATCTCGCTCTTGCTAATAGAGAGGTAGACAAGCCGATTGTTCTTGAACTCCAATCTAAAACTCGCCGAAAGAGTGTAATCCGATACCTCCGCTGGAAATCCTCCGAAGATATCGCTCTTCAGATAACTCGGGTTTTGATGAAGAAAGGTGCCGACCGCCTCAGGGGTGGTTGGGATCTTTATCTCGAAAAGGTAGTACAAGAGATTGCCCTTTTCATAAAGAGGGGCGCCGAGAACAGTTTTCACCTGTGCTTTTGTCGAACCGAGTCGTAGGCCGCTATCAGTTGCCAGATGCCTATCAACAAGTGGGTTGGGGCGGCAGAATTCCTGGCCACGCCAAGCTCGGCCGTCAGCAAACAAATAGAAGCCCAAGTCAACCTCGCCCGCCTCGGAGATCAGATAAACATTTCCCGGCTTAACGGACGTGTAGCAACGCTGGTCGCGGAAATCCCCAGCGTCCCCGCGCACTATGGCTTGTGCCTTGCCGAATTTTGACTCCAGCCAGTTATGTGGTGGCTTACCCAATAGAGAGGTGCCGAGGATTTTGAAGTTTGTGGCGGGTATGACCCGTTTGGACCACTCGTTGGACCACTCGTCGGGCGGACTCTCAAAATTTGGGTTTTTCTCTGACCACCAATCAGAGTCCTCCGTCAACTGTATTGCATGTATATCGTTTCCCGACAGGGCGAGAACGTGCGAGAAGAGAACGGGTGCCAGAAGTATTAGCCAGAACCAACGGAAACTGTGTTTCATTGACGAAACAACTCTATTCTCGGTTGTTGTGACCCAGCAAGTCCGACTTCCTACCGGGCAGCAGTCAGAAGATGATTTTAGGCAACTGATGATTACCCTGACGCTGAAAAATTCAATTTGTGATCTGTGTCATTGAATCGCGTCCCGAAGCGCGGTATAGTGACGCGTTCGTTCATATCCGGATCGCGCTTCGGCGCGTCCATCGAGAAAGCACTTTATGCCGCAGAACTATGTACCGATGTTCATTTTCGCCTTCCTGGCGTTTCTGGTGGCGGCCGGAACGCTTGCCCTCTTCTACATCGTCCGTCCCCGTAACCCATTCAAAACCAAGCTGATGCCCTACGAATGCGGCATCACGCCCTTCGATAGCGCGCGTGGCCGCTATACCGTCCGTTTTTATATCGTGGCCATTCTGTTTGTAGTCTTCGACGTGGAGACCATCTTCCTGTTTCCCTGGGCGGTGCAGTTCAAGCTGTTAGGCCTGTTTGGTCTGCTGGAGATGCTGATCTTTCTCGGCATCCTGATCGTGGGATACATCTGGATCTGGAAGAAGGGTGCGCTGGAGTGGGTGTAGGGGTTGCCGCGCGCCAAAATGTTACCGCCCATCCACGTCGCGAGAATGGATGGGCTTGTTTTTTGGGGCCTGTCAGGCTCGGGTAGTGCGGCGCTTCAGCGCCGCGTGACAATGCCCCTATTACGAGAGGCTTTAGCCTCGGGGTACTTGTGACCAAGACATATTTCATCACTGCGTCGGCCTACATGCACCAGAACCTGTTCCAACGAACGGAAACAGCCGATTTACTGCTGGTCACGCTGTTTCGGTATCGCGACGCCGGCGAATTTCTGGTCCACGAATTCGTCGTCATGCCGAACCACCTCCACCTGCTGTTGTCAGTCGATGACGACCATGCGATTGGCCGGGCCGTGCAGATGATCAAGGGAGGCTTTTCGTTCGCGATGGGGAAGGCTGGCCTGAAATTGAAGGCCGCATGGCAGCCAAGCTATTACGAACATCGGGTGCGCGACATGGATGAATATGGACGAATGCGGGCGTACATTCACGACAATCCGGTGCGGCGTGCGTTGGTAATAACAGCTGGGGAGTACCCGTATTCGTCCGCGCGAACCTCGATTCGCCTTGACGAAGTACCCGAGAGGCTAAAGCCTGAACACCAGGAAGCCGTTTTAACGCGGCGCTAAAGCGCCGCACTACCCGCCCGCATCATCTAAAGCAAAACCTGCTCAGCCGCCCGGTTCTCACACCTGCTTTTTAGGTCCCATGTACAATCCGTCGACGCCGCGCGGCAAAGAATGCCCTCTTTCCCGCGGCACCCGGATGACCAGACAGTCGGTAGGCATGTCGTGCAGCGCCTGGCGGCGCTTGGTCCA
>Ga0116130_1001742_pt1 | contig 11903 bp, 11 predicted proteins | sample June2015DPH_17_5_FD_89733 | JGI IMG/M metagenome (GOLD analysis project Ga0116130, IMG submission 89733) | Peatland microbial communities from SPRUCE experiment site at the Marcell Experimental Forest, Minnesota, USA - June2015DPH_17_40 | ecosystem: Environmental > Terrestrial > Soil > Wetlands...
GAACCTGGCCGGCCGCGCGCCCAATTCGCTCGCCGTTTGCACCTTCCTCGATAGAACCAGCCGCCGCATCGTGCAGGTGCCCGTCGATTACCGCTGTTTCGAGATTCCGGACCGCTTCGTGGTAGGATTCGGCCTGGATTCTCAACAGCTTTACCGCAACTTGGGCTATGTGGCCGTGATGAAGCACGAAAAACCAGCTTGACCGCCGGCCCGTCGATGCCCCTTGCCGCCTGAACCGTTCTGTACTGTCCTGAAACCGCCGGTCTATGCGGATATCCACTTTCCTCTCCCAGGAAAAACTTGAGAACTCGCCTTCCGCCGGGCACCAATTAGCCATACACATTAAGGAAAAGTGTTAATTTGCGCAAGGGAAACGCTTCCCGGCTGCACTATCCCGGATTTTGTTATCGATTTTTAGCAATTCGGGGATAGAATGAAACAAAGAAACCAGAAAGGCAAGTGTGCACCAATGAGGTCTCGGATACTCTTCATTTCCGGGCGTCATGACGATGCCCGCCAACTTTCGCGGATGCTGGGATCTCTTCCCGTTGCCCTGGAGCACGTCGAAACTTACCAGCAGGCACGCACCCTGCTTCAGCAGTGCGACTATGATGTCCTGTTGACCGAAGCCATTCTACCCGATGCAGGCTGGCTGGATGTTCTGCAGTTGGCCCGCGAACTCCCAGGCGGCCTGGAGGTGATCGTCACCGATCCCCAGGCCGACGCCCGATTCTGGGCCGAAGCCCTCAACCTGGGCGCCTACGATTTGCTGTCGCAGCCGTTTTACGCGCCCGAGGTGCGGCGCATCTTATCCAACGCTTGTTCGCGGCCAGACTACCAGAGGTATTCCGCCGCCGTATAGGGTGTTTTCCGCTGGCCGCCTGTTAGAGCTTTGAGATGGGCGACGCCGGAAGGGAGAGTGTGTCCAAGTGACTTGAGGAGGAACTGTCTACGCGCACGCTTTGCGACGTTTACGCACGAACACGCCGAGACCGATGAGCGCAACCCCGAGCAAGACCATCGTGGAGGGTTCGGCCGCGGTCTGGATGTATGTGTTACTCAGGTTGTAGATATACCCCTGCCCCACGGTGAAGCCAGTGACAGTGTAGGTGTCGACGACATTTATCGCGAGCTGGCGAAAACTAACGGCGCCCGTGGACGACGTGTTGTCATTGACGTCCGTGGTGGTATCTTCCCCCAGTAGAGTTTCGCTGGTTGTGTAGATCTGTTTCTCGAATGAGGCGTCATCGGTGCCGAAACCGTTGTCAAGGAGCCCGGTCGAAGCCTTGCTGATTTCGTAGACGCCTGGCGCCTGGAGGCTTGCCGGTGGCTGGGTTGTGTCAAGGGTCAGGGTATACGTCAGTGTGAAGTCAGTGGCAAAAGCGTAGGCATCGTTAAGATCGAAGCTGGAACTCAGGCCCCCCGAGAGGAGGGAGAATGTGGCGCTAACTTCGGCCATGGTCGGATCTATCGCGCCAGATGCGACTGTGAAGTTCTTGTATTCGTAGTCGCCGATTTCGCATCCGGCCGACAGTGTTCCTCCGCTTAGCAACTCGGAAAACGGAATTGCGGAAACACCACACGCAGTCAGCGATTGGGCGCTGCTAATGCTCGCCAACGCTAACACTCCGAGTATGACGCCGAAGATCTTTTTCACTCTACAAGTCCTCTTTTTGTTGCGTCCTGAGATTTCTTAACTTCTTGAACCGTTATCAGTAGTTTCCTCCGGCATGGTTCGAGTACTGCCGAGACCCCGCATTTGGGTCCTTATCGTGAGTGTACTGAACGCAGTAACCGTGGTCAAGGTATTTTTGAGATATTCAGTCCGTTTCTTCCCTTTTTGTTTATTTTTAAACTGGTTGACGAAAAATCCTACAGGCGGTTCTGCCGCGCCTCTCCCGGAACTTACAGCCTTCCCACCACGGTTAATTCCCGGAATATTAGCCAGAGTTTATATTCCCCCCATCGGGTACTAGTCTCGGAAATGCGATCCCGAGGCTGCGGAAAACTCGGCAGGATGGCCGGCCTGACAGCCGAAAATGATGAGCTACGCCTGATTTCGCTGCGCCAAACCACCCTTTGCGCCGCCCGTAGGGGCCGGGCATGCCCGGCCCGCGCGTTCGGACTTCGCCTGGGAGCGTTAACTTTGCGACGCAGTTCAATGGCGGCCGAAGTGGTGCGGCATGCTGGGCGGGCGGAAAGCGGGACGGGGCATGGGGCGCGGCGCGGGATGGAACCCGGGCGCGTGCGGTTCTTCCGGGCCGCCATGGCCGAAGTGCCGCGCGTTGTGATCGGCATTCGGATCGTGCGACCCCGGCGAGGAATACGGCGAATTGCGGTAAGAGCCGCTCTTCGAAGCGTACTGCGAATCGCGGAATCCGCCGCTCCTGGCGTAACTGGAGCCGGCGTATCGATCCTGCGTGGCCGTGCCCTGCGAACCATATTTCGGCACGCCGGCCGCTTCATCGCGGCCATAATAGGTCCGCCCCATGCCCTGCGAGCTGCGGTAGCCTTCCCAATCGTAGCGCTCTATGGGCCGGTAGGAGTGGTTGAAAAGCAGGTCGCGCATCAGCGCGTATTGGCCGTAGAAAACCCAGAAATCGCGGCCGTCGCGATGGTCCCAATAGCCGTACTGATTGGACACCTGACCGGCCGGCGCCATGTAGGCGAAGCCGGCGGGCTGCGCCACGCGCTCGGCTTCGGAATCGTACTTGCCCGCGGGCTTGTGTTCGATGGCCATGCCCAGGTCGTTGCGCATGGCGTCGTAGGTGCCGCCGGAAACATCCACCCACGCTTCGTCGGACGTGCTGGCGCCCGGCTTCGCCGCGGCATCCTCCACGCGTGTCTTCACGCTGCGGATTTCCTGGTCGTAGTGGCGCGCGTCGCCGGTGCCGCGCACTTCCATATCGACTAGAATCTTGTCCCAGGAGTAGTAAAGCTGCCCGTCGAGCGAGCGGACTTCTTCGGCCTGCTGCGGCAGTTCGGCGGCGGCGTTGTGGAGTGCGTCCTGCGCGGCCACCAGCGCGCCAAAATCGACATGCGCGAAATCCGCGGCAGCCGCTTGCCGGCGCTCTTCGGCGGTCGATTGCCACAGGACGTCGCTCTGCATGACGATGGAGTGAAGCCCGGCCGCGCGCGCGTCCAGATCGGGCTTCTTTTCCGGCCAGTCGTTTTCACCCTTGGCGACTTCGCTCGCGACCGGCGTCAGGTCGAAGGTGCGTATTGTCTGGTAATCGCGGCTCATCTGGTCGAGCCGCTGCGGCAACTCGCGCTTCAGCTCAACCCAATGGGCGGCGTCTTTCTGGATATCGGTGGTCCCGCTCACTGCGGACGTGCGCACGCCGCGCTCCCCGGCCAGCAGCGATTCCACCTTCTGCCGGTCTTGCCGGCGATTCTGCTTTTCGAGCAGCGACAGCTCGTCCATCGCGCGCTGCGCGTCGCCAAGCCGCGACTCCGATAGCGCCAGCCCCGCGGGCCACTGGATGGCGGCGGGGATGGTGTGGAACAGCGCGCTCTCCGAAGCCACTTCGCCGGTTACTTCCGACGTCGCTTGGGCGACCTGTTGTTGCGCGCTCGCGAGTGCCGCGCGTTCACCGTCGATTTGTTGGCGCAGGTTGCGCGGCAGGTTGTCGAAACCGGCGGTGAGCACCACCCCGATCGACACTGTCAGCAATACCGCGAGGAATTTGAGTCCGGATCGATTCATCGAATGCCGCCACCTTTCCGGATGCGGCGTGGCTGCCGCCGGTCCCAAACCGGCGCGGTCAGCTCTTGGTTCCCCGGTAGATCGTCACGTCGGCGGCGGGGATTCCCCTGTAACGCGTGACGGCGAATGGCTCGGACTGCTCTTTGCGGAGGGAGATCACCCCGGCTCCGTTCTGCTCCTGAAATTCCCAACAGTAAAATCCCGCCGGTTGCGGCTGGTCGCTACGCGTCGACTGGACCTCCCGGCTCATCCTGTACATCCAGACCTTGCCGTCGAAATCGAACGAATCGCCGGTGTTCTGGCGCTCGTCCATTTGCGCGAGGTCTTCTTCGCTTAGCCCCAAATCTTCGAGCGTAGGCTGGCGCGCCTCGGTCGAGATGGTGACCGCCCCGTCGCCGCTTGCGTCCACCCGCATCGCCACCCGTCGCTCGCGATATGCGCCGCTCAACTCGAACCAGTTGTGCTGACCGGCTTGAAACCAGGTGCAGCGGTCGGAGTTGAAATCGAGGTCGGTCATGTTGTCGCCCGCGCCGGCGATCGAAATCACGTCGCCGGCGCGCGCTTCGGGTGGCTTCAAATTGGCCAGGTCTTCCGCTGGCGCTGCGGCGGGCGCAACGGCGTGAGGTGTCTTGAAAAGTTTCATCAGCACAACCACCAGCAAAGCAACCAGAACGCCGGTCAGCGTGAATGTGATCGGGCCCATCCCGGTTTACGCCTTGGCCTTCTCGCCGGCCTGCGCGCCGGTTGTGACCGGCGGGCTGCCGCTGCCCAGTTCCTTGGGAATATAAGGCGGCGGCGTGGGCGCTTTGGCAGCCTGCCGCTCCGCTTTGAGCGCGGCCAGGTCGGCATCCACGCCGTGGCCGCTCAGCTCGGCAAATTGCTTTTCCAGATCCTCGTCCTTGCCGGTCGAGGCCAGTTCGTCGAACGCCTTGGCGGTGGCCTCTTCCTTCGAGACCGTGTCCTCGAAGCGGTTGAGCTGGGCGAAAGCGTTATCCGCGTTGCCTACGCCTGCCATGGCTTCGGCCACCTTGCGTTGCGCGGCGGCGGCGTTCTTGCGCGCCACCAGCGTGGTGGCGGTTCGCTCGCCTTCGTCGATCTTGCGCTTCAGTTCGCCCACCTGGCTCTTCAGCTTTTCGCTGGTTTGTTGCGCCGCATCGACGGACTGCTGCATGGACGCAATCTGCCGGTCGCATTCAGCCTTCTTGGCCAGCGCCTTCTTGGCCAGGTCTTCGTTGCCGGCGTCCAGCGCCTGGCCGGCGCGGTCTTTCCAGTCCTGCGCCTGCCGCACGTACTTCTGGTATTCGGCATCCAGGCGGTTGTAGTTGCTCATGGCCACGGCCGAAGCGCGCACCACGTTGTTCAACTCGTTCCGCATGTCCGCCACCGTCTGATTTACGGTGGCCTCGAAAGTGGCGTCCTCAATGGCATCGACGCCCGAATTGGCCTGGCCGCGCGCCACGCGGCCCACTCTCGATAAGAAATCGCCTAGAAATGGCATCGTGTTCCTCGCTTACGAACTCAAACCGCTCAGCACCTTGCGGGCTGTCATCACATCCACCAGCAGGAAATGGACGCAGGAGAGGACCTCGTCCTCGTCCTCCGGTCCTCCGTCCTCCAGTTTGCAGAAGTTGTTCAGGGTCACGGCCAGCTTGCCGTTGCCCGCATCATAAAGCTGAAAATACGAGGTGGAAATGCCGTTGCCGGCGGCCAGCATGCTCGCCATGATTTCCGGCGTGATGGCCGCCTTGGGCGCCACCGTGCACACCAGCGAAAGGAACAGGATGTCGCCCTGGAGCACCGCTCGCGCGGTGACTCCGCTTTCGACCTCCCGGATGGTCAATGTATCGGGCGCTGGCTCGGAGACTTCGTAACCTTTCTCCGCCAGAAGCGCGTGGATGGGGCCCAGAAGCGGGCTGGTTGTGGCTGTCATAAGATCTCGATGATAATACGCGGGCGCGCCCGCCAAAGTTCCGTCGACCGAGGTGGGGCAGGCGCTTCCGCCTGCCAACCCCTCGGGATGCCAGTTGGCAGGCGGAAGCGCCTGCCCCACCTTAGTTCACCCATGGCCCGCGGCCGTCGCGCTTCTTCATGAAGGTCTGGAACTTCTTCTTGGCGCGCCGCAGTTTCCACTGACGATAGGCGCCCCCAACATCCGGCATCGGCAGCCGCGGCAGCCGCCCCTTCAGATACACAAAACCGAACGCCGCACCGCCCAGGTGGGCGATGGTGCTCACGCCCGTATTCGGCCCGAAGGTGAGCAGCAACTCGACCGCGACGAAAATCATCACCAGGTACTTCGCCTTGATCGGAAACAGGAAATACATCAGCACGGTCTGGTCCGGGTACATCACGCCAAAGGCCACCAGAACGCCGAAGATCGCCCCGCTGGCGCCCAACGTAACCACGCCCCAGTAACCCAGCAGAATGTTGACCACCAGCACGCACACGCCTGCCGCGATGCCGCAGTAGAAATAATACTTCAGGAACCGGCGCGTGCCCCAGTCCCGCTCGAGCTGTATCCCGAACATCCACAGCGTGAGCATGTTGAACAGTATGTGCAAGAAGCCCGCATGCAGAAACATGTAGGTGACAAGCTGCCACACGAACAGGTTTCGCACCGCGGCTTCCGCCGAAAGCGCCAGCACCAGCATGATCTGCCGCTGCAGTTGGAGGGGGCACAGATAGGTCAGCACGAAAATGATCGTGTTGACGATCAACAGCCACTTCACGCCGGGCGGGAAGTAGTCGCTGATGACGATGCGGCCGGACCGGTAACCGGTGTAGCGAGCCATGGCGTATCTCTGAATGTCCAGAATACCAGATGAGTTACTGCGCGCTCGCTCACGCGATCATGGATCGCTTGCCGTCATCGCGCTTGCCGTAGCGCGCCAACAGGCGCGAGCACACCTGCAACAGCACCGCGAGCACCATCCACACTTGCCAGTGGGAGAACATGCCGGATGCGATGGGGAAGATGCCGGTCCAGTTCAGATCGGCTGCGATGCGCCACAACGCCAGCACCGACGCCAGAAACGCCCCCGGCGTCAACAACGAGGATACCGCCAGCGCCATCCGCTTGTTCCTGCGGCGCGCCCTGCCCACTTGCAACCCCTTGCCGAACCGGATCCTCACTTGCATGGTTTCCGCGTGCGCCCCCCGCACGCCCGTCGCCGGAGTCGCCTCCCGCGCAACTACCAATCTAACAGCAATTGCGTTAGATTAGAGGCCATCATGCACCGTTTCAATACCGCAGTTTTCGGCACCGGATTCGTCGGCCGCGTCCACCTGGAAGGCATTCGCCGCCTCGGCTTCGTTCACGTCTACGCCATCGGCGAGAGCAACGCCGAAAAGGCCAGGAAACTAGGCGAAGAGTTTCACGTCGACAAGACCGACTCCGACTATCACAAGATCCTGGAAGATCCCGCCGTGGATGCTGTCCATGTATGCACCCCCAACATCCTGCACTTCCCCATGGTCCGCGACGCGCTGCAGGCCGGCAAGCACGTGATTTGCGAGAAGCCGCTGGCCACTTCGGTGGAGCAAGCCGCCCAACTGGTAGCCCTCGCCCGCCAGACCGGCCGCCGCAATTGCACCTTTCACAATCTCCGCTTCTATCCCCTGGTGCAGCAGATGCGCCGCATGCGCGAAGCGGGCGACCTGGGCGAAATCCTGGTGGTGCAGGGCACATATTCCCAGGACTGGCTGCTCTATGACACCGATTGGAATTGGCGCCTGGACTCCAAGGCCAACGGCCGCTCGCGCTGCCTGGCCGACATCGGCTCCCACTTCTGCGACATGGCCGAGCACGTGACCGGCGCGCGCATCACGTCGCTCTGCGCGGACATTCAGACCTTTCACAAAACGCGCAAGCGCCCTAAGGGCCCGGTCGAAACCTTCGCCGGAAAAACCCTCGCGCCCGAAGATTACCAGGAAGTGCCGATCGATACGGAAGATTACGGCGGCGTCATTTTTCGCATGGGCGATCGCACGCGCGGCGCTTTCACCGTCAGCCAGGTATCGGCCGGCCGCAAGAACGGGCTCAGCATCGAAATCTACGGCAGCAAGGCCGGTGTCGCCTGGAACCAGGAGCGTCCCGATGAGCTGTGGATTGGCCACCGCAACACGCCCAACCAGATCATCATCAAGGATCCGTCATTGCTCAAGGAAGCCGCGCGCCCGTACGCCGATCTTCCCGGCGGCCACAGCGAAGGCTACGACGACACCTTCAAGCAGGTCTTCCGCCGCTTCTACCAATCGATTGACGATCCCTCCGCCGAGCCCCAATACCCGCAGTTCGCCGACGGTCTCCGCCAATTGCAGATCCTCGAAGCCGAGCTCGCCAGCGCCGATCGCCGCGCCTGGGTTGACGTGCCCGCCTTCCAGCCGGCATAGGCGCTGTGGGGCGGGCGCCCTCGCCCGCGTCGGACCCCCTGGTCCGACAGCCGAGCCAGGGGGCTCGGCGCGGGTCAGGGGACCCGCCCCACAGCCTCAGTTCTACGAGCGGAACGCATCTATCTCGGCGATCTCCTCCGCGCCCAAGCGGAACTCGAGCGCGCCCAGCACCCCGTGCGCCTGCGCCGCGGAGCGCATCCCCACAATCGCCGCCGTGACCGCCGGATTGCGCAGCGTCCACGCAATCGCCACCTCGCCGGCCGACCGTCCGTGCCGCGCGCCGATGCGCTTCATCAGCTCGCCTAGTTCCAGGTTGCGCCCTAACTGCGGTTCCTGAAACGCCAGCGCGTTGCGGCGGAAATCGTCGGGCGCGAAACCAGCCACTCGCTCGCGCGTCATCTTGCCCGTCAGCAGGCCCGATTTCATCGGCGAATAAACAATCACTCCGATGTTGTGCTGCTGGCAATAGGGCAGCAGTTCGCGCTCCACTTCCGGCGAAATCGCCGAATACGGCGGCTGCAGCGATGCGACCGGCGCGATTCGCCGGCATCGCTCCATCTGCGCGGCGTTGAAGTTGGAAACCCCGATCCACCGCACCTTGCCTTCTTCGCGAAGTTTGGCGAGCGTCGTCCATCCTTCTTCGACGTCCGCATCCGGCTCGGGCCAGTGGATCTGGTACAGATCGATCGTCTCCACTTTCAGCCGCCGCAGGCTGGCTTCGCACTCGCGCCGCACCGAATCCGCCTTCAGGCTCCCGGAGATCTCCCTTTTCTCGTTCCACACCCGTTGGCATTTGGTGAACACATACGGCTTGTTGGCGCGGCCCTCCAGCGCCCGCGCCACCACTTCTTCGGAATGCCCCAGCCCGTAGATCGCCGCCGTGTCAATCCAGTTCACGCCGGCGTCGAGCGCGGCGTGGATCGCCGCAATCGATTCCGCATCGTCCTGCGGCCCCCAGGAAAATTGCCATCCGCCGCCTCCCATCGCCCACGCGCCCACGCCCATCGGCGTGATCTCCAGATCGCTCGTTCCCAGCCGTTTCTTGACCATGCTTTCAATTCTAATCCGCTCCTTCGCCGCCGTGAAATAATCGTTACTGAGACCGCACAATTCATGGACGCCTCGCCTCTGCTCGCGCGCATCGCCGGACTGCTCGAACGGCACTCGCTCGAAGCCATCCTGGTGGGAAACGCCGCCGCGGCGCTGGCCGGCGCGCCGGTGACCACCATCGACTTTGATTTCCTCTTTCGAAAGACGCCCGTCAACCTGCGCAAGCTGAAAGCCATCGCCGCCGAATTGGAGGCGGTCATCCTCACGCCTTATTACCCGGTGAGCGGCCTTTACCGCATCAGCCGTGACGCCGATGGATTGCAACTCGATTTCATGACGGTGATCGATGGCATCCGCTCGTTCGAAGCCCTGCGCAACCGCGCGCGCGTGGTCCAGTTTGGCGATGCCCGCCTGCTGGTCGCGGGCCTCGCTGGTATCAAAGGCAAGAAGGCTGCCGGCCGGCCCAGCGATGTGGCGGCACTTCCGGCGCGCCGAAGACGCTTGCCGAAACCGCGCATCACCCGCAAGGCCCGCCTCGCCGCTCTCAAAAAAGAAAGTGACGCGGCCCTGCGCGACCAGATCCGGCGGTTGCTCGCGCTGCCCGTGGAACAGCGCACGCATTTCCTCCGCAAACGCATCGGCTTCCGCATGTCCTGCCTGTAATCGACCTATACTATGTGGACGTGAGAGCGACTCTGTGCGTCCTTTTCCTGGCCGGCCTTCCCCTGATAGCCGCCGCCATTCACCCGCGGCAACTGCGCTTGGAATATCGCGACAACCCGTTGGGTATCGATGTCGCTGCGCCGCGCTTCAGTTGGCTCGCGGCGCCAGGCAATGCAAAAGCCCGCGGCCTGCGCCAGACCGCTTACCGCATCCTGGTCGGTTCGAGCGAGAGCGCGCTCCGCGCCGGCTCGGGCGATCTGTGGGACTCGGGGCGCGTGGCTTCAGCCGACTCGGCGCAAATCGTCTATGCCGGCAAGCCGCTCGTCTCCCGCGCCGCCGCTTTCTGGAAGGTGCAGTTGTGGGACCAGCGCGGAAAGGCCAGTGAATGGAGCTCGCCGGCCGAGTGGAGCATGGGGCTGTTGCGGCCCGAGGATTGGCAGGCTAAATGGATCGGCCGCGACGAGCCCGCGGGCTCCGAGGCTCCCGATCGCCGTCTGCCGGCGCGCTACCTGCGCACCGAGTTCACGGTTGGCAAGCCGGTTCGCCGCGCTATGGTCTACTACTCCGGCCTGGGCACTTCCGAGCTTTACCTGAACGGCGCCAAAGTGGGCGACCACGTGCTCTCGCCCGGCCTCACCGATTACGATAAGCGCGCGCTCTACGTCACCTTCGACGTCACCCGCCAACTGGCCGCCGGCAAGAACGCCATCGGGTTGATTCTCGGCAACGGCCGGTTCTACGCGCCGCGCGCCGAACGGACCCGCAATTTCGGTTTTCCCAAAGCGATTCTACGGCTCGATATCGAATATGAGGATGGCTCGATCTCCGCAGTCGTCACCGGCCCGGAGTGGAAGCTCTCCACTCACGGCCCGATTCTCGCCAACAACGAATACGATGGCGAAGAGTACGATGCCCGCCGCGAGCTCGCCGGTTGGGATCGCGCCGGCTTCGACGATTCCACTTGGGAAGCCGTGCAGGTGGTCACCGCGCCCACAGGGCCGCTGGCGGCGCAGATGGCCAATCCGTTGCGCGTAGTGCAATCGCTCAATCCGGTGAGCGTCAAGATGGTGCGGCCCGGCGTTTGGATTTACGATATGGGCCAGAACATGGTCGGCTGGTGTCGTTTGCTCGTCACCGGTCCCAAAGGCACGCAGGTTCAATTGCGTCATGCCGAAACTTTGGCGCCCGATGGCTCACTTTATGTCGCCAATCTGCGCTCCGCTCGCGCCACCGATATCTACACGCTCCGGGGCGAAGGCTCCGAGGTGTATGAGCCGCGCTTCACCTATCACGGCTTTCGCTACGTGGAACTGACCGCATCGCCTGTTCCAGCCATTCCCAGAGCCTTCGAGCTCGTAGGCCGCGTGGTCCACGACGACATGCAGGCGGTCGCCGATTTCTCCAGCTCCAGCGAGATGCTGAATCAGATTCACCACAACGTGTTTTGGGGCATCCGCGGCAATTATCGCAGCATTCCCACCGATTGCCCGCAGCGCGACGAGCGCCAGGGCTGGCTCGGCGACCGTTCGCAGGTGAGCCGCAGCGAATCCTACATGTTCGACATCGCTGCGTTCTATACCAAGTGGGAGCGGGATCTGGCCGACTCGCAGCGCGCCGATGGCAGCATTCCCGACGTGGCGCCCAACTACTGGCCTCTCTATAACGACGACATCACCTGGCCCAGCACCTTCCTCTTCGTGCCCGGTATGTTGTACGACCAGTACGGCGACCGGCGCGTGCTGGAGCGCGCCTATCCGGCCATCAAGAAATGGATCGAGCACGAGCGCGGCTACTTGCAGGACGGCCTCATGCCCAAGGACATGTACGCCGATTGGTGCGTGCCGCCGGAAGATCCCAAGCTGATCCATTCCAAAGATCCCGCTCGCGTCACCAATCGCACACTGATCGCGACGGCATATTACTTTCACTTGCTGCGCCTCGCGGCGCGCTATGCCCGCATGCTCGATCAACCCGCGGACGCCACCGGCTATGAAGCGCTCGCCGAACAGGTGAACGCGGCGTTCCAGAAGCGCTTCCTGAAGCCCGCCACCGGCGTCTATGACAACGCTACGCAGACTTCCAGCGTCCTGCC
>Ga0116130_1001743_pt1 | contig 11902 bp, 7 predicted proteins | sample June2015DPH_17_5_FD_89733 | JGI IMG/M metagenome (GOLD analysis project Ga0116130, IMG submission 89733) | Peatland microbial communities from SPRUCE experiment site at the Marcell Experimental Forest, Minnesota, USA - June2015DPH_17_40 | ecosystem: Environmental > Terrestrial > Soil > Wetlands >...
CCCGAGAACCTGATCCGCGCGCTGGTCAACAAAGGCGTAAAGGACCTGCACACCATCAGCAACAATGTCGGAATTGATGACTTTGGGCTGGGGCTGATGCTGGCGGCCGGCCAGATCAAGTCGCACAAGGGAAGCTACGTCGGCGAAAACCGATTGCTGGAAGAGATGGTGTTGACCGGCCGCATCGATCTGGAGCTGATTCCGCAGGGCACCTTCGCCGAACGCATCCGCGCCGGCGGGGCGGGAATTCCCGCCTTCTACACCCCCACGGGATTTGGGACGGTGGTTGCCGAGGGCAAAGACACGCGCGAGTTCGATGGCCGGCCGTATGTGCTGGAGATGGCCCTGAAAGCGGATTTCGCGCTCATCAAGGCCTGGAAGGGCGACCGCTGGGGCAATCTGGTGTACCGCAAGACGGCGCAGAACTTCAATCCCATGATGGCGACCGCGGCCAAGGTGACGATCGTCGAGGTCGAGCATCTGGTCGAGCCCGGAGAAATCGAGCCGGACCAGGTGCACACCCCCAGCGTTTATGTGCAGCGCATCTTCCAGGGGACCGACTACGAGAAACGCATCGAGCGGCGAACCTTGCGCAAGGCGTGATTTGCGAAAGGCGAGCCAGGAGAAACCATGCCCGACGAAAAAGCTGTTAAGCAGAAAGACACCGAAAAGCGCGATCTCATTGTGAAGCGGGTGGCCCGCGAGTTACGCGACGGCTTCTACGTCAATCTCGGAATTGGAATGCCCACCCTGGTGGCCAACTGCGTGCCTCCCGGCATGGAAGTTATTTTGCAAAGCGAGAATGGCATGCTGGGCGTCGGGCCCTATCCTCTGGCGGGCGACGAAGACGGCGACCTGATCAACGCGGGCAAGGAAACGGTGACGGAAATTCCGGGCACCGCATACTTCTCCAGCGCCGAATCGTTTGCCATGATCCGCGGCGGCCACATTGACCTGAGCGTGCTCGGCGCCATGGAAGTGGATGAAGAGGGCAATCTGGCCAACTGGATGATTCCCGGCAAGATGGTGAAAGGCATGGGCGGAGCGATGGACCTGGTCGCCAGCGCGAGGCGCGTGATCGTGGCCATGGAGCACACCACCAAGAGCGGCGCGCCAAAAATCTTGAAGCGCTGCACGTTGCCGATCACCGGACTGCGCGTGGTCAACACCATCGTCACCGAGATGGCGTATATGCGCGTGACGCAGAGCGGCCTGGTTCTGCAAGAGATCGCGCCCGGTCTGACGGCGGACGACGTACAGCGCGCGACCGAGGCTCCGCTCATCGTTAGCCCGGAACTGAATACGATGGAGTTCTAGAGAAATTCGATCGGGCCAGCCCTGCGGTCGCCAAGTTCCACATTGGGAACGAGATGTCGTGAGTTACCTGCACCTGTGATGCGGGTCGCTGCCGCCGGTCACAAGCACGGGACATAATGGAGCATAGTAGTAAGCCATCATAGAAGTGGAAGGCAGGTTCTTATGTGCTCACGTATAGCATGCCTGGGAACGGCGCTGGTGCTGGCGCTTTCGATTTCGCTCGCGGCGCAAACCAGTCCGATCGCAACCTCGCCCACGACTTCGCAGTCGGGCCCGTCACAGATCAAAAAGTCACCCGCGCCCTACACCAATCCTAGCTCTGGCAAAGACATGTATGTCGCCTACTGCGCGTCGTGTCATGGTAAAGACGGCACGGGAAACGGACCCGCGGCTTCGGCATTGAAGACGCGGCCAACCGATCTGACCGTGCTTGCGGTGAAGAATGGTGGAAAATTTCCGGATTCGCATATCGCGGAGGTCATCAAAGGCGACAACCTCACCGCCGCGCATGGCAACAAGGAAATGCCAGTGTGGGGCCCCGTATTTCTTACGCTGGGCCGGCATGACACGGCGCAAGCGCAGATGCGGATCCACAACCTGACGACCTACCTGGAGTCAATCCAGCAAAAATAATGAGCTTCTGGTGGGAGCCCCCTGCTTCAGCAGGGGGGGAGCTGGACTTCAGTCCAGCGGAAAAGTGGTCAAGTTTGAAATGGGCTTTAGCCCTGGCTTTCTTCGGTCCCGGCGCTAAAGCGCCATGACTGAAGTTGGGCTTTTTCCCGGAGCGCTGAAGCGCTCCTTCCCCCGCATAAAATGCGGGGGCTCCCACCAACGAATACACATTCACGTCTTGCTACCACCGGCAATAAAGAAGGGCGCATCCATTGCGCCCTTCTTGCTTACGTACGTTGTGGTTGCTACACGCCGACAGGCTGCTTCACCGGCACCGGCGTCAACCAGCCAAAGCGGTCTTCCGTGGTCCCGTTTACGATGGCATAAAATTCCTTGCGAACCGTCTTGGTGACGGGACCGGCAACGCCTCGCCCCACGGTGATCTTGTCCACCGAGCGGATCGGCGTGATTTCGGCGGCAGTACCGCTGAAGAACACTTCGTCCGCGATGTAGAGCATTTCGCGGGGAATGACCTGCTCAATCACCGGAATTCCCAGCTCCTGGGCGATGTGCTGCACCGAGTTGCGGGTAATGCCCGGTAGAACGCTGTTACCCAACGGCGGCGTGTAGAGGCGGTCTTTGTGCATCACGAAGATGTTTTCGCCCGAGCCCTCGCTGACATAACCGTTGACGTCGAGCGCAATGCCCTCGCTGTAGCCGTTGACGATGGCTTCCATTTTGATCAACTGAGAATTCATGTAATTGGCGCCGGCTTTGGCCATGGTCGGCATGGTGTTGGGCGCCAGGCGCGTCCACGAGGAAACGCAAACATCGACACCGTCGTCGCAGTCAGCACTGCCGAGATACTTACCCCACTCGTAATTGGCGACGTAAACCTCGGTAGGCGAGTTGAACGGGTTGACACCGACCTGGCCGTATCCGCGCAGCACGATCGGGCGGACATAGCACGGCGACACTTTGTTGGCAGCGACCAGGTCCACGGCTGCCTGGCACAACTCGTCGAGGGTGTAGTCCAGCTCAATACGGTAGATTTTGCAGGACTGGAGCAAGCGCAACATGTGGTCCCGCAGGCGGAAGATGGCGGGGCCCTTGGCACTCTGATAGCAGCGAATTCCTTCAAACACCGATGAGCCGTAGTTGATCACATGGGCCATCACGTGGATCTTGGCGTCATCCCAGGGGACCAGTTGCCCGTTATGCCACACGTAGTCACTTGCTTTGATAGCCATACTGGCGCTCCTTCAAAGAATCGGAGTGATACACCTCGTTACGCTGTTGGACCGGACGTGCAGAATACAGAAGACGCTCTCTCCCAAAACCAACGCTACGGCGCTCGACCAGGGTGAGCATCAGGGAATCAGCCTAACTCGGAATTATAACTGACGTTCGACCACCTCGAGCCAGGGTTTTCCTCAGCCAGGGCAGCGGGCGCCTGTCCAGGAAGAATGGATGCAGGCGGCGCGCAACCGGCTCGTGAATTCGCGAGGAATTTGTAGCCGCCTATCCCCTGATTAGCGCCTCCGGGACCGCCACGGGCATTTACAATAACGGGTACAGCCACCTCAGCCTGGAGAACACCTGCATCCGGACCTACAAACTCTGCAACGCCCCGGGCTGGAGGCCACAGCGTACGGTTTGCTGGCAGACTTCCTAACCGCAATCAGGAGTTCCTGAATATGTCTTCAAGCGCAAAAGCTGTCGCACGAGCGCGCAAGCTGGATGTCGAGTGGGTGCGGCAACAGTTCCCTTCACTACACCAGCTAGTAAACGGTCAGCCTGCCGCATTCTTCGATTCGCCTGGCGGCACCCAGGTGCCGCAACGCGTGATTGACGCGATGTCCGGCTATCTGTCCACCAGCAATGCGAACAGCGGCGGCGCCTTCGCCACCAGCCAGCGCACCGATCAGATGATCGCTGATGCGCGCGCTGCGATGGCGGATTTCTTCAATTGCGCCAGCGACGAGGTGGTCTTCGGCGCCAACATGACCACGCTGACGTTCGCGTTGAGCCGCGCCATTGGCCGCGAGCTGAAAAGCGGCGACGAGTTGCTGGTAAGCTGCCTCGATCACGACGCGAATGTCTCGCCCTGGGTTTGCCTGGAGGAGCGCGGAGTGAAGGTGCGCACCGCCGACATCAAGCCGGGCGATTGCACCCTGGATATGTTTGACCTCTCGGCGAAAATTCGCCGCAGCACCCGCCTGGTAGCCATCGGATGGGCCGCCAACGCCGTGGGCACCATCAACGATGTTCACGAGATCGTGCGGCTGGCCCATGCATCAGGCTCGATGGCCTTCCTCGATGCGGTGCATTACGCGCCGCACGGGCCGATTGACGTCCGCGCTGTCGATTGCGACTTCCTGGCGTGCTCCAGTTACAAGTTCTTCGGCCCGCATCTCGGCATTCTTTTCGGCAAGCGCGAGCAGTTGCAGCGGCTGCGTCCCTACAAGCTTCGCGCCTGCACGAAGAAGTTGCCTGATCGCTGGGAAACCGGCACGCAGAACCACGAGTGCCTGGCCGGGCTGATCGCCGCCATTGATTACATCGCCGACGTTGGCCGTCATCACGATCCTGAGGTGAAGACGCGGCGCGAGGCCATCCTCGCGGCGTATGAGGTTTTCCAGCAGCACGAGCGCCAACTGGCCGGGCAATTAATCAACGGATTGCTCGCGATTCCGGGACTCACGTTCTACGGCATCCGGGATGCCGCCAAGTTCGACCAGCGTACCCCGACGGTGGCCATTCGCACGGAGGGCCAGACGCCGCGTGAATTGGCGGCGCACCTTGGCGAGCGCGGCATCTTCACCTGGGACGGAAACTATTACGCCATCGATCTGGCCGAGCGGCTGGGCGTACAGAGTTCGGGCGGTATGTTGCGAATCGGCTTGGCGCACTACAACACCGCCGAAGAAGTGGGGCGGCTGCTGGAGGAGTTGCGGAAAATGAGCAGATAGCAACTGGAAGCCGTCTCGTAAATCGTTATTGTGTCAGGGCACGGCTTCAGCCGTGCCGCAACGGGTCAGGAATTGACTTGGGCTTCAGCCCCTGAGAGACCCGTTTTTGCAGGGGCTAAAGCCCTGACCTTTCCTCCGCATCGTTCGGCACGACTAAAAGTCGTGCCCTGATACAACCCAGGACGATTTATGAGATGAGTTCTAGCAATTGGCTTTTGAATGTCACATCGACATTCTTGCTGTTGATTTATAATCCGCCCGTACCCAAAAGGAGAGGGCCGAGATGCGCGGCGTGCCTCGCTGGGTGGCAGTGTTGGCGGTGGTCGCGATAGGCGTGGTGGTGTGTGCCTTCACCGTTCGACGCGCGATGGCGCCAACATCCTTGATATTGCAACTCTCCCCAACTGCGGTCCCCGCCGACGGATTCACTTCCACAAAGCTTAAGATCACGCCATCCGATGGCCGTCCCCTGCGCGACGTGCAGGTCACGGTGGAAGATCCGCACCGCGCGGCGGTGGAATCGGTGACGATTGACGGCGAGGGCGACGTGGCGACCGCGTCGCTGCGTGCCGGCGTCTTGCCGGGCGAGACCAAGATACGAGTCACGGGTCGCGGCTTCGCGGCGCAGGAGATCGCGTTAAGCACGACGCTCGACCGCACTGACACCATCGGAGACGGCACCCCCGACTTCCTGCGTTTGCACGACCCGGCCGACCGAGTGGCTTTCCGCCGGTGGTTTACCTTGCTGGCGGAGGCGCAGTATTTCCGCGGACCAGCGCTTGCCTCCGAAATTGACGATTGCGCTGCCCTTTTGCGCTTCGCCTACCGCGAAGCCTTGCGCCCGCACGACGCCGCCTGGGCGCGCGAGATGGCACTGCCGGTCCCAGCTTCGGCCAGCGATATCCAGCAATATCAATACCCCTACACGCCGCTGGCGGCGGCACTGTTTCGGGTGCGTGGCGGGAGCCTTCAGGCCAATGATCTCGGCAACGGCGCCTTCGCGCAATTCGCGGATGTGGAAACGCTTTGGCGGCACAACACGCACTTCGTCGGCCGTGAGTTATCGCGGGCTCGGCCCGGCGACCTGCTGTTCTTCCGCCAGGATGGTCACAGGATGCCCTTCCACGCCATGATCTTCCTCGGGCAGGGCCAGATCGAGCTGGGCAACGAACCGTACATCGTCTATCACACCGGCCCGAATGGGAGTTTGCCAGGGGAAATCCGTCGTCTGTCAGTTGCGCAACTCATAAACTATCCCGACGCGCGCTGGCGGCCGATGGCCGCCAACCCCGGCTTTCTGGGCGTCTATCGCTGGAACATCTTGCGGGGAGCGGACTGATGCGCCTGAAATCCGCTTTCGTTGCAGTCCTTCTGTGCCACGCACTGGTGCTGCCGCTATTCGCCCAGGAAGATGTCGATGTCGGCGCCGGCGCCGAGCAGTCGTTTTCCCTCACCAGCCAACGCACCTACCTGCCCGGAGAAAAGCCGGAGGTCTCGGTCTATTCCCACAACGTGACCGCGCTGGAGTTCCGGGTCTATCGGGTGAACGATCCGGTGAAGTTCTTCAGCCAGATGCAGGAGTTGCATAACTTCGGCGGTCGCGCGCCCAGCCTGCCGAAGCAGGCGCGCACCTGGCTGGAAAAGTTTCACGCCTGGAAGCACCGCTTGTGGGCGTGGGTCCGCGACTTCATTCGGGCACAGTTTTCGCCCGAGTCGCGCCAGAAGATTCGGCTGTGGCAGATGGGCGGCGGCGAGAAGAAATCCGGGACCAATGTTGAAAGCTACGCACAAGTGCCGGTGCTGAACCAACAGCAAGTGGTTTCGGTTTGGAAGTGGACGGTGCCCTCGCATGAGCGCTGGGAGAGCACGACCGACACAGTCCCGGTCAGCGACAAGGGAGTGTACCTGGTGGAGGCGACCAACGGCACGCTTCGCGCCTACACCATCATCGTCGTCACCGAGATCGCGGTCATCACGAAAACTGCGCCGGGCCGGCTGATGAGTTTCGTAGTCAATCGCCGCAGCGGCGATCCCATCGCGGGGACCATGGTGCGCGTGTGGGTCGATCAGAAAGAAGTTGCGGCCAAAACGACCGACCAGCAGGGATTGTTGGATACCCACCTGACCGAGGCCAAGCCCGAGAACGTCGCGGTCGTGGCGACAAGCGCCGACCAGTTCGCGATCAACACACCCGGCGCATGGAACCTGGGTAACGATCCAGACAGCAGTTTGCGTGGCTACACCTACACCGATCGACCGGTGTATCGGCCTGGCGACACGGTGCATTTCAAATCCATCATCCGTGCGCAGACGGTGAGCGGTTACATCATTCCGCAAAATCGCGAATTGCAATTGGAACTGCGCGATCCTCGCGACTACAAAACCATCTGGACGCAGACCGTGAAGCTTTCCGACATGGGCACGGCGGAATGGAATTACGTAATTCCCGCCGAGGCTAATCTCGGGTTCTATTACCTCTCGATGCAGATGGGCGAGCGCTACGTCGAAGGCACCAGCTTTTCGGTTGAGGACTACAAGAAACCCGAGTACCAGGTGAAGGTGACGGCGCAGCCACCGCGCGTGCTGCAAGGCCAACCGATCAAGGCGACGATCGACGCGCGCTACTACTTTGGCGAGCCCGTCGCGAATGCCAAGGTCAAGTGGGTAGTGCACACCTCAACCTATTGGCCGATGGGGCGCGACCAAGGCGACGAGGAAGCCGGCGCAGATCAGGAGGGCGACAATTCCGACGCTGATAACCCAGAGGGCGCTGACACGTACGGCGGAGAGCAGGAGAGCGAGAACAGCGGCGCACTCGACGCCGACGGCAAGCTGCAGATTACGATTCCGACGAAGGTTGACAGCAAGAAGCAAGACCTGACCTATCGCATCGAGGCGCGCGTCACCGACGCGGGCAACCGCGAGATTGCGGGACACGGCTTTGCACTCGCGACGTACGGCAGCTTTTTCTTGACCGCCGAGCCGGATTCCTACGTTTACACCAAGGGCGGCACGGCGACCGTGACCGTCACCGCGCAAGACTATGAAAAGAAACCGGTACAGACGATGTTCCACGTGGAACTCAACCGCTGGGACTGGCGCAAAGGCGCGGGGCAATCGGTCACGACCACGCAGGGCCAAACCGACGCCAGCGGCAAAGCACAGATCAAGCTCACCATCCCCGATGCCGGCGAGTTTCGCGTCCGCGTGACCGCAACCACTCCGGAGAATCGCACCGTCGAAACCGCAGCATTTCTATGGGCTCCGGGCGATAGTCCGTGGTGGAGCGGTCCCGCGCAGGAGCGCGTGCAGATTGTCCCAGACAAAAAGACCTATCAGTCAGGCGACACGGCGCATGTGCTGATCGTCACCGGCAAGGAACCGGCTTCAGTTCTGGTGACGGTGGAAGGCAACGGACTGTACTCCGGTCAGGTGATCAAGAGCAGCGGCGGCAGCATCACCGTGAATGTTCCCATCAAGCCGGAGTACGCCCCCAACTTCTACGTAGCGGCGGTTTTCATTCGCGACAACAAACTGTACCAGGGGTCGAAGAGTCTCACTGTGCCCCCAGTTCAGCAGGAGTTGAATGTGCAATTGCTGCCATCCAAGCCGCAGTACCAGCCGGGCGAAGCGGCCAGCTACACCATCAAGGCGACGGACAGCAGCGGCAAGCCGGTGGCGGCGGAGTTCAGCCTGGGCGTGGTGGACGAGGCCATCTACGCGATCAAGCCGGAGACGGTGGGCAGCATTGTGAACGCTTTCTATGGCCGCGTCTATTCGAGGGTGAACACGGAGACCTCGCTGACGTATTACTTCAGCGGGCAGGCAGGGAAACGCGCGATGCAGTTGGCCACCGTGCGCTCCTCGAAAGCGCTGGCACAACTGAAGCCGGAGCGCCTGGTGCAGCCCAAGGTCCGCAAAGCATTTCCCGACACCGCGTACTGGATGGCGGACGTGCGCACCGGCAGCAACGGACAAGCCACGGTGCACTTTGATTATCCCGACGCCATCACCTCATGGCGCGCAACCACGCGCGGTGTCACGCAAGACACCAAGGTCGGCAGCGCAGTGGTGAACACCATCGTGCGCAAGAACTTGATGGTGCGCTTGGTGGTGCCGCGCTTCTTCCGCCGCGGCGACGAGATTACCATCTCGACCATCGTGCAGAACTATCTGCCCACCGACAAAGTTGCGCGAGTCTCGATGGAGCTTGCAGGCCTCCAGGTACTGGATGGCGGGCAGCGCGATGTCAGCGTTCCGAGCCGCGGATTGATCAAAGTGGATTATCGAGTGCGCGTGCTCGATGTGGATTCGGCGCGCGTGCTGGGCAGGGCGCTGACTGACGTCGAGAGCGACGCGATGGAACTGACGTTGCCGGTGGTTCCCTTCGGAGTGAAGCTGGCGGTGGCCAAGTCGGGATCGGTCGCGGTCCCGGGAAAAAGCGACACGCTGCAGCCGTTGAGCTTCCCGGCGGGCGCCGAGGCAGGAACTCGCAAGCTGACAATCGGCGTAACGCCCTCGATTGCGGGCACGGTGTTCGCCGCGCTCGACTTCCTGACTTCGTATCCCTATGGCTGCACCGAGCAGACCATGTCGAGCTTCCTGCCCGACGTGCTGGTGGCAAACTCGCTGAAGAAGCTGGGAGTGAAGTCGAACATCGATCCGCAAAAGCTGAACAAGCAGGTGCAGGCGGGTCTCGACCGGCTCTACAACTATCAACATCCCGATGGCGGCTGGGGCTGGTGGCAGACCGACGACAGCCAGGAATTCATGACGGCCTACGTGCTCGCCGGGCTAAGCCAGGCAAAGGCGGCGGGATTTGAGGTCAAGCAGGACGCGATCGATCGCGGACGCGGCTGGTTGCGGCCGCAGTTTGATCGCTCGGAAAAAGTGAAGACCGATCTGCGCGCCTACATGGCCTACGCGCTGGTGTTGAGCGGAACGCAGGAGACGGCGGTGCTCGATTCCGTGTGGAACCAGCGCTCGACGTTGACCGCCTACGGCCAGGCGCTGCTGGGATTGACCATGCTGGAGATGAACGATAGCCGGGCGAACGAGTTGAGCAAGGAAATTGAAGCGGAGGCGAAACAGGACGACTCGCAAGCCTGGTGGCCCAGCGACAACAACTATCTGCTGGATTTCTACGGCGACACGGCTCCCGAGACGACAGCGTACGCTCTGAAACTCTTGGATCATACCGATGAGGCGAGCCCGCTGCTGTCGAAGGCTGCGGTTTATCTGGTGAACCATCGCGACCAGGGTTACTACTGGGAGTCAACCGAGCAGACGGCGATGGTGATCTACGGGCTCACCGATTACCTGGAGCGCACCAAAGAGTTGCAGCCGAACTACAGCGTCGAGGTCCAGGTGAATGGCAAGACAGTGGCAACCAAGAAGTTCACCGCTGCCGATGCGTTGGCGCCTGCGACGACAGTGGTGCTGAATGAGTCGCAACTGTCGCCGGGAACGAACCACATTAAAGTTGCGAAGTCGGGAGACGGGCGCCTGTACTGGTCGGCGCGGGGAGAGTACTACTCCAACGAGGCGAAGGTGGTGAACACGGGCAGCTTCAAGCTGAGCGTAGTGCGGGAATATTACCGCCTGTCGCCGCAGCAGAAGGACGGCCGCGTGGTGTATCACCTCGACAAACTCGCGGGACCGGTGCAGGTGGGCGACACTCTGGCGGTGCGCCTTAGCGTCGGCGGCAACAACTGGAGGTACTTGATGATCGAAGATCCGATCCCGTCAGGGACCGAGTCGATCGCGCGTGACGACTTGTATGAATTGGACGAGCGTCCTAATTGGTGGGGCCGCTGGTTCAGCAATCGCGAGCTGCGCGACGATCGCACGACCTTCTTCAATATGTACTTCCCGCAAGGGCAGCATGAATACGTGTACCTGCTGAAGGTGGTGGACCCCGGAGTCTTCCGCGTCAGCCCGACCAGCGTGGAACCGATGTATCAGCCCGAGTATCTTTCGACCAGCGACGCGTTGACGGTGACGGTGAAATGATCGCGAAACATAGTGGCGTGGCGAAGTTGTGGCTGCTGAACCTGGTGGGCAATGCCGCGTTGCTGGCTGCCGTTTATTTCTGGCTGCTGATGCCGGATGCGCATGGCTGGCAGGTGGGAGGCTCCGCGCTGGCCGCAGTGGTCGTCATCTTTTTTGGAGTGTGGCTGCGGACAGGGACGTTCGCCTACTTCAGGGTTGCAGAGTTTCGAGACAATGCAACCGTGTGGCGCGCCTTTCGCCATGCGTTGCGGCACATGGTGGCGCTGGCAGTGTGGGCTGCCGCGTTGGCCGTGCTGGTTTGGCTGCTCTGGAATCTCCGTACCTACACGCCACAGGCGGGAGTCTGGATCCGGCAGAAGCTGAACGCCGGTCCGCCGCCGCGAAATGTCACGCGCGATCTCAACTGGTTGATCGTACTCATTGCGTGGGTGGTCATTCCTGCGGTGTGGCTGCCAATCGCCAGCACGGTTGCAGCCGCCGGATTCAGGCTCAAGCGCATGGCGCGCTCTCTGCGCGTCTTGCGACGGCCCGCTTACTGGCTATGGTTCTGCGCGCTGATGCTGGCGGGGGCGTATGTTCCGTACAAACTGGTCTGGTGGATACCCGACCTCAGCGACCTGCGCAAACAGGCATGGAGCATGGGGCTGCGATTCCTGTTGGCCTACGTTCTGTTGATTACCGCATGGGTCGCGCTGGTGTTGATCGTTGGCAAGCGGGTGGAGAAAGAAGATCCTGAGCCGATTGCGCCTGACTAGAGGGCGGCACCTACCCAGAATCGGCCCTTCTCCGGGCGTTTTCTTCCGCCTTTTTTCTGGAGATCGGTGGTGCCGGGCCAGCTCTTGCGGTTTTACAATACGGGCATGTTGCTCTATTACCACGTCCGTCAATGTTCATGTCAAGCAGGTAAACCGGCCGAAAGTCGACTTGTGCGCACCTAGAGCAAACCTCCTCCTCATCACCCTCGACGAAGGTGTGACTAGCTATTCTTC
>Ga0116130_1001751_pt1 | contig 11864 bp, 8 predicted proteins | sample June2015DPH_17_5_FD_89733 | JGI IMG/M metagenome (GOLD analysis project Ga0116130, IMG submission 89733) | Peatland microbial communities from SPRUCE experiment site at the Marcell Experimental Forest, Minnesota, USA - June2015DPH_17_40 | ecosystem: Environmental > Terrestrial > Soil > Wetlands >...
CTTGATTGCCACGGTGCAGCACACGCGCGAGCAGTAGGGCCGCCCCTCGTCCCGCGAGCCCACGCACTGGATCATGACCACCGTCTTTGGCGCTGGCTTCCCGTTAGTCGCGAGGAAGCCGTCTCCCGCAGCCAGACGTTGCTCCAGCTCCCGCTGCGTCAGTACCTTGTCATCCTGCCCATACAGGTACTCTTTCGGCTCGTACTGCTTGGCGCCGGTGGCAACGATGACGGTCCCGTGTGCGATCTCCGCGGTTGCGCCTTTGGCTGAAATCTTCGTCTTGAACTCGCCAACGTTGCCGTCAATGCCTTCAATAGTCGCCCCGGTGAAGAGATGAATGCGGCGGTTCTGCCGGACTTGCTCGCGCACGCGCCTCAGCTCGTCCTGGGGGTCCTCGCCGGCGAGCACGTAGTGGATATGCCGCAAGTTCCCGCCCAGCTCATCCTCTTTTTCCACCAGGTAAGCATCGAAGCCCTGCTCGGCCAGCGCCAGCGCAGCGGTCATGCCGGCGATCCCGCCACCGATAACCAGGCCAGACTTGTTGACCCTGACCGAGCGCCGGGTGAGGGGCTGCAGCAGCCGGGCCTTGGCGACCGCCATCCTCACCAGGTCTTTGGACTTTTCTGTGGCTTTCCCCGGCTCGTGCATGTGCACCCAGGAACATTGGTCGCGGATATTCGCCATCTCAAAGAGGTAGGGGTTCAGCCCGGTCTCGCGCAGGGTGTTCCGGAATAAAGGTTCGTGGGTCCTGGGCGTGCAGGAGGCAACCACCACGCGATTCAGGTCATGCTCGATGATCTTTTGCTTGATCAGATCCTGGGTATCGTTGGAGCAGGTGTAGAGATTGTTCTCCGCGTATACCACGTTGGCCAAAGTCTTGGAGTACTCCACCACGGCCGGGACGTCGACCACCCCGCCGATATTGGTCCCGCAGTGGCAGACAAAGACACCGACGCGAGGCTCCTGTCCAGCCACGTCTTTTTCAGGCGGATAGACCTTCTGCGTAATCAGCGAGCCGCGGGCTTGGCTCAAGTAGGTGAGCACCTGCGCCGCCGACGCCGAGGCCTGCATGACCGTTTCCGGAATATCCTTGGGCTCGGCGAATGGGCCGGCCACGAAGATTCCTTCGCGCGACGACTCTGCCGGCTGGAAGGGCGAAGTCTCACAGAAGTTGAAGGCGTTTAGAGCCACGCCGAAACGTTCGGCCAGCACCTTGACATCTTTCGGCGGCTGCATGCCTACCGACAGGACAACCAAGTCGTATTCCTGGGAGAGCTTCTTGTCGTTCTCGCCGAGATACTTCACCACCAGGTTTCGCGTCTCGGGAACTTCCTCCACGCTCGGCACCCGGGAACGGAAGTAGCGCACGCCCAGCTCTTGCGCCCTGCGGTAATACTGTTCGAAGCCCTTGCTGTAGGCGCGAAGGTCCATGAAAAAGATGTCGCACTGCAGCCCCTCGCCAAGATGCTCCTTGGCGATGATCGCCTCCTTGGTGGCGTACATACAGCAGACCGAGGAGCAGTAGTCATGTTCGGAATCTCGCGATCCGACACACTGCAAGAACGCAATGCGCTTCGGTTCCTTGCCATCATGAGGCCGCAGCACGTGGCCAGAATAGGGCCCTGACGCCGACAGCACCCGCTCGAACTCCAGCGCGGTGATCACATTGGGAAAGCGTCCATAGCCAAGGTCCTTCTTCAACCGCGCATCGAAGACCTCATAGCCGGGAGCGAGGACGACCGCTCCCACCTGGAGTTCGATCTTCTCTTCCCGCTGCAAGTAGTCGATCGCGTGCGCCTGACAGGCGGTCTCGCAGAGATGGCAATCGGAGCAGATCCCACAGGCGAGACAGCGTTTGGCCTCGGCAATGGCTTCTTCCGCCGTGTAGCCCACGTGGACCTCGGCAAACGTTTTTCCACGTGTCGCGGGGTCAAGGGATGGCACGGGTATCTGGCGCTGCATCAGCACACCCTGCGTGTCCACTTCGTATTCGGTGTGATAGGGCCCTTCCAACTCGCGTCCGCCGCGCAGGTCCTGGTGATTGAGCCAGCGGTCGATGGAGATTGCAGCTTTCTTGCCGGCTAGCTGGGCATGGATTACCACGTCAGGACCGGTTACACAGTCCCCACCCGCAAACACTCCGGGCAACCCGGTTTCCAGCGTCAGCGGGTCGGCTGCCAGCGTTCCCCACTTGGTGGTCTCAAGGCCCAGGCGCTCTCCTAAAGCGCCCACATCGGGAGACTGGCCGATGGTGGCGATGACGGCATCACACGGGAGAACGAACTCGGAGTGGGGAATCGATACGGGAGCAGGCCGGCCGCTGGCATCGGGCGGGCCCAGTTTCATCTTCAGGCACTCCAGCCCGGCCACCCGACCGCCGCGCCCAGCCTTGAAAGCCTTGGGTGCAACGAGAAACATCAATTTGATGCCTTCGCGCTCCGCATCCTCGACCTCACGCTGATCGGCCGGCATCTCGGCGCGGGTGCGGCGATAAACGATCGTGACCTCTCCTGCGCCGCTGCGCAGGGCCGTGCGCGCCGCGTCGAGAGCCGAGTTGCCCCCGCCTATGACTAATACCTTCTGACCAGGGGTCACGGCCTTTCCGAGATTGACTCGGCGCAGGAAGTCAATGCCCCCGATCACGCCGGGCAGGTCTTCTCCGGGAACTCGAAGTTTCCGTTCGACGTGGGCGCCGATGGCAATGAAAACGGCGGCAAAGCTCTTGCGCAGCTCGTCGAAGGCGAGGCCGCGGCCCACGGGCGTGCTCAGTTTGATCTCGATCCCGATTGCGCGCAGCCTGTCTATTTCTGCATTCAGCAATCGGCGCGGCAACCGGAACGCAGGGATTCCGACGGCCAGCATTCCCCCGGCAGTCGGGAGCGCCTCGAAGATGGTTGGACGGTAGCCTTGTTGCCGGAGCTGATAGGCACAGACCAGTCCCGCCGGTCCGGAACCGATGATGGCAACTTTCTCCGCACGGTCTGGAACCACGGGCTGTGGCAGCTTGTAGTCGGGATAATAGTCCGTGACAAAGCGTTTCAACGCCGGCAGATTCACCGGGTCGTCCACGGTGCCACGAGTACAGGCGGCGGCGCAGGGGTGGGTGCAGACACGACCGCATATGGAGGGAAGTGGATTGTCGCGCAAAATGACCCGTAGCGCCTCATCAAAGCGCCCTTGCGCGATCAGAGCCACGTAAGCCTGTCCGCTCTGATGAATGGGGCATGCATTATGGCAGGGGGCGGTCCCGCGACGAGAGATGGTGAAGACGTTGGGAACGGCCTGCGGGAACGGCCGATAGATCGCCTTGCGCTCTGCCAGTCCCTGGTCGAATTCCGACGGCAGTGTCACCGGACACTCCGCAACGCAGGCGCCACAACCGGTGCACCTCGTCTCGTCGATATAGCGCGCTTGCTTCTTGATGCGGACGGTGAAATTGCCCGCCTGGCCAGTGATGCTTTCCACTTCGCTCAGGGTGAGGATCTGGATGTCCTTGTGGCGTCCGATCTCCACCAGGCGCGGCGCCATGGTGCACATGGCGCAATCATTGGTGGGGAAGGTTTTGTCGAGCTGCGCCATGACCCCGCCGATGGCGGGCTTGCAGTCGACCAGATAAACCTTGATACCCGCTCCCGCGAGATCCAGGGCGGCCTGCATACCACCGATACCGCCGCCTACGACCAGGGCTGCGCCCACCGGCTGGGTCTTGGAATCCTTAGACGGCATGGGGAACAACCTCCGCGGCCGGCGCTTGCCGCCCGGCTCTCTGCCTGACCGCCAGGAAATACAGGGCCAGCGGTCGATAAACCATGTGAGACCACTTTCCAAATGACATCTCTACCAGCAGCATGGGCGTGGCGATGACAATGTGCAGGGCGTACAGGAAGTGACAGGTTAGCCCAAAGCCGACATAGCGGAAAATGTGTGCTGCCAGACCGCTCAGCACGGTCAACACCAGCAAAACGGGAAGGACCAGGTCCTGAAACCGCGTTTCTTTGTAGATCTCCTTCTGTGCCCGCAGCCGGCCTAAGAAAATCTCTCCCAGGCCGTAGAGGATGAGGCCCGTCGCGAGGTATCCCACCCACCGCTGCGGATTGTAAAAGGGGTAGAGGTTGTCGGTTTGAAACCACTTCAGCCCAAACAACTTGATCGCGAGCATCATCACTGTGCCCAGAGCCAGGCACCAATGGCTGAACCACCGGCCTTGGTCCGGGCACTTCCGCAACAGGGAATGAGTCATCGAGTGATACACGTAGGTCCAGGATTCGGCCACGTAGCTGGAAAATGGAATGTGCGCACGCTCTCCATTCATGGTGAGCCGCCAGATGCGGAAGACCCGCGATAGCAACAACAGCAGTGGAACCAGGAACACCGTCAGCGTGTAGTAGGTCATCAGCGGGAACATGTGTTCCAAGCCGAGCGGCGTGGTGACAAACTGTGCAGCCGGCATCTTCACGTACCACAAGTGATAGCCCAGGATCAGCAGGAAGGTGAGTGCCGCCACGAAGATTAACGAACCCAGGTACCACGCCGTGGACTGCAGCAGCTTGGGGGCGATGCCCGTCCAGTCGTACTGCGCGCTGAGGAAGCGCCGCAGTGTGAGCATGGAAATTCTGGGCTCTGCTTGACGCGGACAGACACCCGAGCAGTCACCGCAGTCATGGCAGACCCACGGGTCCAGACTGTTGACCAGCGGCTGCCTCAGTCCCAGCAGGGCGTAGCGAATGCTCTTGCGAGGAAAGGTCGCGCTATCGTCGACCAGGTCACAGGTAAGCGTGCAACTCCCGCATTGGTAACAGCCCGCAGGATCGAACTTTCCATACCGCCGGATGTCGGCTAACAACGTGGGATCGCTAACCGAAAGGGTTTCCACTGCCATAGATCACCTTGCTTGCGGAGGTGCAGCTATTGCGTTATCACCGTAGCTGCGGTCACTACTCTCCGCGTGTAGACCAAAAATTGTCCTTCTACTTCCGCTAAGCAGATCTCGAACTTGTCGTTGCGATACGCCTCCGCCGCCTGGAGGGCTTCCTCCGAGTTGACGTAGGGCCGACCGTCCCACATGAACTTCTTGCCGTCGCGGACTAGGGAAACATCTGGCTTCATAGATTCAAACTCCGCCGCAAAATTGCGCGCTGGCTTGCCATTGGCATAGGTCACCTCGGCTCGCTGTGATGCGGGGAAAATACTCGCGCACCAGCCACTGCGCCGCCTGCGGCACGGCCTCGCTGACGGCCTCCGACAAACCTTGGGAGATTTCTTCCGGCAGTGGCCCTGTCTGGCAGGCCAGCACCCGCACTTCGACCCCGCAACTTTCTTGCAACTCGCGCAGCAGATTGGAGGTGGGCAACTGGTGCAGCGAGAAATCGTCGAGTTTGACTGCCGGAATCTCGGCAGGATCGATCTCGAATATCTCGCCTTGCGTGCGTCCGGCATCGATTGCGTCGAGGACTAGCAACCGCTGCGGACGCGCGGAGCTCAGGCAGAGAGTGAATAACAGCTTGCGCACGCCCGTGCCGACGTCCAGCAAGCAGACGTTTTCGGGCACTTGGTAATGTGACTCGATATAGTCAACGACCGCGCACCCGAAGCCGTCATCTCCAAACAGAATATTCCCACAGCCGAACACCAGGGTCGGCTTCCGGCAGAACTCGGGAAGATCGCCGGGATCGACCTCCCGCATGTGCTACCTCCTATCTCGCTGCCCTCAGTTGGCAAGTGAGTCAAGCAATTTGCCGTCCGCGCTGAAGATATCCAGCTTCACCGACAGCTTTCCATCCAGCCGGTGGGTCGCACAGGAAAAGCATGGATCGTAGGCGCGGATCGACATTTCTACTGTGTTCAGCACTCCCTGGTCGTACACGCCGTTATGGATCAAACTCTTGGCGGCCTGTGTGACCGACATATTGATGGGAGCGTTGTTGTGGGTGGTGCCCACAATCAGGTTGACGTTGGTGATCATGCCGTCGGCATCGGTGGTGTAGTCGTGGATGAGCGTGCCGCGCGGCGCTTCGGTGACGCCTACGCCTCGCGCAGCCCGTGGCGTAACCTTCACCCTCGTCTCCGTGCTGATGATCTCGGGATCGTCCAGCAAGCGCACGGTGTTTTCGGCGTTGTAGAGCAACTCGATCAACCGCGCCCAGTGATAGAGCAGGGTGAGCTGTGCCGGCCGCCCAAACTTGGCGCGAAACTCCTCCAGTTCGGCCTGCGCCAGCGGCGTGTCGATATAGTCGCAGGTGTTGATGCGCGCCAAGGTGTTGGCACGATACACGCCCTTGGGGTTTTCCACATCCATGGAGAAACCCTCGCCCCATTGTTTGGCATAGGGGAACTTCAAGTAGCTCCACGGTTCGATATGCTCAGAGATGAACTCCGTATAGCGGTCATACGGAAAGTCCTGGTAGGAACCGGTTGGCGTCATGAGGCGGAGCTTTCCGTCGTAGAGGTTGAGCGCCCCGTCCTCTTTGACCGTGCCGATAAAGCCGGTCGTGATAACTCCCAGCGACTTCACCACGTCGAGATATTTGGGGAAGACGTTCTCCTTGGCAAAAGCAATGGAGAACTTGGCGAGTTCCAGCGCGTCATCGGCCTGCTTGCGCAACTGATCGCGCTCGTCCGATGCCAAAGGTTTGCTGAATCCGCCAGGAACCGCCGCCTGGGGATGGATCGATTTGCCCGCCAGGACTTCCAGCATTTTGGCGCACATGTGCCGCACTTTCACCACTTGTCTGGCAATGTCGGGCGCTGCCTGCAGCACCCCGATAACATTGCGGACCGAGTAAGGCGCATCCGGCCCCAGCAGGAAATCGGCTCCCGCCAGGAAGTAGAAGTGCAGGATGTGCTCTTCCATGAAGGCAATGCTGTTGCACAGCTCACGCAACTTCTTACCGGCCGGCGGCGGCTCGACTCCAAAGACCGCGTCGCAAGCCTTGGCCGAGGCCAGGTGATGCGACCACGGACACACCCCGCAAATGCGCGGTGTGATGCGCGGAAGGTCTTCTACCGGACGGCCCAGGCAGAACTTTTCGAAGCCGCGCAGTTCAATGACGTTCACCCGGGCGGTGTCCACGTTGCCGGCATCGTTGAGCTGAATGGTTATCTTGGCATGGCCCTCGATGCGGGTGACAGGTTGAATGACCAGTGTCTTTGACATGGATCACCTCCGGGGCAGCGGCCGCAGACGGCCCGCGCCAGCAAAACGGTTGAAGGTTGCGGCCCGATCCGGAATCTGTTTGGGATCGAGGCCGATGGAGGAGAGTGCTCCCATCATGTCCACCATGGGATTGGCTTTGTCCGACATCGGGCCAAAGCAACCCTCACAGGGCATGTAGGCGCGGATGCAGCGTGGCGTGCCTTCACTGCCACCGCAACCGGCACGCGTCGCCGGCCCCAGGCACAAGATGCCCTGCTCCATCAGGCAGCGCATTTCGCTGAGCGCCGCTCCCGGCACGAAGTCCGGCGCATCCAGCCGGCGCTTCAGGGTCGAGACCGCCTTCTTCTCACGCTTAGTGGGACACTCATCGCAAACGCTCTTGGTCGGCAGCACGGGCAGGGGCTTGCCTTCCAGAAGTGCAACCAGCGCTCCGGCCACCATCTCCGGCGTGGTTGGACATCCCGGCAAATAGGCATCTACCGGTACAACCTCGTGGACGGCATACACCCGGTCGGTGAGTGCGGGAATCTGCTCACTGGGTATGCCATCTTTCTCGGTGGTAACGCTGTCGCGATACACCTTCTCCAGCAATTCTTGCGTGCTGAACTGGTTGGCAAGGGCCGGTATGCCGCCAAAGCAGGCGCAAGAACCCAGCGAGATCAGGATCTTGCACTTCTTGCGCATTTCCTGCGCCAGTTTCTTGTGCTCCTCACTGCGGATTCCTCCGGATATAAGTCCGACATCCGCGGCGGGAATCTCCATCTCCGTACCTTCGCCAGTCTGACCAAAGAGCTTGTGGTCCATCAGGACGGGCATGTGCACGATTTCTACCTGCTTCAGTACGTCGAGGAGCGGTTCACCGATGTCGAGGATGGTTACTTCGCAACCTCCGCAAATGGCGAACCATTCTTCGGCAAGTCGAGCTGCCATACTGTTCCTCCCTTACACGCGTGAATTGGTGCTGCCAGATTCCCGTTTCCCACGATCTGTTCTTACTGCGTTCGCTAGAGACTGGGACCCAGATCCTTTGCCCTGCTCCACCCTCCCTGTTGCCACTGCTGCCGAGCGCTGCGCTTCAGAAGCCGAGACCCACTCCAGCCGAAAACGCTCCGCTTCCAGTCCTGGAAGCAGCTTTTCGGCGATAAGTCTCTCGGGGCGAGTCAGAGCTGGCGGGTTTTTGCAGACGGCGGTCAGGGGAACTTCCACAAGCCACTCTCGGCATGTTTGACGTGCGTCGGCAAACGGAAGCCGCTGGGCCCGGCGCGCCGTAGTTGCAAACGTACTGCTACTTATCCGTCCAACCTGTACCGAAGGTCAGTGATCCAGGTCACGCATCGCCGTGAGCGGAAGTCCGTCCGAGAGCTGAGTCGGACGGGGCACGCGCTGGCTTGTTTCTTGAAACTCTTGCTGGGCGCGGATTTTGGCACGGTCGGACCCGCGGCAAATGGCGTCACAGAGGTATGTGCGCTACGCCTGAAAAAAGCCGCCTTCGCCGACACGGACCATCGCCGAGAACCCGGCGGGGTTCGAGTTTGCGTGCTCGTTTCACCGCGGTAACTCAATGCCGCGGCCGAGGTCATCACGTTGAGGTGTGTCCCGTGTCACAGCCTCCTGTAACAAGGCGGTGGTGTACTGGCTGCCGAGGAGTGCCCCACTATGTGCCTCGCCATACCCGGAAAAATCCTTGAAGTTCAAATGCAGGGCACCATGCGGGCCGCCCGCGTGCAATTTGGCGGGATCGTGCGCCAGGTTTCCCTCGACTTTGTGCCCGAGGCCGGGCTGGGTGACTACGTGATGGTCCACGTCGGCTTCGCTTTAAGCGTCGTCGATCGCATCGAAGCCGACCGCACCTACAAGCTCCTGCAAGAAATGGGAATGCTGGAGGCGGAACTTCCGCCCACCGATTCGTAGGATTCTCATCCTTTCTGCCGTACCCCATTATGAAAAGCGCCTTGCGGCAGGCTAGGTAGGCTAGAACTCGCCGCCCGCAGTGAGTCCAAGTAAGATACAAGAGACCTGCTTTTCGGATTTGGAGCAACTTGCCCTCGGGGCCTGTATCTTTGAGATTATCTACGAGATTAGGAACTCATGGAACTATCGGAAAAACTGGACACACCCTTCACTACGATCCGCGAAATCGGCCGGCACGAAGGCCAGACCGTCACCCTTCGTGGCTGGCTCTACAACTTGCGCGAGAGTGGCAAACTACTGTTTCCCATTTTTCGCGATGGCAGCGGCGTCATCCAGGGGGTGGTCGCGAAGAATGCCGTTTCGCCCGATCTCTTCGATTCGATCAAGGGCCTGACCCAGGAGTCCAGCGTGATCGTCACCGGCAAAGTGCGCGCCGACAAACGCGCCCCCGGCGGCTACGAAATGGACGTGACGGACGCGCAAGTTGTACAGCGCGTCAACCCGGACGACCCTTATCCCATTTCGCCGAAGGAGCATGGTGTCGATTTTCTGATGGAGCACCGCCATCTTTGGCTGCGCTCGCCGCGTCAAGCTGCCATCTTGCGGGTCCGTGCCGAGATCATCAAGGCCGCGCGCGACTATTTCGACGACCGTGGATTCACCCTTACCGATCCACCGATCCTCACGCCGGCAGCCTGCGAAGGCACCACCACACTGTTTCCGGTGGATTACTTCGACGAGCAGGCTTACCTGACGCAATCGGGACAGCTTTACATCGAAGCCACGGCCATGGCTCTCGGCAAGGTTTACAGCTTTGGCCCAACCTTCCGTGCGGAGAAATCGAAGACGCGCCGCCACCTCACCGAGTTCTGGATGGTCGAACCGGAGGTCGCCTTCGCCACACTCGACGATCTAATGGTCCTGGCGGAAGAGTTCATTACCTTCATAGTCAAGCGGTACCTGGAGAAGCGGCGCCCTGAGTTGGAAACGATCGGCCGCGACCTCAGCAAGCTGGAGAAGATTGCCACACCTTTCCCTCGCATCTCCTACGACGAAGCCGTGCAAATGTTGCAGGAAGGCCACGCCAAGGGACTGGTCGAGAGCAAGTTCGAATGGGGTGGCGACTTCGGCTCGCCGGATGAAACTTACATCTCGTCGCAATTCGATCGGCCGGTGATGGTGCACCGCTATCCGGCGGCCATCAAGGCCTTCTACATGGAGCCCGACCCGCAACGGCCGGAGTTTGCCCTGTGCGTGGATGTGCTCGCGCCGGAGGGTTACGGGGAAATCATCGGGGGCTCACAGCGCATTGGATCCTACGATCTGCTGCTGAAGCGCATTCACGAGCACGAGCTGCCGGAAGAGGCCTTCAAGTGGTATCTCGACCTGCGCAAGTTCGGCGGCGTTCCGCATGCCGGATTCGGCATGGGCATCGAGCGGGCGGTAGCCTGGATATGCGGCTTGGAGCATGTGCGCGAGACCATTCCCTTCCCGCGCACCCTGCATCGCTTGTATCCGTAACAGTAGATTTTGTCGTATACCACATTGTGGTACGACAATGTGGGATTAAGATTTGATAGAGAATCTTTATGGCCAGCAGCCCGATTACCAAGCCATTACAAAACGTCGAAACCAAACACATCCGGATTATCGGCGTGCCGCTCGACCTCGGTCAGTCGCGTCGCGGGGTTGACATGGGACCCTCGGCAATGCGCGTCGCCGGACTCGAAGCCAAGCTCGAGGCCCTGGGCTACGAAGTCGAGGATGGCGGTAACATACCCGTCGCTTTGGCCGAAACCAAGTCGGAAGGCGATCCCAACGCCAAGTACCTGAAGGAAATCACCCAGACCTGCTCGAAAGAAGCCGAACTCGTGGTGAAGACCTTGGAAGCTGGAAAAATTCCCATCGTTCTCGGTGGCGACCATTCCATTGCCGCCGGCACAGTGTCTGGTGTGGCCGAGTTTTATCGCCGCAAGAACCAGCGCATCGGTCTGTTGTGGATTGACGCGCACACCGATATCAACACGCCCGGCAGTTCACCCAGCGGCAACGTGCATGGCATGCCATTGGGCGCCATCATGGGATTGTTCGAATCTCCGCTTACCGACCTGTATGGCTTCAGTCCGAAAGTACAACCCGACAACTGTGTGCTGGTGGGCATTCGCGACGTCGACAATCACGAGCGCGAAAACATCAGGAAGTCCGGCGTACACGTCTTTACCATGCGTGACATTGACGAACGCGGCATGCGCTCGGTGATGGAGGAGGCCCTCCGCATTGCTGGACGCGGCACCGTGGGCTATCACGTCTCGCTCGATCTGGACTGGATCGATCCTGAAGATGCGCCGGGCGTCGGCACTCCGGTTTGGGGCGGCGCGACCTATCGCGAGGGACACCTGGCGATGGAGATCATCGCCGACCACGGGCGCATGCTCAGCTTCGAACTGGTGGAAGTGAACCCGGTCCTCGATGAGCGCAATCAGACAGCGGAGTTGGCGGTCGAACTGGCGCTGTCGGCCTTCGGCAAGAAAATACTCTGAGCTGGGTGCATGCCATGAGCGCTGGTCCATTGCCGGCTACGCAGTTTGTCTTGCCGCCGCTCCCCAAGTTGCAGAACACGACCGTCTTCGGGCGGAAAATCTGTTACTACGATATCGGCAGCGGGCCAGTGCTTGTGCTCGTCCATGGCCTTGGCGGTGACGCCGACCAGTGGGCCTATTGCTTTGAAGCGCTCTCCGCCACACATCGCGTAGTCGCATTGGATTTGCTCGGATTTGGCCGCTCTGACAAACCGAACATA
>Ga0116130_1001760_pt1 | contig 11818 bp, 6 predicted proteins | sample June2015DPH_17_5_FD_89733 | JGI IMG/M metagenome (GOLD analysis project Ga0116130, IMG submission 89733) | Peatland microbial communities from SPRUCE experiment site at the Marcell Experimental Forest, Minnesota, USA - June2015DPH_17_40 | ecosystem: Environmental > Terrestrial > Soil > Wetlands >...
CGATGCAGGGGATTCCAGAGATGAGGGAATGGCAGGCTTCGTTCATTCCGCAAGAGGCCAACCGGGCAACGATTCAACAGTATTCCCTTGACATCGGCCGGCCTTCTCATGGAAGCCACTGGGACTTTCCTGCGTCCCCAGGGGCTGAAGCCCAGACCCTTCACGCGATCCCCCGCCCCGGCTGAAGCCGCGTGCCCCGATACACCGCCTCTCGAAAGAGCACCGCGTTTTCTGCGTCGCACACCCGCCGGCGCTCGGCGGTCCCCCCAAGCCCGGAGCAACCGCCTCATCAGGAACATAAACGGTCCGTTTTTCGTAAAGGGCCACAGGAGTTCTGCGTATGAGAAACATCCTCACGTCGGCCGCAGCCGATATCGCGACCGGCCTGGCAGCCCTTGCACTGTTTGTTCTTGGCGACAACTATCTTCATCTAGGCGCGGACCTGCGCACTACGGTTATTGTCCTTGCACTTCTGTACCTGTGCGCGGGGCTCGTCCGCGGGCACACCCGTCCCGAAAACGCGTGGCTGAAAGGGCTCCTGGTAAGCTCGGGAGCCTCTGTCGTACTGCTCATTTTGGGATGGGACTCGCTGCACCATCCCGTCCTCGCTTTGCTTTTGCTGATTGCGAATGTGTTCGCCGTGTGCGGCGTGCGCGTCCGTCACTTCTTGGCGGCGCGGTCCGCGATGAGGGGAGGCGTGATGGCTCTTGCGTCCCTGGCCGCGCTCGTCGTGTTGGCGGTGACTGCGATTCCTGCGCTCGCGACGCGCGTCGCCACCCGCAGGATGAGCGCGCCTGCCCCCACGTTCTCCATCAGCAGACTCGACGGCACGGCGGTCAGTTCCTCCGGCCTTCGGGGGCGCGTCGTCGTCCTCGATTTCTGGGCGACTTGGTGTCCTGCATGCCGCAGGGAACTGCCGGAGCTGGAAAAGGTCTACCGGCGGTATAAGGGAAACTCGATGGTCGCATTTTGGGCTGTCGACGTACAGAAAGACGGCGAGACGCCGGAAAAGGCGCGGGATTTCATGAAGCAAGCCGGTTACACCTTGCCGGTTGCCTGCGGCAGCGAGAAGTCCCTCGGAGGCCTGCATCTGGAAGGCTTCCCTTCGCTGATCGTCATCGACAAATCCGGCAGAGTGCGCCTGGTCCACACCGGCTACGACGGTTCGGAACAGCTCCAGGCCAATCTCTCAGGAGAAATTCAGACCCTGCTAGCCGAGCGCCCTTAGCAATGGTAGGGCACGCTTTAGCTTGCCCGTTTATTGTTTTTCTTGGCAAGCTTTAAAGCTTGCCCGCACCCGCTGTTCAGTTCGCTGTTCAGTTTGCTACACCCGAACCCTCCCCGCGCCGCCCACCGCCTGATACGATGCGGTAGGCGCCAATGCTCGAGCTCGCCCCAACCGATCCGCTGATCAAAACGTATCTCAAGGACCTCCAGCATCTGAAGGGTCAGGACGTGATGCACGAGCTGGGGCTGAAAGGACCGTTCCAGAACCTGCTCGATAAGGCCGCCAAAAAGCGCGGCTGGACGCTGGTTCCGGAGCTTTCGACTTACTCCGGCGGCAAGCGCGTGGTCCCCGACGGCACCGTGCGCGACGAATTCCGCCTGGCGCGCGGCTGGTGGGAAGCCAAGGACACCTCCGACAAACTCGCCTCCGAAATTCAGAAGAAGATCAAGGCCGGCTACCCGACCCGCAACACCATCTTCGAGGACACGCAAACCGCCGTCCTCTATCAGGACCGCGGCGAGGCCGGCGAGTACGCGCTCGGCGAGCCATTGAAGATAGCGGAGCTGATGAACCGCTTCTTCTCCCACAATGAATCCGATGAGCGTGAGTTCCAGCGCGCCATGGACGAGTTCAAGAGCCGCATTCCGGACCTGGCGCAGTCGCTCCGCGACCACATCGACGAAGCGCACAAGAAGAACAAAAAGTTCCGCGAAGCCTTCGCCGCGTTCATGACCTTGTGCCGCGCGTCGCTGAACCCGGAGCTGACCGACGGCCACGTGGATGAGATGCTCATCCAGCATCTGCTCACCGAGCGGCTGATGCGCAACCTCTTCCAGAACCCCGAATTCACCAAGCGGAACGTGATTGCGGCGCAAGTGGAGAACGTGATCGAAGCGCTGGCCTCGGCCAGTTTTTCAAAGCAGGAGTTTCTAAAGAAGCTGGACCCGTACTACACGGCGATTGAACGCGCCGGCGCCAACCTCAGCCACTTCACCGAGAAGCAGGATTTTCTCAACTCGGTATACGAGCAGTTCTTCCAGCGATTCTCGCCGGATGTGGCCGATACGCACGGCATCGTCTACACGCCGCGCGAGATTGTGGACTACATGTGCCAGTCGGTCGAGGATGCGCTCAAGGAAGAGTTCGGCTACACGCTGGCGTCGCCCGAAGTGGTGATCCTCGATCCTTGCACCGGGACCGGGAATTTCATCGTCAACCTGATCGACCGCATGCCGGGAAAGGCGCTGGCCGAAGCCTACCAGCACCGACTGTTCGCCAATGAAGTGATGCTGCTGCCGTACTACGTCGCCAGCCTGAACATCGAACACGCCTACTACGAGCGGATGCAGCAATACGAGCCGTTCCCCGGCCTGTGTTTCGTGGATACGCTCGACATGGCCGAAGCGCAGCAAGGCGCCCTATTCACCGCGGCCAACACCGAACGCGTGGAGTGCGAGAAAGAAGCCGCCATCACGGTGATCATCGGCAACCCGCCATATAACGTTGGGCAGAAGAGCGAGAACGACAACAACCAGAATCGGAAATACAAGGTGATGGACGGGCGCGTGCGGGATACGTACGCCAAAGACTCCAAAGCGACGAACAAGAACCGCTTGAGCGACACATATGTGAAGTTCTTCAGGTGGGCATCCGATCGACTGGGTGAGCGAGACGGGATCGTGTGTTTTGTCTCGAACAACAGCTTCGTGGATCAGCTTGCGTTTGACGGAATGAGGAAGCACCTCGCCCAGGATTTCGAGCGGATCGATCACATCGACCTGCATGGGAACGTGCGGCGGAATCCGAAGATCTCCGGAACCACGCACAACGTGTTCGGGATTCAGGTCGGCGTGGGGATCACGTTGGCGGTCAAGAAAAGGGCCGCGCCTCGGCGCCTGCGTTATTGCCGTGTGCCGGAACTATGGCGAAAAACGGAGAAGTTGCATTTCCTCGCCGAGGGCGGCGTCCGGTGGCAGACGCTCGTGCCTGACTCAAAGCACATATGGATCATCTTAGAACATGCTGAGGAATACGCCCAGTTTGTACCGATGGATGGGCTGTTCAACCTTAATACCGTCGGGGTTAGAACCAATCGGGACGCGGTAGTGCTCGATTGGGACCGTGACACGCTGGTGGAGCGCGCGAAGAAGTTGATTGCCGACTACAACACTGAGGTGCATCGCCACAAAGCCAGTCCCGAGGCCGAATGGCCGGATCACGTCAAGTGGAGCCGTGACCTAAAGCAGGACGCGTTGAGGGGGCGGCTCGCTGAGTTCTCAGACTCGAAGCTTCGCGTTGCCCTCTATCGCCCATTCGCCAAGCGGTGGCTCTTTTTCGACAGGATACTGAACGAAGAAATATATCAGTGGCCGAATGTAGCGGGTCGCGTGTTGACGCTCAGTGGACCCGGCAATGACGTCTTCATCGCAATGATGACGGACTGTATGGCAGAGCTCAAGACGGCTACGCAAGGAAACGGCGGGACCCAGTGCTTCCCCCTCTCCCACCTAAAAGACGCCGCCGTCGCGCAATTCCGCCAGCATTATTCCGACGGCTCCATCGGGAAAGAAGACGTCTTCCACTACCTCTACGCGCTGCTCCATCATCCGGGATATCGCGAGCGTTACGCCGCCAATCTCAAGCGCGAGCTGCCGCGGATTCCGTTTGCGCCCGATTTCGCTGCTTTCGCATCGGCCGGAAAAGAACTGGCGCGGCTGCATGTCGAATATGAATCGCTCGAACCGTGGCCGCTTGAGGAAATCGAAACCGAGGGCGTTCCCTACTCGCAGCGGGTCGAGAAGATGAAGCTGAGCGCGGATAAGCAGTCGCTTCGTGTGAACGAGTCGCTCGCGCTCGGCGGCATTCCGGCGGAGGCATTCGAGTACCGGCTGGGGTCGCGGTCGGCGCTGGAGTGGGTGATCGATCAGTACCAGGTGAAGGGCGAGTCCGACCCGAATCGCGAGGACGATCCTGGCTACATCGTGCGCCTGGTAGGCCAGGTGGTGCGCGTGAGCCTAGCGACGGTCCGGATCGTGAAAGATCTTCCGGTCTATCGGTAAGCTCGCGGCCCCGAGCGCGCATCCGAGCCGCACCAGAGGAAGCGGTTGGGCCAGTCAGCCTGAATTCCGAATCTTGACGCCTTGTATCAGGGCACGGCTTGCCGTGCCGCCGACAGCGCACATTCTGAGGGCTTGCTTTTTCTTGGTTTTCCGCTGTGGAAATGCAACTTCGCCGAAGTTGACCCCGGAATTCAGGTTCAGAACCCCTGCTAAGCCTGAGATGCACGCGCGGGGCCAGTTCCCCGCCTGCGTTCACCACTCCCGCAAATTTCCCCAAGACACTGTCTCCACAGGCGTTACACCCTCTTCCACGCACTCCGCACGCCGTGCCCCGCCACCCTCTTGTGCCAAAGTGAGATTAGGTAGGGCCGGGCATGCCCGGCCCGGCTTCCCGCGAGGCGCCCTGCCGCCCAGGGAGCCGCCACGGGTAAGGAGACCGCATTCATGAATTCAACCGCTGAGCCAACCGCCCCCGTGGGCACGATTGGCCCACTTTTTCGGTACTGTTTTTATTGTTTTCAATAACTTAACCATCCGCTCGTGGGACCGATCTGTCCCACGCGCAGACCCGTGGCGCAGATTGTCAAACCTGCTGAGCCGAGAGTCGTCTCGGCTTCTCTTCCTGGAAGGCCATTCCCTCGATCATGCTCTTAATTAACCGCCCCGTGGGAATGATCGGGCCCACTTTTTAGGTACTGTTTTTATTGTTCTCAATAACTTAACCCTCCGCGCGTGGGACCGATCAGTCCCACGCGCAGACCCGTGGCGCAGGTTGTCAAACCTGCTGAGCCGAGAGTCGTCTCGGCTTTTCTTCCTGGAAGGCCATTCCCTCGATCATGCTCTTAATTAACCGCCCCGCGTGGGAATGATCGGGTCCACTTTTTAGGTACTGTTTTTACTGTTTTCAACAACTTAACCATTCGCGCGTGGGACCGCTCGTTCCCACGCGCAGCCCCGTGGCGCAGGTTGTCAAACCTGCTGAGCCGAGAGTAGAGTCGTCTCGGCTTTTCTTCCTGGAAGGCCATTCGCTCGATCGAGCTCTTAACTTCTAGCGCACTCGCCTACAACGGCACGTGCAGGGTTCCCACCATCCCGGACGGAACGTCCCGGAAACCCAGGCTGAACCCGGTTGTCCCCGGCGGCGTCTTCACTCGCGCACCCAGGACGAGACCCTGGTCCTGAATCTGGCGAAGCGCACCTTCGGTGAAACTCAACGGAATCGTCGTAAGCTGCTCGACCTTCCCCACCGCCACCAGAAATTGCAACGAGCCGGTCCACGTCCCATCCTTGGGTTCGAGTGTGATGTTGCGCGGGTCGATGGTCACAGCCGCCTTGTAGCCCCCCTCCACCGGTTCGAGATGCACGCTGAAGCCGATGCCGGTCAGCGGCACCGGATTCGCGATCGCCTCCGCGAGCGAAGGAGCCACGGCCGTGTCCCGCGCTGCCACATAGCCGGGCCGGTACCGCAACTTCACGCTTGGCCGCTTCACGGTTACCTCCAGCCGGTGATACGTGCCATCGAGATTGGCGGCCGGAAGCGAAAACCCCAGCGAGTAACTCACCCGCGCGTCGCTGGCCGCCTCCTGAATCGCCGTGCTCAGATCGTTGATGTGGTGGAACGCCAGGCCGCCGGTCTCTCCGGCCAGGGTTTCCAGCGTTTCGTAGTTGAAATCGGGCGCAAAGGCTGCCTTGGGCGGCTTGTTCCGCTTGCCGATCGAACTCCGGTCCGCCTGGAACGCCGCCGCCACCGTGACGCCCCGCGCGTCCACCGGATAAACCGCCACGTCGGCTTCATTCAAGGCGCGAATGGCGCGCGCAACATCGCTCTCAAACGACAGGTCCGTGCCCGGCAACTCCGCGCTCAACGCCGTTGCGGTCGATGAATTCGTTTGGTGGCTGGCGCCCGATTTCGCGCCGCCGCTGCCGCCGGCGGCCGCCCCGGTCCCGGCTCCGCTTCCGCCGCCTTGCCGGCTCTGTCCGGCCGATTGACCGGACGGACGCGCGTTGGGGTTGCTTTGCGGCATGCTGTCCGTGCTATTGCGCGAGCCCAGTTGAATCGGGAATCCGCCCGAAATCCAAACCAGCGTCTTCCGGCCGGGAATGCCCTGCAAATGTCCGGCGATGGTTTCGAGAGCCGCCGCCGTGCGAGTCGCGCGCACCGTCTCGGCATAATCGACATAGGGCTGGTTGGAAGACTTCATGAAGCTATCCCACTGTGCGGTGGTCGTCTGATCGCCTGTAAGCGAATGGGCCGAGGCAGGCGGCGCCGTGGAGGCCTCCACTTCCGGATTCACTCGATTCGAGTGCTTCGCGACAGCCTCCAGCAGCGAAGCCATATCCTGCGAAAAATCGTGCAGCAGCGACAGCGAGTCGCCCAGCACGAAAACGGCGACCCGGCTGGCCGCCGGCACCTCCCGTAAGTATCGGAGAAAGTCTTTCTTGGCCAGCTCCTGATCGGAGAGTTGTGTATTCAGTTCATCGAACAGGAACACGGTCACGGCCGCGATATTCGCTCCCGGCCTGTTGGTGAACGTCGACGCAGCCGGCGAACTCGAAACCGCCGTTGCCGCCCTGCTGGCTTCTTCCAACGCAAACAGCCCGATCTTTTGCTCCTGGCCGTTGTCGCGCAGCTCGAAATCGGCGCGCCTCAGGTCGTCGACCGGCTTTCCGCTCTTGTCCTTCACCACCACGTTCACCAGGACGACGTGCGTCCCTGCGTGAATCACGACCTGATCCGGCGTGGCTTGTGGGACCGCCGGAGACGGCAGCCCCAGCAGCAGCGTCATCAGCAAACCATAAGGCCAGACCGCAAGCGGGCGGTTGGCGGGGAACGCCTTCGAAACGGATCGGCGGAAGCGGCGAATCTGCATACGGCCTCCGGAACAAAGCTCATTTCGAAGTCTATATCATTCCCGCCGGAACCGAGCCGCGACCAGAGGGAGCGGTCCCTTCGACTATAACCGTATCTGCCCATCGAAGGCCTAGCCGCCGGAGGATGGCAATCGCATCGCCGTCGCCAGCACCTGGGCGATCCGCTCGCACGCGCGCCCGTCGCCGTAGGGGTTGTGGACACGGGTCATGCGGGTGTATTCTCGTTCGTCGTCCAGCAATCGCGCTGCCTCGGCGACGATCTGCCGCTCGTCGGTTCCCACCAGCTTCACCGTTCCGGCTTCCACCGCTTCCGGCCGCTCGGTTTTCTCGCGCAGCACCAGCACCGGCTTGCCGAGCGACGGCGCTTCCTCCTGAATGCCGCCCGAATCCGTAATGATCATCCAGCACCGGCGCATGAGGTCCACAAAAGCCACGTAAGGCAACGGATCGAGCAGGACGATATTGGCGTGTCCGGACAGTTGGCTGTGGGCGGGGCCCAGCACGTTGGGATTGCGGTGCACCGGGTAAACCACCTGCACGTCGGGCCGCTCCGCCACCAGCGCGAGCGCCCGCATGGCCCGGTCGAAACCCGGCCCGAAGTTCTCGCGCCGGTGGCAGGTAACCAGCACAAGCCGCCTGGCCGGATCGAGCCAGGGCCAGGCCGGCGCATGGAGTTCGCCCTGTTCCAGCGCATAGCGCACCCAAAGCACCGCGTCGATGCCGGTATTGCCCGTGACGAAGATCCTTTCGGGCGCCACGCCTTCGTGCAAAAGGGCGGCTTCGGCGCCGCGCGTGGGGGCGAAATGAAATTCCGCGATGCGCGACGTGAGTACGCGGTTCATTTCCTCCGGGAACGGCTGCCGCAGGTCGCCCGTGCGCAGACCGGCTTCGATGTGCGCGACCGGCACGCCGCGATAAAACGCGCCCAGCGCTGCGGCGAAGGTGGTGTTCGTGTCGCCCTGCACCACAACCAGGTGCGGCCGCTCGGAGTTCAAAACCGTTTCGATGCCGCCCAGAATCCGCGCCGTGATGCCGCACAGCGTCTGGCCCGGCTGCATCAGGTCGAGATCGAAATCCGGACGGACTCCGAAGGCTTCCAGAACCTGGTCCAACATGTCTCGGTGCTGGGCCGTGACGCAGACTCTTACCTCGAAGGCGTCCGGCTGCGAGCGCAACCGTTGAATCAGCGGGCAGAGCTTGATGGCCTCCGGCCGCGTCCCGAAAACGAAAAGAATCTTGCTCAAAGATCGAGTATAGCCGCGATTAGTGGCGCACTTCGATGCGGGTCGGCCGCCAGAGCGTTTCCGCCGGAACGAAAAAAACCAGCACGGCCAGCAGCGCCGCGGCGTTCATGGCCATAAAAGTTCGCGCCGGCGAGGAGATCCGTTTCAAGAAAAAGGCGCGGGGCACGAATCGGTCGAGCACCGCCAGGGCCACCAGCGTCAGCTCGTCGACCAGCAGGAAGTTGCGCCACCGGGAATCGGTCAGCGCCAGCGTCGAGCCCCAGATCAGCAGAATCGCCCAGGGCAGCACGAGGCGTCCGAATTTGTAGGAAAGAAAATGAAAACGCATCCGGTCGGCGCTGGTGAACAACTGCGGCAGGCGAACGAAGAGTTGCCAGAGACCGGCCAGCGTGCGCAACCGGCGGCGAAACTCGCCGCCCTCAGCCGCCGGATAGTCGAAGGCGAGGGCCTCCGGATCGAAAATCACCCGGTAGCCGCGAAAGAAGGCCCGCAACGAGAATGTGCCGTCGTCGGCAATCGTGTCCGGCGGCAACGGGGTAGCCAGGCTGCGCCGGAGCGCGTAGATGCAGCCTGTGGTGCTGAAGATGGAATCGATCCGCGAATGGTGGCTGCGCGTCCAGATCTCGAAACGCCAGTACAACTCCATGTCTGCCTGCTCGCCGACCTCGGCGGGATTGAGCAGGCGCAACTCTCCGGTAACCGCCCCCACCGTTGGATCCGCAAAATTCGCCGCCAGGTGGGAAAGCGCGTGTGCATCCAACATCTGCCGGACGTCGGTGAAGAACAGAATGTCCCCCGACGCCTGCGCCAAGCCCGCGTTCAGCGCAGCGGCTTTGCCGCCGCGGGGAACGCATAGTAACCGCACACCTCGATTGGCAAACGAGATGGCGATGGCCTCCGTGGCATCCGTGGAACCGTCCGAAATCACCAGAATCTCGCGGAGGTGCGCCGGGTAATCCAACGCGAGCAGAGACTCCAGCTTTCGTCGCAGGAATTCCTCGCCGTTATGGACCGCGACCAAAACCGAAAGTGTCGGCCGAAACGCCGGATCTTTGCGAACCGCCGGTGCCGCACGCCGCGAAATCGCCAACAAGATCGGGTAGCCGATGAGAAAATAGAAGACCACGGCCGTTGCAACCGCCAGCAGCACCCCAGCCAGCATTACGAGCCACTCGCCGTGCCCGTCGCCGCCGCCCTCTTTCGCGCGGCCTTGGAGCGCCGGAACAGCGTTCGAAGTAGAATGTCCAGATCGAGAGACGGGCTTTCCTGTCTGATGTAATAAAAATCGTACTCCAGACTGAGCGCCTCTTCCGGCACGCCGCCGGTTTCCGCAAAGTGGGCCTGGGACCAGCCGATGATGCCCGGTTTCACCGTGAAGCGATACACGTATGCCGGCATGAGATGGAGCAGCCGTTCCGCAAAAACGCTGCGCGCCGGCCGCGGGCCGAACAGCGCCATCTCTCCGCGGAATACGTTGACCAACTGCGGCAGGTTGGTCAGATGCAGGCGCTTAATCAGATTCCCGATCCAGGAAGGTCCGCCATCTCGCCGGACGGTGCGAAAGCGAAACATCCGAAAAGGAATGCGCTGAAGTCCCGAACATTCGATTTGCTCCATGGCCGCTCCGCCAGTGGAAATCGCGATCAGCAACGAAACCAGAATCAACACCGGAGAGCAGACGATCAGCAGCCCCAGACCAATCAGGTTCTTGTAAACCGCCTGGAAGGCCAGCATGGCGCGGCTGGTGACGGGGGTCACGGAAAAGAGCAGGTCGGATGGCGAGAGATGCTGCCACGCCACGCGCCGTAAGACGCTTTCGCACAGAAACGGAGCGCCCTCCACTCCGATGCCCGCGTAATGCAACTGGAGCAGGCGCGCCAATGAGATTCCGGCTGGCATGCCGCTCATCACAACCGCCCGCGGGTGTTTGGTCTCGCACACTTCACCCAACCGATCCGGCGGGCCTAAAAAAGGCAGGTTCCCAGAGATGGGCGCCGGCCCGTTTTCGAGCACGCCCACCGTGTCTTCCTCGAGCGCGGCTGCCAATGATGCGGTGGAAGAATCGAAGCCAACCAGCAGGATCCCGTGGCGCCGGCCGCCGGCTGCAACAGGAATGGCCTGCCGCAGCAGGCCTGCCGCGGTCAAGCTCAACGCGCTGCCGAGGACGATGAGGAACCAGGGAGCGGCCGGAATTCCAAACAGATAGGTCAGTCCGTATTGCACCAGCAGGTTAGACCCGGTGGCGGTGAAAAACCCGTCGACCCATCGCGGCACCCCGCCGCGCAACGAACTCTCCGGGAAGACGATGGCCAGCCAAGCGATGGCGGCCGAAAAAGCCCATTGAAACGCCCACGGCGACGCGAACGCCGTCTGACCCAACCACGCCCCGGCCGCCCAGGTGGCGACTCCAAAACCGGCCATGCAGGCGAACAGGTCCGAGAACGCGGCGGAGTATTCGTTTCCTTGGTGAAGCGATGGCTTCATGATTTGGCGGTCACCGCGATCTCGGGTTGCGCCGCGGCGCGGCGGGCTTGAAATGTCCGGCGTGCGTTTTCCGCGAATCCCATGAGATCGAATGAGGACGAGGCGTCGCGGACAGCGCCGCTGACCTCGATGGACTCGACGTCGGTGAGCGATACCCGGAAGGTCCACGCCGGCGCCGTTAGCGGCGCCAGCGTTTCCGTGCGCTCGCCATCGAGCCCGATCCAGCGGATTTCCGACATACCCAAGCCGCGTGCGCCCTCGACGAGGGTGGCCCACCAGTTCCTTTCGTCGCTGGCCCGCTCCAGTTCCCAGGTGAGGCGCTCCAGGCGCAACCGCCCGTCCAGAGCGCGTTTGAGCCCGCCGCCAAACAGGAACTGGCCGGCTATGTCGAATTCCCAATAGCGCAGTTGGCGTATGCCGATCCCCGCGGCCACACAGAACACAACAATCGCCACAATCTGCGATTTGCCGCCCAAACGGGAACTGGCCAACAGAGCCAGGGCGGCGGCCAGCGTGGCGAACAAGTAGAGGACCCATACGGCCTGCCGCGCCGAGAAACCCCGGTCCAACAAACGGTGGTGGATGTGCCGCCGATCGGCCGTGAAAATCGGCTGATTGCGCAAAAGACGCCGCAAAACCGAGAGCGAAACGTCGAGCAGTGGGATCGATAGCGCCAGCAGCGGCACCAGCATACTCAGCAATGTCGACGCCTTCTGGGTCCAGATCATGCCGTAGCAGCCCAGCAGGAAACCGATCAGCAAGGCGCCCGAATCGCCCAGGAAAACGGTGGCGGGATTGATGTTGTAAATCAGAAATCCCAGCAACGCGCCGACCAGCGGAAAAGTGGCGTGCGCCAGCGGGAGGTTATGCCGTAACATCGCGGCCGCGAACAGCGTGAGAGTGGCCACCAGTCCCATCCCCGCGCAAAGCCC
>Ga0116130_1001761_pt1 | contig 11813 bp, 7 predicted proteins | sample June2015DPH_17_5_FD_89733 | JGI IMG/M metagenome (GOLD analysis project Ga0116130, IMG submission 89733) | Peatland microbial communities from SPRUCE experiment site at the Marcell Experimental Forest, Minnesota, USA - June2015DPH_17_40 | ecosystem: Environmental > Terrestrial > Soil > Wetlands >...
CATAATACCATCGCACAAATGCTCAATCTCTTTTTTAATCGACAGCTTTTTGTTAAATTCATAGTAAACGGAAAATCCTTTTGCTATAATCGCAGCCTGATCTGCTGCTGTTTCCCATGGAAGCCAGGCAGGCAGGTTAAAACCGCCGTAAGACGAAGTGGAATCGGAATTATTTTTATTTAGCCAAGAAATAGTTGAATTAATACCTTTGTCTAACGATGGCTTTATTTGGCTAAATACTTCTTTGTCCCGTTCCTTATAAAATTTTCGAGCTTCTGCTAATGCCCATATAGCCCGCCAGGACCACCAGTTCGGTTCTGCAACGCTGGTTCTATATGTTGTATCTCTTGTGTAATCTTTCCAGATAAAGTTATAAAAAAACCCGTTATCAGCCTGCATGTAAATCAGGAAGTTCGTCAAACCTCTGATTTTATTCAATAAACTTTTGTCTTTTGTTACTTCATAATATCTTATATAAAAGACCAAAGCTCTTGCCGCATCATCAACACATGCTATACCCTCGCCAGAAGCCTCTACATAATGGTAATCAGGGTAATCAGCATAAATGTGGATTATTCCCATTTCTTTCCCGTTAACATTAATATCCTGAAACAAATGATCTAAATGAGAAGTATTAACGAGCGAAGATGTTTGAATTTGCCGTGCATCCGTTTTAGATAAAATTAATCCGGTAATTAAAAAACAAACTAAAATGAGCCTATATAAATTGTATTTCATAATATATTTTATAACAGAGTTATTAATTACTTCAAACATTATACTATTTATAGTATATGCAATAACGGTAGAGCCGTGAAATGTTTATAGATAAAATTATAAAAGCTTATGTTCAATAGCATCGTCAGATGCGGCATGGTGAACAAATCAGGCATACACTATATCCGCTTTGCGGTTCTTATTGATTTTTTTGATTGCGGTTATGCTATAAACATGCCGATTCTCCGAAGCTAAGGAAAGATAAAACAACTCATTCATACTTTTATAATGTTTTATTATTTTATAAATGTACACAAACCTGCCTGACATGCCAGTAGGTCATCCTCCCGGCAGACAGGTATTTTAACCATACGGCATGAGGAAATATAAATCTCATTAACCGTCGAGTCTCGGCCCAGCCGAGACAGAGGAACGAAATATCTATATATGAATGAATGCAAATAAAAATTAAAAGAATTATTAAAATTTTGATTAAAATAAATATTTTAATTCTTGCGATACTTCATTAGTTACTTACAAAGCGACAACAAATAATCGATAGTAGTTGTAGCAAGACAAATATTGGTATCTGCACCGGAGTAATAAATTTTTATCCCGCCGTTATCTTCTGCTATCCATCCATTAGAAAAAATTACATTACCGACATCGCCTATCCTTTCATAATCCAGGTCAGGCGCTAAAACCGGGCTTGAACATTTGCCTTTTAATACCCATGGTTTTTGCAAATCTAAAAGCATTACACCAAGCTTATAAATTGAGCTTATTCCAAAGCCTCTTACTCCATGATAGAGTAAAAGCCAACCGTCTTTTGTTTTTATAGGAGTAGTGGAAATTCCAATCTTATCTGCTTCCCATGTACCGGGTGCAGGCTCGGCTAAGCACTCATATCCGCCCCAATGAAGAAGGTCATTGCTTTTGGCAACCCATATATTTTGTCTTTGTTCCGCAGAAGGTCTATCGATTTTCCAATAAAACCCATTTATCTTTTCGGGAAAGATTGTGCAATCTTTATTGGATGGTTCACTTATGGGTCCATGTAATTTATATTTTTTAAAATCGGTTGTTTCCGCCAATAACACAAGAGGCATGTATTTAGAATACCCCGTATATGTTAAAAAATATTTATTTTCTATATTAACTACCCTTGCGTCTTCAATTCCCCATTCTGCATATTTATAGAAATTATCATGCTCTTCCGGAGTCAAACAAAGATTAGGCTCGACCTCGAAGTTTATCCCATCTTTACTTCTTGCAAGAACAAATGATGATCTTCCATTAGGCATCTCTACACGGCAGAAAAGTAAATATTCATTTCCAAATTTAACTGCACCGGGATTAAAGATACTATTTACATCAAATGGAACATCCTTTTTAGTTAATATGGGATTTTTACTGTATCTGGTCATTTTCACTATTGAACCTCTAAACCTTTTTATTACTGAATATTTTCTAATCTAATCATTTCAATTCTTTTCTGTCAGTTCTGCAAGCAAACCAGGCAAAAATATTTTTGCAAAACCTGAGTACGAATCGGACATTGAATAAGGAATAATTAATTCATCATTATGAACAATGGAACCGCACGAATACACTACATTCGGTACGTAACCTTCCCTTTCATTTTCCAAAGGTTCAATTAAAGGTGATTTTAACCTTCCTATAATTCTTGAAGGATCATTAAGATCAAGCAATATTGCACTCAACGAATATTTTCTGAATGGACCTACTGCATGCGTAAGCAGCAGCCAACCTTCTTTTGTTTCTATAGGAGAACCGCAATTACCCAATTGGATAAATTCCCACGGTTCAACCGGTACTCGGTGCTGTTTATATTCATCCCATCTATGCAAGTCATCTGAAAACATAATTTGTAAATTCTCACCACCCTGTCTGGAGGATAAAACATATTTCCCATTTACTTTCCTTGGAAATAAAGCCATTCCCTTATCCTGAACTGCATTGCCGTGCAGTGTACATATACTAAAGTTCAAAAAATCTTTTGTCTCAATTAGCTGGGTGCCAAAAGTTCTGCCGTTGTCTGCAGTATAAGTTGCATAATATGTAACGGAACCATTATCATCTGTAAACTTTACGAATCTTGCATCTTCCATACCGACAACTTCATTTTGCGAATATGGAAATATTATACGTTCGGAAACAGCAGTTGATTCATTAAATGTTATTTCATAATTAGCCTCTGAAAAATTCAGGATTTTTTCGATGAACATTTTAATATTTTCATCACGGCAAGTCTTGAGTTCCTCATTTAATATTTTTTTAACCTGCTTATAAGTAAAAGATTGAGGCAGCTTGTTAAATATATTTTTCTCAACATCGTTTTTTGAATGAATAATCTTTGTTAATAAATCTTTTTCAATAATTTTCTCTTCATTAACAACCGGAAGTTCACAGAAACGGGAAGTTTCATCAAAATATATTTCACAGTTCTCATCAATTATACCGCTTCTGAATTCCAGCGAAGAAATATGCCCTTCCCCAGTGGCGCGAAGACTCATAATAAATCTGAGCACACCCGGTTTCAAAAAACTTTGGTCCGGATGAGAAACTATCGAAGGATTAAATAAAGAAGCGGCTTCGATTGAATATTCTTTTGAAAAGTAAGCTCCAAGAAGCAGTTTCCTTTCACTTGAAATATCTTCTTTTGTGTACTTTGCAATTTGTTCATAATTTCCAATCAATTTACGCTTAAAATTAAGATGCCGAAAAGAGAAATCCTGCATTACTCTTTCTAATTGATGAACAGCTTCCTGCTCAGGTAAAGAAAGTACGCGGTGAATTACATTCAATATCCTTTGTTCATTCCCTACATTAAAATATTGTAAAATTACTCTTACCGGTTTAGGACCTATTTTTTTTGTCAGACGTGAAACGAACATCTTTATCCTTTTATCATTCTTTTAAACCTGTTGCTGCCATGCTTTGTATAAAATATTGCTGGAAGAAAAGATACGCCAGAACTATAGGAAGCGCCAGCATAGTTGCCGCTGCAAGTTTGACCCCAAGCTGGGATTCTGCAGCGCCGCCTACGGCAAATAAAGTAACAAGCTGCGGCATTGTCATTAATTGACTATCTCTAATTACTATTAAAGGCCATAGCACTTCATTCCATGAAGCCATAAAAGTTATAATTCCTATTGTAACTAAAGCAGGAATTGAATTTGGCCAAAGAATTTTAAAAATAATTTTAATTTCTCCGCAGCCGTCCAGCCTTGCAGCATCAATCAAATCCTGAGGAATACTTTTAAAATATTGCCTGAACATTATTATACCCAGAGCATTCATAAGATAAGGCACTATTAAAGCCCAATAAGTATCTACCCACCCGAATTTAACCATAATAATATATTGAGGTATTAATGTTATCTGGAACGGCAGAGTCATAGTAAAAATGATAATATAGAAGATTAAATTGCGTCCTTTGAATTCAAGACGTGAAAGCGCATACCCGACCATTGAACCAAAGACCAATACTCCGAATGTCACGGCTGATGACACAATAATACTATTGATAAAAGCTCTTCCTATAGGAATTTTACCAAGCATCTGTGTATAACTGTTCAATGTAAGCTTATTCGGGATAAACGTAAGATTTCCTATCTGGTTTTCCGGTGTTATTGATGCCGTTATCATCCAGATAAATGGGTAGAGAAAAATTAAGGCACCTGCAATAAGCAATATGTAGAATAATATCTTCTTCATTTATCTTTCTCAATAAATTTCTTTTGGATAGCCACAACACTTAATATCAATAGTGCAAAGAATAAACCGAGCGTTGCCGAATACCCCATGTGATAATAGAAAAATCCCTGCTTATAAATATAAAGGACTGCCGAAAGAGTACTGTTCAAAGGTCCGCCTCCCGTCATTACATAAGGCTCAATAAACAAAGAAAACCCTCCTATAGTCGATAAGACAACAACCATAAAGATTGTCGGATTTATCATTGGCAGCGTTATCTTGAAAAATTTCTGCCAGTGGGTAGCGCCTTCGAGATCAGCCGCCTCATAATAATGTACAGGTACTGTCTGCAAACCAACGAGGAATAATATTATATACAATCCAACATTTTTCCACGTAGCCATAATCGCGATAGACGGCATCGCCCATGAAGGATCCACAAGCCATCCTATTCTACCTAATCCAATTGCAGTTAATATTTTATTAAACAGCCCTGTATCAAACCCGTATAGCTGCTGCCAAAGAATTGTTACAACTACGCCGGAGACAATAACCGGCAGAAAAAATGCCGCACGGAAAAATCCTCTAAATTTTATTTTCTGATTTAATACTTCCGCAAGGAAAAGAGCAATAATTATTTGAAGAGGAATATGAATAACTAAAAATATTATCGTGTTAACAAGTGATTGTGAAAAAAACTTATCCTGGAAAAGTCTTGTGTAATTAGCAAGACCTATATATTTCATCGGAGATATTATATTCCACTCGTGAAATGTAAGAACTATGGAGAATACAACCGGGAATGCAACAAACAGCAAAAAGTGAAAAATGTAAGGAGCAACTAAAAAATACGGTATAAATTTTTTCGTTTTCATTTTTTACTAATGTCTGCCCTTATTTTATATAAAGTAAATTAACTTGTTTAGCAGCCTCATGAATAGCTTCTTCCGGCGACTTCTTTCCGTATATTACACATTCTTCATATTCCTGCGAAATTATATCAAACACCTCCGTAAGATTAGGGTATGGATCGGTTCCTCTTACATATTCAGATTGTTTCGCAAATTCTATCATTTTAGGATTTTTTTCAAAATACTCCGTAAATGCGGAATCTTTTATTAATCCTTTTCTTCGCGGCAGTTGATTTGTTAATTCTGATAATTTCAAATCATTTTTTTTATCAATCATAAAATGAATAAAGTCCCATGCAAGCTGCGGATTTGAGCAGGTTTTAAATATTACTATGTTTTTAGGATCACCGTACGTAAATACCTGACCTTGATGGTCGTCCGGAACCGGTATATGCGTAAAGCCATATTCAAAACCTTCCGGCTTAAATTTTTCAGCATGCAATATTTCCCATGATCCTGTAAACCTTGTAGCTATTATACCGGACAGAAAAACATCCTGTCTTGCAGAAAGTCTTTCTTTAGCAAAATAATTATGTTCATAAAGATTTCTTAAAAAAGAAAAAACCTCTACTGCATATTTATTATCAAATGCGGCTTTATAATTCTTTACCAGCGGAGCGCCGTTTGAAGCTGCAAGATACAAGGGATAGAAATCAAAAAACCTCTGCCACCAAGTTACAAGTACTTCGGAATATCCGAACCACTTTTTTACATAGCCGTGCGAATCTATATTTTCTTCTTTATATTTTTCCGATGCATGGTTAAACTCACCATAATTTGCAGGCGGTTCTTTAAAACCGAGTGCAGACACAATCCGCTTATTATACAACAGCATAATGGGATTTATTTTCCATGGAATTTGGTAAATGTGTCCATCGGGACTCGTAACTTCATTTATTACCGAGCTGTCGCATCTGTTATATAAGAAATCTTTAAATCCTTTAAGTGTATCAAGTGCAACCAGTACCCCTGCTCTGGCATAATCTTCAACATCGCCCTGCCACATATTGGAATAAACATCCGGTGTTGTTTTACCTACAACTGCCGCAAGAATAATTTCTTCGCTCGATTGTCCCTCCGGCACAGGCTGAAATGAAACTTTTCCAGAATTATTATGCTTATTCCATTCATTTACAATATACCCGGCAAAATCAATTTCCTGAGTATTATTGCTGGACCAGTATAATAGTTGATTAGATTTTCTTTGGCTCTTAGATCCGCAAGAAATTAGGAGTAAAATAATTAATACTGAAGAAATAATAACTAAAAATTGCTTTCGCACTTTAACGCCTTTTTTATAATATTACGAATAAAATATCGTAATAATTATTCGGTATAAAAAAATATTATTTTATTCCCAATCATGCCATACAAAATCTATGGAAGGATAAACCGGATGAGGAAAAATCCCCCCCTTCCTCACGAAATAAAAATCAACTGCCCTTGGGTTATTATTGTCCTGGACAATTATTTTATCTAATATTTTTTCATCAATTTCAATTTGATATTTCTTTTTAAGTTCCTGCAGTTTTCTAAATGTCTTCGTTATTAAATCCTGCTTTTTATCATCATAATCACCTTTAGAGCTTGAGGGTTTCTCAATATTTAATCCGATTGAATTTCCTATCTCATCTCTGACTACCGCATATATTATTTTATCCTGCCACCAATTAAGTTGTTGTTTTACAATTTCCTTATCCTGGTATCCTCTTGAATAAGCCTGTTCGGTAAGCAAGTTATCTCTAACCATCTTCCAAATTATTTTTTCCAATGAAGCGGAAAATGTATTAAAGTTTGATTCATTAAACTTTAAATATTCATCCCTCATTTTGTACCAGTTAATAAAATCAGTTAACGTAAAGCTCTGATTATTCAATACAATTAACTTCAAATTAACATAATCCTGAGGCTTTAAAGAATCAAAACTTTTTAACTCATTCTGCATCCGTTCATCAAGATTCCATGATTTAAATTTTTCAGCGTTCAAGACATAATTACCCATATATGACCGTAAAATATCGAAAACCTTTCCCTGTATAACGGGGTCATGAGCGAACATCAGTTTTCTAACGTAGTTATCGGAAAGAGAATCGGATTTAGACAAAGTTAAAGCTTTTTTTACATCGTATAATTCCTTATCCCGTCGTGTTGCAGTTGTAACTGCATTTCGCCAAGCATTAATCAATTTGACAATATACCATCCATCGTGTCCTTTAATCGGAATTGATACATTCCCCGGTTTCATCGAATCAACAAAGCTAAACATTTCAGGATTTTCTATTTTAAATTGAAATTTATCCTTTTCCAAAGACCGTTGGTCTGCAAATACCGAATCTTTCAACTGATCATTAAATAAAGAATCAAATGATATCCCTTTTTTTATAGCTGTCGTAAAATAATTCAAGCTATCCTCATCTGGTGCATAAAGCCATTTAATGCTGAACGTTATTTCTTTTTCATTTACTCCAGTATTTAATTCAGAAGAAGTTATTGATACATTCTGCAGAATATCATCTTCAAACATCTGCTCGGTTGTAATGTCACTTTTTATTGACGATAGAAGTTCTTTAACCTGTGAGGAATCTGCATAGCCTTTCCCTAATCCGTCAAGAGCTAACAACTTTTCATTTATCATATAATTGAGATAACGTTTTTTCGAGTCCTGCTCTCTTTTTGTAAACGATGGACCAAATTCGTAGCTGCAGATAAATTCTCTGACGGTAATTATTTTATCCCCAATTTTAGCAAGAGTGATATCACCTAAACTTGTTTTAAACGCAGAATTAAAATCAATCGTTTTAACACTATCTATTTTAGACCCAGGAAAACTATTTATTCCAAAGCATATTAAGGTTAATACAGTTAATAAAAATATATCAGGGAAATAATATTTGTTTCTATTCATTCAATCAGGCTTTAATAATTCAACTTAAAACTTTATATCGACAGAGAAAAAATTTACTCCGTTCAATCGTCCGAAATCACGATAGGCATAATCAAACTTAATCATATCGCTGCTAAATAATATTTTAGAACTAACGCCTATACCGAATGTTAAACCGCCTTCGGCTTCCGCATTATCAACCAAATATAAAGATTGATAACCTCCCCGTAAAAATAAGGACTCTTTATAAGAAAACTCGGTTCCTAAATTTAAACTTTCATAATCATCATTAGGATGAAGTGCATCTACTGCTACAGTCCACCTGTAATCGTCGGTTTTTATTGCATTAGTAGAAACGCCGAGCCTGAATAGTAAAGGAAGATTCCATGAATCCAGATCAATTACATAAGGGACCTGATTGGTGGTTCCAAGCTGGGCAGGAGCTACACTTTCATATGTTCTTGTATCAATACCCGATAGCTTCATTGATGTACCAAAATTAGAAATAGAAGCGCCGATTACCATACCGCCAAATAAATCAGTCCTAAAAATTGTGCCTACATCTATTGCAAAGGCGCTGCTGGACATATGCCAAATGCTTTCTTGAATATATTTGGCGGTAAATCCTACGGAAAAACGGTCAGTCAATTTTCGCGCATAGGAAATACCTATAGCAAGATCACCGGCGCTGAAATATTCACCCGTTCCTTCCGGCTGATCAACCGTTCTAACTATATCATCGGGCATTGAAAGAGAAGTAAAACTAAAGCCTAAATTTCCAAAATTACCTAAAGCCAAAACCAATCCGGCATAATCAAAGCTTATATCAGCTATCCAATTTGTATGAATTGCAATCAATTCATTTTGGTTTAAATCCGCAGCGCCGGCAACATTCCAATACAATGCAGATGCGTCGTTAGCGCGACTGACAAATGCGCCGCCCATTCCATTAGCAGCAGCGCCCGCGCCTATTTCCAAAAAAGTTGCCGCCACGGTACCAACCTTTGAAACATCAGCGCCCGTTTGACCAAATATAACAAACGACAAACTTAAGAAAGTAAAAATTGTTTTTATTAAAATATTATTTTTCATTAATGCCTCTTAGCCTAAATTTATCTGCGTTTAAGCCCATAGCTTACAAACAGTTTGTTATTTTATAATTGCAAACCTGCCGATCTTTGTTCCTAATCCCGGTGCATCAACCTGGAAAACATATATACCAAAAGCTATGTCCATTCCGTCTCTTGAAACCAGATTCCACGGTTCCTGTCCATTAGCAAGCGACGCAGTATGATGGAGCGTTTGTACTAATTTCCCGGCTACGGTGTATATTCTAATGGTACAAATTGCAGGCAGATGAATAAAATAGACCAAGCGTTCTCCGCGTCCAACTTCGGTAGAAGCCGGCTCCCAAGAAGCAGCTCCCACATAAGGATTAGGAACAACTGCTACATCAGTCATGTCCTGCTTAAACTTTGATTTATCAAAATACGCCGATTTAGTTGTAAATTGATAATACTCCCCCGTTCTAAAAGGCTTGAAAGTAGCAATTTTATAAATATCCCCAGTCTGCGGCGCCAGTTGTTTATTTGCAGCAATTGTGGTATCCTGAAATAGTGAAACAGACCATCCTACATGGCGGTTGGAATTATTTGTTACTCTTCCGCCAAGAGAGTCGCCCGCTATTAAAAATATTGCATCACCGGCTTCAAATAACCCGTTATTATTCAGATCTTTGAAAATAAATTGTATGTGCGGTATATTATCGGTAATATCACTCACAATAATATTTGAAACTTCCGGCTGCGAAAATGCATCTCCAGGATATGAAGTATCGCCCTGTCCGGGTGCAGTAAATTGAATTTGAAAATCTGCCGGAAAATTTACACGCTGTCCCGAATATGCCGCTGAATACCTTGAATCAAAACCGGTTTCGACTAAATAATTACTTTTCCCCTTTACCCACCCGGTACTACCTACATCTATTGTAACTGATGTATCATTAGTCAATCCAACGCTTATTCCATCAATAACAGATGTCTGAATAGTGTTGGTGTTAAACTGTGTAAGTTTTACTAATGTATCATTATCCGTGTAATTTATAATATAATAATAAGGATAAGGATTAATATGAAATTTTGTACTATCTTTAAAATTTATACGATAAGTATTATTATTTTTTAGGGAATCCGGATCAAGAATAGTAATTGAAGCAATGCCAGTTGCAGGGCCGCTATGGGTGTAATTACTAATTTGCGGCGATACATAACCAGCGCTGGGGGCAGTTGGCGTAACAACCGCAGTATTAACATCGGTTGTAACTTTACCGTTAGCATCAACCTTAATTGTACTTGTACATTCCGACGGCGGAATTCCTTCCACTGTACCCGTAATATCAGTTGTAATATATCCCTTATCATAGGAACAAACGGCATAATAATATGTTTGTCCATTTACCACTGTAGTATCCACAAAAGAATGCTGCAAGCCGGAATCATCACCCTGATAGAACATAGCGCCGTTTACATTAATAGGGAATAAACCTGTTATACCGTCAACAAGATCAAATTGAGCAATCGGCTGCCTAAATGTAGCTTTGCCGTAAGCATCAGTAATAATTTGATTTTCAATAAAATTTGGTTCTGTTGAGCGATAAACTCTGTAGCCTTCAAAATTATATTTCTGATAGAAAGCATCGTATGTAAGCTCTGCAGCTGAATCCCAGTACAAAGTAACTTTTTTATCGCCGGCAATTGCTTTGACAATTGGCTTAGCAGGCGGTTTGGCAAACTGATAGCTTGCATTATAAATTGATTGAACTGTTTTTTTCCTTCTAAATAAATCGTCTGTATTAATTCCAAAAATTAATGCCATAGAAAATCTTTGTGTAATGCCTGTTTGCTGGATGGAGGCCTGTTCATTTGAATAAGTTGTACGTCCTTCCATGCGAAAAAGATAGCTCGAAAAGAAATTTGCAAGATTAACTCCGACAAGAGACTGCCCGTGCGGAGCAGGTAAAGACGAAAGTGCGTTCCAGTTTCTCTCATCATTATTAAGATCGTATGTATGGACAGCAAATATTAAAAACCCGGTCAATCCAAGCTGATCAGACTCATCTTTATCAAGAATGCCGAAGTTTGGTTCGCCTTGTTCGGGCTTTCCGTCTCCTTCACTTCCATCAGCATCGGGCCCTGTATATCCGGGGTCAAGCGGACCAATACCATCGCTGCCAACGTCATCATTCAACGGTTCACCCGGGTCCCATTTACCGTTGTTGTTAAGATCAGTAAAAGTTCTCCAATTGCAGTTTTCATCTGCATCCCAATGAGGCTTCCAGGAGTAACCGTAGAAATTTCTGAACGTGACGGTATCCGTAGCCGGATCCTTAATAAAAGGGTCTTTATTCACATCGGTAATAAATACTTTTGCATCATTATCACGCCGTTCATCAGTCAAGCCATCATGGTCATTATCTATACCATCATAATCTATTCCGGGGCTTTCAAGGAAAGCATATCCGGCCATTCCTACAGGTGTCCAATCACCAGGGCTTCCATAAGCGACAGTAGACCAAGCGTAAG
>Ga0116130_1001779_pt1 | contig 11733 bp, 12 predicted proteins | sample June2015DPH_17_5_FD_89733 | JGI IMG/M metagenome (GOLD analysis project Ga0116130, IMG submission 89733) | Peatland microbial communities from SPRUCE experiment site at the Marcell Experimental Forest, Minnesota, USA - June2015DPH_17_40 | ecosystem: Environmental > Terrestrial > Soil > Wetlands...
CATCGTGTACGGCGCCGTCCCCACCGTGCTATTCGCCATCCCGGTCTCGTATGCGATGGCCTTGATCGTCTCCGCCGCACTCACCGTCACCGACACTGGCGATGCCGACCCACCTGAAGCGGCCGGCGTCGATCCATTGGTTGTGTAGCTGATCAATGCCCCCGAGGTCGCGCGGCTGATGGTCACCACCGTCCCCGCCGCAATCGCACCCGCCGGTGGGTTAAACGTCGGCGTCGCTACCTGCGCCTCCATCGTGTACGGCGCCGTCCCCACCGTGCTGTTCGCCATCCCGGTCTCGTATGCGATGGCCTTGATCGTCTCCGCCGCGTTCACCGTCACCGTTACCGGCGATGCCGTCCCACCCGACGCGCTCGGCGCCGTCCCGTTGGTCGTGTAACTGATCAGCGCCCCCGAGGTCGCGCTGCTGATCGTCACCACCGTCCCCGCCGCAATCGCGCCCGCCGGTGGGTTGAACGTCGGCGTCGCTACCGTGATCGTGTACGGTGCTGACGCCACTGCGCTCGTCGTCATGCCAGTCTCGTACGCGAGCGCCTTGATCGTCTCCGTGGCGCTCACCGTGACCGTCACTGGCGATGCCGTCCCACCCGATGCGCTCGGCGCCGATCCGTTTGTGGTGTAGCTGATCAACGCGCCGGGAGTGGTGCTGGAGATTGTTACTGTCTGCGACGAGGTGTAGTTTCCCGCTGGCGGATTGAAAGTGGGGGCCTGTACCTGCGTAGCGAGCGTGAGAGTTTCCACGGGGACAAATATCGTGGGAATCGTTACCGTACCGCCGGAAGAAATGACGCTGTGGTTGTCGCTCTCGAATGACGAGCCCGTCGCACTAGTGTTATAGAACCAAAGCGTGTCGATCGTTGCGCCGGATATCACAAAACTGACATAGGCAAACGGTTCTGTAGCATCTCGGCTGCCTGAGGCGATGTTCGGGTTGCCAAAGTAGGCGCTCGTCTGGTAGACAGTCCCATTCGTCGCTGTTATCGTGCCCGCCCCGTTGTTGAGGAAGCCCAGCAGGTCAGCCGTTGTGAACGTCCCATACAGAGTGCTGCCAGAATACAGAGAAACTCTGTTGTTGGCGTCACCTGCCGACCACCAGAAGCCAAAATAGGCCGCCGGCTTAGCCAGCTTGAGAATGACCGGGCTGGAGCTGTTAGAATCACCGCCTACTCCGAGATAGTTCGTCGGCGAAGTGTGCGTGCTGTCTGTCGCCCCACCGTATACACCGGGTGCCATGATGGCGAAAGGATTCGCCGTACCGCCAGTGTAGGTGCCGATCGCCGAAGAATATGAGTAGCCGGCTTGATTATATAGGCCAGCAGTCAGCGTGTCGAAGGTCTCGGTGGTAACACCGGCGACAGTGGTCGATTGTGCCGCTGGCGGCGACAGATAGACCTTTAGCGTGCCCGTTTGCGCGGACGCCGCCGTGACGAGAATCGAGACTGCGGAGAGTACTTTAAGAAGACGGCTCATTTTCACGGCGGCTATCCTTTTTTTTGCGTTCTTGGTAAGAAAACTAAACCTCTGCGCGTGCGCTAGTTCGGGCACACGTCCACCCTTCAACGCCATGGTGGGCATTGCGGGAATTTCGCTCCTGGTTGATTCGGTGCGCGGCGTGCTGTTCAGGCTGCTGCCTACCGACAGAAGCGAGGAGCGTCCGCCCCAAATTAGTACTATGAGATCTAAAGCTACTATACTCCAACATGACTAACGCTTTTGCAAGAGAAAAAACAATGAATTTCCGGAAGGGCCAAGGAGAGAAAATGCGGTGTCAACGCGCTGGCCGCGTTCGGCGTCCGCCCGATGCGCGAGGACGATCCGCAGCTTATTGCCGAACTCGGCGGTACCTGCTGCAAATCACAGCACACCCACCTCACGGTGGGCGAATCGTGTCGAATCGGATGGGGTGACTGATCGGAACGCAAACAACGCCTGCAACGCGCTGAATGGGCTGATCGTGGCGGCCGTGGGTCACGCTGGGGTGGTGGCTTCCAGAAACCGGCCAAGTCTCGCCGTAGCCCGGAATTGGGAAATGGGATCGAGTTCTTTAAAGGCCGAAGTGAACGCGTTCGACAGGCTCCACATGGTTCTCGATTCGAACTCCTGGTGTTGCGGAGCGAAATAGAGTTCGTGAACTCTACACGCCAGGTGTTTCGGCACCGCCAGATCCCCCTCGATGAAGGCCCGGTAGATCGTCAACTTCGCCGCCCCTGGGGACAATTGCTGCGCGCGCCATGCTTCCACCTGCCGCCGCATCGCCTCGAAGTTGCGCTGCATTCGATCAACGCCAATGGAGAGGCTGTCTTCGAGCGAGAAGTTCATTCGAGTGTTTCGCGAGGGCGGGACTATAATCCCCTTGAAACACGAGGTTGTGACATACGAACCTGTATCCAACGGTGCAAGACAGCCGGAAGCGCTTGTTATTTGCGTTTCGGATCCCAATCGCGAACCGGCACCCATCAAAGCTCGACTCGAGATCGAGGACGCCGAACATTTCCATGCCATCTCTCGATACCGCGAACTCCTCCCCTATGACGCCGATCTGGCGGTGACTCAAGGTTTCTACCAGACCGTCCACGACCGCGAGGTGAGGAATCGGAATATGCGTTGTTGTTGCGGGTGGCGTTGGCACACTTGCCAACTCCACCCGTGTAATTTTGCCGTCGCACGGGATTAGCGTGCTTGTTTCTGGCATTGAGGTTATTCTCCTTTCCAAGCTGGTTCAATTCGCAATCGCTGTCTTGACCGCGGAACTGTGGGCGCGCAGCCTCCATCCAGGAGGCAACATGAACTCAATTCGAGCGGCGTTCTACGCGCGGGTTTCCAGCGAACAGCAGGCGACCGCGCATACGATTGAAAGTCAAATTGCCGCTCTTTCTGAACGAGCGCGCGGTGATGGTGCGTCGGTACCGGTGGAGCGGCAGTTTCTCGATGGTGGATACAGCGGTGCTACACTCGTTCGCCCCGCTATGGACCGCCTTCGCGATCTGGCCGCCGTTGGTGGTGTTGACCGGATCTATGTCCACTCACCCGACCGACTGGCGCGCAACTTCGCTTATCAGGTCTTACTCATCGATGAGTGGCGGCGCGCCGGTGTCGAAATCGTCTTCTTGAACCGTTCGCTGGGGAAAAGTCCGGAGGACGACCTGCTCCTTCAGGTGCAAGGCATCGTTTCGGAGTACGAGCGCGCCAAGATCATGGAGCGGAGCCGCCGGGGGAAAAAGCATGCGGCCCTGCGGGGATCGCTGAACGTCATGGCGAACGCACCGTACGGCTATCACTACGTCACGGTTCACGACGGCGGAGGCGAGGCCAGATTTGAATTAGTTCCCGATCAGGCGGACGTCGTGAGGGACATTTTCACTTGGGTCGGACAAGAACGCTGCAGCCTCGGAGAGGTCTGCCGTCGCCTACAGGGCGACGGAAGATTGACGGCGATGGGCAAGCGCATCTGGTCTCGGCAATCCGTCTGGCGTTCTCCAGAATCCTGCTTACCAGGGCAGCGCAGCCTATGGCAAAACTCGCATGATGCCGCGCACGAGGAAGTCCCGGCTGCGACCGCCCCGTGGCAGATCGGCGGAACCTCGTCGGAGCAACTCACCTGTCTCGGTTGACCGGAAGGAGTGGGTATTCCTGCCGGTACCGGCAATCGTGGAAGAGGCGCTGTTCGCGGCGGCCCAAGAGCAATTGCGTGAGAATCGCACGCGCGCCCGATTAGGCCGGCGGAGGCCAGGCTACCTCCTTCAGGGGCTCGCATGCTGCGCCCTGTGCGGATATGCGTTCTACGGAAAGACTATTCGTCAAATGGGGAAGGGGCACCGTCTTGCTGACTTCCGCTATTATCGCTGCTCTGGGACGGATGGCTACCGTTTCGGTGGCGAGCGCATCTGCAGCAACACGCAAATCCGCGCTGCCTCGCTGGAAACTGAAACGTGGGCATAGGTATGCAAGATCGTGAAGAATCCTGAAATCCTGGATCAGGAGAACAGGGGCAGCGAGGGGCGCAACATGCCGGTAGGGAATATCGATGGTCTGAGGGCTCAACTCCACAAACTGCGCCACGGGATGGAACGCCTGATCGATAGTTTGGCCGAGGGCGCCATTGAGAAGGATCAGTTCACGGCCCGCATCGACCGGACGAAGACTCGCATCGCCGAGATCGAGACGAAGATCGGCGCCCAAGCGACAGACGAGGGGCGTCGGGCACACGTCCGCTCGTTGATGAACCGAATCGCGGAGCTTTCAAGTCATCTGCAGTCGCTATTGCACGCTCCAGGCTGGGCGACGAAGCGTGAAATCATCCGCGCCCTAGTGCAGCGCATAGAGATCGGGCCGAAAGATGTGGTGATTGTCTTGCGCCTACCCACGGAGGCCAGCGCCCGATCTATGGAGCCGATTATGGTGACACTGTCCCGGGTGTGAACTGACCATGGAAGGCCAAACTCGTACGCGAAGGCGGGCGGGACCGGGCGTTCCGTTGTCATTTTCGGCGAGAGGCTTGGTCGTCGAGAGGTTTGGGCTTGTTTGGCTGGATAGGGAACAGGAAGTCGGCCTGCGTCAATATGCGTCAATAGACCAAGTGCGAGCAGCGATCATCCGTGGTCAACACCGTCCCCCGGAAATCGCCGCCCAGAAGCTCGCCGGCGGCGGAACTGCCCGCTCGATTCCGCGCGGACGCGGCATTCGTCTAGCGGTGGCGTGGCAGCGGCCCTGCTCGGCTCGCCGCTCCCGCCGTTCCCGCGCGACCTTCGCGGAGCGGGTGCTCGGCGAGAGCGACACGGTTCGTTCCCTTCTCGAGCTCGTCGGTCCGACCATGCCGCCCAGGCGCACATGCGCCGCGATTCCGCACTCGATTCCGGCGGTTTGGATTCGTCGAGCGGTGTGACTCGGCGCGCTTGCGGCGCCGTGCGGCTCGGGCCGGCCTGGCGACCGCACACGAGGTCTCCGGTGGGGCCGGCGAGGGCCAAACCGTACGAACCGAATAGCCGTGCTTCTGGTTGCTGGATCTGAGATCAACCTGCGGGCTCTCTTCGGTCAGACGGTTTCTGGACAGCATTTGCCGTTTCAGTCTCGGTGTCCTCCAGTCCGGCATCAAGCCCTTAGATTAGACCTGCTGAGCGAGCTTGCGACCCGTAGCCCTCTGGTCATGCAGCCGTTCGCCGGCAACTCTCAAAGGTCCCTCACGTATTCGTTCACACTCCGAAGCGCTGAATCAATCTCGCCGTCTATGCTGCACTGGGCCGCCAACTCCGCAAATCGGGCCCGCCATGATTCGGGCGGCGGTGCGAGTTCCGGCGGAATTGGATGGGTTGCCCGGTGGGCGAACGTTCGCTCTATGTTCTCGTGCAGGTGGTGCGGTTCCATTTGGGTCCGCATTAGCAGGAGCAGGTCAACCAAGTCCTTGACGCGCGAATTGTCGCGATCGGTGCGCGGACGTGTGTAGGCATGAAGTTTCTCGGCGAACTGCTGCTCGCGCGAGATCATGCGGAACTCCGGCCTCGGCAGACCCGCGAAGTCGAACCATCCCTGCCCCTCGATTCTGTCGGTGGGCTCAATCAGGTCATCGCCGATTCCGATATCTACGTGAAAGCCAACAAAGGGACGCCCGGCCATTCTGGCCTGAACTGGGAACCGGCTACCGCCCTGGGGTGCGGCATCGAGGTCCAGAATGGACTCACCGACCTGGAAAACGAAACCATCGGCCAGATCAATTGACGCTGCATCATCGACCAAGCGGTGCAGCGATTCGGGGGTGATGGCCTCTCGCGCCGCAATCGACAGATCGATGTCTTTGGTCGTGCGGGCAGTCTCGATCCGTAGCTCTATGGCGTAGCCGCCTTTCAGATACCAGGCTGGCCGACCTTGCTTCTCGCTGAACATGCGCGCCAGGAGGCGATCGAACGCAACCCGCCGACGAAGCCGTTGCAGATCCGTGCCTGTGCGATTGGCGATTCCCAGCAGACGCGCTTCGAGGGCTGTGCGAAGTGCTTGCGGTGTCTTGTAGGTTTTACCGCTTGGCATTAGCGCTCTCTCCGACGAAGGCGTCGATTTGTGCCCGCACGTCGGGCGGCAGTTTGGCGCGTTCGATTTGTCTGCGGGTGATCAGCCCTCGTGCCAGGCCTTCAGTGATGGCTTGTTTGAGAATACTCTCGTCCGTCTTGCCGGCCGCGATCAGATCTGCGACTGTCTGAAGAGCCGTAGTGGCGCGCACGCCAAGCAGGTCTTGAGAATCCGTTGGCACCAGGTCCGCTTTGTGGAGTACCAGGGCTTTGGGAATTGCCGAATTCCGTCGGAACCCTCTCGGGACGGTCATGTGAAGCTTGGCTGGATTAACGTCGGAGAGATCGTAAAGTGCGAGCGCGGTGTCGTGGCTGTAGACGCCCTGGGGGACGTCATTGCGATCGCGGGACCAGAGAAACCACAGCATCAGGTCGGGTCGCTCCGGCGACGGGAAATTGCGGAGCCGGTAGATGCCGCGATGTTCCCGAATCCAATTACCGGCACGAACGTGGTACGCGTGCTTCGACTCGTCATAGCCCGCTTCCTTGGCTTGTTTCGTGGTGAAGAAGCCATACTGGGGCTCGGCGATCTCGTACAGATTTCGGCTTGATTCGGTCTCGCGCATCTATATGCATAATACCCGAAATAGTTAAATGGTTCATGCGGGTCTTCGCCTTGGGACTTGGCTCTATCCGGCGCGCCCGACAATTTCAACTCCTTTTACTTAGGGTGAAAACCCACAGGTCGTTTTGGCCAACCTGATCTCGCCGCGCGATGCTTGCGGCCTGCCGACGTCACTCATCTGGGGCAACCGGTGACGAGCGTAGTGGCTTCGCTTCCCGGACTATTCCGGAGTCCAGCGGCGTTTTCCTGACAGGCCGGTCTGGAAGGAGAACACCGATAAAGCGGGTCTTCAGAGCACATCGGCACTGCGAGCAGGACGGCCCCTTGGGTCCGTACGTCGAGTCCTATGAGGCCGAGATTCGTGGCGAGGGCAACGCCCGCCCGACAAGAGAGATGCAAATCCGTTTGGTCGCCGATTATGACCGTTGGTTGGCTAAACGTCGAATTCAGGCGCAGGAGATTACCGCCGCGTTGTGCTCCTGCCGTTGTTGCTGCTGATCCTTCTAATCGTTGAGGTCGTCAAGCCGTCGGGACCGCCGGCAGCGGTTCGCCGGCCAGTCCTCTCTCAACCAGGCCGGCCAGGAGCTCTGTGAATGGACCAATATCCTCGCCGACACTCGCTTTTTCGAGGGCTTCCATGTAGTTCGCGCGGTCGCCAACGGGCATGACCGTCCACGGATACCCGCCCGACGCCAGCATCAGATTCATCAAAAAACGCCCAATGCGGCCGTTCCCATCCATATAAGGATGGATGTAGACGAACACAAAATGCCCCAGCACAACCCGGACCGCCGGGTGCGTTTCCAGGCGCAGCAGCTCGAAGAAAACGGGCATGGCATCTCTCACAGCCTCGCGGTTCAGCGGCACATGCATCGAGCGGCGAATGTAGACTTGCGCGTTGCGATAACCGGCAAGGTCGGCGGGTTTCAGCAGGCCGGCCGTCACGCTCGGGGCGAACATTTCCCGGTACCACGATCCGTGATCTTCATCTGCCACCACACCCGGATTGTCGCCATGCAGAACTCTGCCGACGCTCTTCTGGACAGCCTGATAGGCTTGCCAGTACCCGCGCGCAGCCATGGCATTCCGCTGTTGCCGGTCCTCCTCGTTCTTTTCCGGATTCCATCTGCCGCCGCGGACCCGTTCGATCAGTTCGGTGCTGACGCGGTATCCCTCGATCGACAGCGAATGGTAGGCATCGGTCACGTAGGCATCGCCAACACGTTTCATGTACGCGGCGATGTTGCGCGGCAGGCCCGGCTCTTTCGGGAATCGCTGGATGATCGGTTCCCGCATTTTCTGCCACAACAGCCGTATGCGATTCACGTAGGGTGATGTTTCGCGGGCGAGCAAAACGAAGGCCGGCTTGTCCGTGAAGGGGTCGCTTTCGCGCACATCGTACCCAGCAGCCGACATTGTCCTCGTAATATCGTCCGCGATACGGTCACGTCCGCCGTTGCGGAAGGCCCCGGCAAGGCGGCCGGCAATCGTGCTGTGCCCGCCATCCAGTAGCCGGGCAAGTAGGCCCGAGGCATCGCGTATCGTCGCCAGCGCTGCGCGCACGTCCGTGGCGTTGCGCGAAAAACAGTTCGGCGAACTCTCAATCAGCGCCGACTCGACCGAGAAGACACGCAGACATTCTTTTTCCTCCACGTCGCCGGCTGCCGGCAATGCCGCGCGCAGGTCCAGCAGCGACGTGCCGTGCGGCAGCGTGGTGACTTTGTTGCGAGCTTTCGGAGACCTCACTACCAGTTGCCGGGGCACCGTCCAATTGCCCGCATGAAGAGAAAGCGACTGTTCTGGCGAGAGGCACCAGGTCCTGCCGAAGCGCTCTTCCAAATAGACTGCCGAAAAACGCCAGAACGACGCATACCAGGCCGTGCTCTCGCCCTTCGCCTCATCCGGGCGGCTGGGGATATACCAGCCTTTCATGACCTCCTGCAGGAAGCCGTTTGCGAGTAGACGCTCCCGATGGGTCCGCGTCAGATCCCTCGACCGTATCGCTGCTGCCCCGTGGGAACTCTGGAGCCTGTGGAGCATTTCCAGGGACTGCGCGAGCTTTTCTGACGGCGTCGGCATAGTGCTCTCGTGTTAGCTTATTGTGCTGTGTGTTTGTTAGCTTATTCAGTTGTACCATAATTAGTTTATTGCGTCGAGCGAAAATTAGCTGTTTCTGCTGGGATCGGGTCGGGCATCCACCTTGCCATCTCGGGCCAGGTTGGGAACACGCACGAGGGCCGGAGCGGTGCCAAGAGGCCAGCTATCGACCGAGGTTCAGGAGTTCAGGCAGGAAAGCGTCGGGATGGCATCGCAGGCCTCACGATGGTCCTTAAAATGGTCCTACGAAGGTCTTAGTAAAGGCGTGACCTTTGGGGAATCTTTGGGGAAAACAGGGGCCGATTCCAAGACCACTTTAAGACCACGATAAGCGTTTCCCACGGCTCCAAAAGTGCTTTTGAGTGCCACTCGTGCCTTTTGGTTTCTGTTGCTTACGAACGCCTGGCGAACTCATAACCCAAAGGTCGAAGGTTCAAATCCTTCCCCCGCAACCAACTAAACCAATTGGTTACAAGCTGCCAAGCGCATTTCAAAGACCATCCTGGACCAAAACCCTCCGTCCCACATTCAGCGCGATTTACGTGTTAGCCGCCGTCGTGTCGACGGCCTTCAAATCTCAAGCCACACTCCATTTGGAGAACCTCGCCTTTCGGCACCTATTCGCGACGCTGTTCGCAGTTTTTGCGGGATCGGCGGCTGCGGAACCTGCGGCGGCTGCCATTGATGCCACACGCACGGCGCAGCCGGTGACGAAGTTGGTGTTCGGCGGCTTCATGGAGCCGCGCCACCACCCGGGTGTGGGCCGAGATGTATGTTGCCGGCGGACAATGGACAGGTAGGCCGGAACACTCCGGCTGCCGCGTTCTCGGCACGTGACATAGCGGCGGCACGCACACGGCCAGCCTCTCCGCAAGAGTTGCGGAGAGGAACGGGCACGGTGCAGCGGTGAGCAAGAAAGGCGGACTCGTTATGCCGGCACATTCGCTTCAGGCCAATAGCGGAAGTTGCGGAAACTGGTGCTGCCGGAGCCGGCGGCGAAAACGGCGGGGCGGAGGTCGAGGAATCCGCCGAGGACGTTGTGGTGCATGCCGCTGACTTCAGCCGATTCGCGGGTCTTTTGCCAGCTTTGGCCGGGGAGTCGGAAGTAGAAATCGACTTCCTGGTTGTCATTGGCGATGCGCAGAGTGGCGCGGGTTGCGCCCTTCTGCTGGCGGCTGGGGACGTAGCCGTTGGCTATGCGCACGCCGATACCCTCGCCGTCGAGCAGGATGCCGGTCGAGTGCTCGGGATCGTAGAAAAGCAGCAGGCCGGTGGAGCAGCCGGGGGCGATCTCGACGTCAACTTCGACGGTATAGGAGTGGCCGCCGACCGGGGTGGTGAGAGCGGGACTGTCGGCCAGCGAACTGCCGCGCGCCTTCAGGTTCAGCACGCCATGGCCGGTCGAGAAGCGCGCCGGGTCGAACTCGTGCCAGAAGGCCCATTGCAGGCCGAGTTCGGCGCTGGTGAAGTCGTCCGAGGGGTCGGGGAGGGGTAGTTGGCGAGTGCCGGGAATCGGCATGGGGATGGCCGACTCGGCGGTTACGCCGGCGGGGACGCGAAACCAGCCGTCGGCGGTCCACTCGATGGGCAGCAGGAGCGTTTGGCGGCCCAGGGCGCGATAGCCATTCTCGTAGGCATGGACGGTCATGAACCAGCGTCCGTCGGGCGTATCGACGAGGCGGCCGTGGCCGACCGAGAACCAGCGCGAGTCGCGGCTGGCGGTGTGGACGATGGGGTTGTAGGGAGAGTACGCCCAGGGACCGTCGGCGTGGCGGCTGCGCGCCGACACCACGGAGTGGCTGGTGGAGGGTCCGGCGGTTCCGCCCTCGGCGACGTTCAAGTAGAAATAACCGTTGTGCTCGATCACCTTCGGCGCTTCCAGGCAGGTGCATTCGATGCGCATCGAGGCGGGCATGGGCCAGGGATCGAACGCGTGGTGCGGCGGCACCTTCACTCCCAATCCATCGGCGGTCAACTCAGCCATCACGCCGCCGTTGGCGTAGAGGAAGCGGCGTCCGTTCTCGGCGATGTGGGCGGGGTCGATGGCGTTGATGCCCAGGTCGATTGGCTCGCTCCAAGGGCCGAGCGGATGTTCGGCATGGACCACGCGCAGGCGGTTGTCGGCGGGGAAGTAGATGTAGAAGCGGCCTTCGTACTCGCAGAGATATGGGGCCCACACGCTGCCGGCGTAGCGATGTAGGGCGGCGGCGACGGGCCTCCAGTTCACCAGATCGGTGGAGCGCCAGATGAGCAGGCCGGGAGCATAGTCGAAGCTGGAGTGGGTGAGAAAGAACTCGTTACCGACGCGGATGGGGCTGGCGTCGGGGTGGTCTCCGCCCAGAATGGGGTTGCGATAGACCGAGTTGGCCTGGGCCAGAAGCCGGTGCAGGGGGGCAGTCAGAGTGAGGGCAGCGGAGGCGCTAGCGGCGGTCTGAAGAAAGCTGCGGCGAGTGAACATGGCGGGACCAGTGTAACGCCGGGCAAGTGAGCGCGTAAAACAATTTATGGATGCGGGCGGCGGATGCCGGTGCAGCCGCCTGCCTGGATTTCAGGGATTGTGAACAAACAACGAAGACCGCTCGGGCGTACACCGTGAAACCGTGTCACGCCCTTGTCACCCTTGTCACGCCCTCACCATCGGGACCCGCGACTCGGTACAATATGTGGCTGAAATCATCCAACACTGGAGGTTGATGATGAGGGGACGGGATGCGAGCCGCCTTCGCCAAACGATAAATCGCTTTATCTGTTGACAACGCGAGAGGCGGAGGAAAGGAATGTACCGTAATTGTTTCCCCGAGCTTTTATCCAGACTTTTTCCTGAGGCGCTCGACCAGTGAAGAATCCCGTTCCACTCCTTCCCGCTCTTTGTCTTTCGCTTTCATTCATTGGCTGGGGCGGTGAAGCAGGCACCGCGCCCGTCACGCCGCTCGCACCCAACGGCATCACGCTCCAGCTCTCCACCTCCACGCTGACCGTCCCCGAAGGTTCCAGCGC
>Ga0116130_1001786_pt1 | contig 11697 bp, 11 predicted proteins | sample June2015DPH_17_5_FD_89733 | JGI IMG/M metagenome (GOLD analysis project Ga0116130, IMG submission 89733) | Peatland microbial communities from SPRUCE experiment site at the Marcell Experimental Forest, Minnesota, USA - June2015DPH_17_40 | ecosystem: Environmental > Terrestrial > Soil > Wetlands...
CACTCGCCGCTTCGGGCTGGGACGGCGGGGCGGGCGCGCTGGACTGTGAGGTTTCAACGGGATTCGGCTTTGGCTGCTGCTTGGACTTGTCTTTGAAGAGAAAAATCTGGCTGATGATGATCAGCGCAAAGGTGACGGCGAACACCATCAACATGCGGCGATCGCCGCCGGGCTCTTGCTGTGGATTTTTATACTCGGCCAAGTTTAAGTTCCGTTCAAGGGACGCGAATTTCCCGGCAAACTATCCGGAGCCCGAAACCCTGTTTTCACGATCGCTGGCGGCACCGGATCAAATCCCGCGCGCGCGAAGGGATGGCAGCGCAGCAGCCGCGCGGCCGCCAGCAGGCTTCCGCGAACAACACCGTGGCACTCGACGGCCTCAATCGCATATTGCGAGCAGGTGGGAACGAAGCGGCAGGAATGCGGCAGCATGGGCGAGATCACCCGCTGATAGCACCGCAGTACGAATTGCACCACCCGCTTCATTTCTGTTCCCCTGTCCGGGCGCGTTGTGCGGCCAGGCGCAGAGCGCGTGTCACTTCACTTACCAACTCCGCGAAGGGCACGCTGCCAACGCTCTTGCGCGGATTAAACACCACATCGATGGGGCCGTCACAGGCCTGGGCCGACAGCCGTACCGCCTCGCGCATCCGCCGCTTGATGCGGTTGCGCTCGACCGATCCTCCCAGCACTTTGCCCACCGTGAATCCTACACGAGGCGTGTTGCCCGTCCCAATCGCCTCCGGGCCCCCGCTGCGCCGCAGAAAGAAGACCGTCATGTTTCCCGTGAACTGCCGCCGGCCACTCTGGTACACCCGCTGAAAATCCGCGTGCTTCAGCAGATGCCTCGATTTGGGAAACTTGCTGCTGGTGGCGGAGGTCACATTAAGCGCTCGGCGCTGACCCGCCGGGTTTCTGTCTTTGCTGCGGCCGAGTCTTGCGACGACTCCCTGTTACTTCCTCTGGAAAGGTCGCGATAACGCAGATTTCGGGTCCTCTGGATTTAATCGCGGAAGCCCGGGCCCACGGAGACGCGCTTGCGCCCCTTGGCCCGACGGCGCGACAGCACCGCCCTGCCGCTGCTGGTCTTCATGCGAGAACGAAATCCGTGCGTCTTTGAGCGGTGACGACGGTTGGGTTGGAACGTGCGCTTGGGCATGCGAAAACTGCGCTCCTCACTAGCTAAAAATTGAACAGAGCAAACTCAAAGTATAACGGCCAGTGTGCCTCGCTGGCAAACCCAGGCGGACCTTTGGGGCCGACGCAAAACGGGCTACGTCTCAAGAATTTCCACGCAAGAGCGCCCTAAAGTGCTGCCGTGGACTGCCTCTTGGTGTGCTTCGCAGTGGCTCCGGCGCCAGCATTCTTGCACCTGCACCATCAGCGCAGCACTTGCAAAAAAAAGATTCGCCGGTAACTTTCCCCAAATCAATCACTCGCGAAAAAATGAAATTTCAAGCGCAAGAATTGTCTGGCGCTCAAATTTTTTCGTGCTAGTATCCCATACAGCCACAAGAGAAACTGACTGCACGAACGCAGGTGCCCGTCGTGGCGGGCTGCTGATCGCCGCAATCGTTGGGTTTGCAATTTGAAGATTTTCAGCTGAAGTGTTCGCCAGTCTGTGGCCCTGTACTCGGTTCGTTTCCCTCTAACATCGGTTTGCTAAAGAGGCAGCAACTGCCTCTGGATTACTTTTTATGTCTTCCTTTGGTGCAGCCTCCGCTAATCCGTGGGTGCGCGTGCTCGACGCACTGGAAAAAAAGGTCAACCGGAATTCCTACGAGACCTGGCTCAAGCCTACGCGCTACGACCATGCGCAGGGCGCGGTCTTGTTCGTGCGGGTGCCCAATCCCGAGTTCTGCCACATCGGCGAACGGTACGGCGATTTAATCAGCGAGGCGATGGAAAACCTCGGCCTAGAGTATCTGGACGTCGAGTTCGTCACCGAAGAGGAGCCGCAGAAGAAGGCCAAAGTCATTCCGGCTGACGGAGCACACAACCCGGCTCCCGCATCCCTGGAGAGACCCGTGGCTGGTCCCGCCCAGCAACAAAGGTTCGATTGGGATGGCGCCGCGCAACTCAATCCGAAGTACACGTTCGACGATTTCGTCACCGGGGCCGGCAATCAATTTGCCCACGCCGCGGCCCGCGCCGTCGGCGAGCATCCGTCCAAGGCTTACAATCCGCTCTTCCTCTACGGCGGCGTCGGCATGGGCAAGACCCACCTGATGCAGGCGATCGGGCACGAGATCAAGAAGCGCCAACCGGAAAAGTCCATCTGCTATGTGTCCAGCGAGCGCTTCACCAACGACATGATCAACGCGCTGCGCTACAGCAAGATGACCGGCTTCCGCGATAAATATCGCAACATGGATGTCCTGCTGGTCGACGACATCCAGTTCTTGGTGAACAAAGAGCGCACCCAGGAGGAGTTCTTCCACACTTTTAATGCCTTGCATGAAGGCATGCGCCAGATTGTGATCGCCAGCGATCGGCCTCCCAAGGAACTGGCGGAGATTGAAGACCGGCTGCGCAGCCGCTTCGAATGGGGATTGATTGCAGACATCCAGCCGCCCGACCTGGAAACCAAAGTCGCCATCCTGCAAAAGAAGGCCGAGACCGACCGGGTGATGCTGCCGACGGAAGTGGCCCTGTTCATTGCATCCAACATTCGCAGCAATGTGCGTGAGTTGGAGGGAGCGCTGATTCGCGTCCTGGCGTACTCGTCCCTCACTGGCGGCGAGATCAACCTTCAGACCACACAGGAGGTCCTGAAGAACCTGATCGACTCGCAGGTCCGCAAGATCTCCATCGAATCGATCCAGAAAGCGGTGGCCGAGCAGTTCGGTCTTCGTATAGCGGAGATCAAGGCGAAGAACAACTCGCGGGTCATCGTGTTTCCCCGCCAGATCGCCATGTACATGGCCAAGCACCTCACCGACGCCTCGTTGCCTGAAATCGGGCGGCAGTTTGGCGGCAAGCACCACACCACGGTCCTGCATTCGGTCGATAAGATTGAGCAGCAACGCAAAACCGACAAGGATTTGAACAGGGTGCTCAATAAACTAATCGAGACTTTGGGTGCCTGAACCGCGCATTCAGCGCGGTTTTTCACTTTGTGCGACCGTTTTCCCCGGCTTTCCCTGTGGACTAATTGTGGATTCGGTGAAGAATCGAGATGAAACTTTAAGCTCATCCGGGTTCGGCATAGGATGCCGCAAGCCAGTCGGGGTCATTTATACAGCAACAAGCGCCTGCGGCCCCTATCTGCTACGATTTCTCCTAAAATTTCCACTTTTCCGGGGTACCTACTGTTACTACTGGTTTTATATGTTTTTTATTTGGTATAAGGAGTAACAGTAATACAGGGTCAGGCACGGGCCTGCCGAGGTGCAAACGTTATGGCTGCTGAAACCGGAGTCGTCCAGGGTACAGCGATGGAAATCAGTGTCAGCAAGTTCGAACTGCTAAAGGAACTGACTGCCACCCAAGGAGTGGTCGAACGCAAGACCACGATTCCCATCCTCTCCAATTTCTTATTCGAGGCTGCGAATGACCGGTTGAACATCACGGCTACCGATCTCGACCTCAGTCTGCGCACCTCCTGTCCCGCCAAGGTGAAGCGCGAGGGCGCCTGCACCATTCCCGCCCGCAAACTTTACGACTACGTCAAACTGCTGCCCGATGGCGACATCTCCATTAAGTTACTGGAGAACCATTGGGTTAACATTCGATGCGGTCGCTCCAACACCAAGATGGTGGGCATGGCGCGATCGAACTTCCCGGGATTGCCGACCTTTCCCGCCGCGGGCAGTGTGAAGATTCCCGCGCAAACGCTGCGCAGCATGATTGGCAGAACTATCTTCGCCATTTCCAGCGAGGAATCGCGTTACACCCTGAATGGCGGGCTGATGGTGCTGAAGGCGGAATCCATAACCATGGTGGCCACCGATGGGCACCGCCTCGCCCATATCGAGAAGCAGGGCGAGCACTTCGATGTGACCGGCGAGAACAAAACGCTGATCCCGAAGAAAGCGATGGGCGAGATTCACTCGCTGTTGCAGAACACCGATGTTGCTGAAATCGAGTTCGCCAAGGACGAGTCGACACTCTTCTTCCGCATTGGCGAGCGGCTGCTGACCTCGCGCCAGTTGACCGGACAGTTCCCCAACTACGAAGCCGTGCTGCCGCGTGAGACCACCAAATCGGTCACCGTCCACGGCGCCGATCTCAACACCGCCATCCAGCGCGTGGCGCAGTTCGCCGACGAGCGCTCGCGCGCCATTCGCCTGAAGCTGGATAAGAATGAACTCAAGATTTCGTCGTCGTCCACCGACGCGGGCGAGTCGGAAGACTCGATCGAGACCGCGTACACCGCCGATGCGATGACCATTGGCTTCAACTCTGAGTACCTGCTCGATTTCCTGAAGGCCTCCAATGGCGGCGAGGTCCGCCTCGAGTTCAAGGACGCGCAGTCAGCCGGCCAGATGCGTCCCGACGACGCCAACGATGACGGCTTCAAGTATCGCTACGTGGTCATGCCGATGCGGATCTGAGGGCGGCTTGACCATGGTGGTGTTTGTTTGGTTCGGATCGGAGTAGTGATGAAGATCAAAGTGGTGGTGCACGAGGCGGAAGAGGGTGGCTATTGGGCAGAAGTTCCAGCGCTGCCGGGGTGTGCTACGCAAGGCGAGACCTTAGAGGAACTACTCACCAACCTTCACGAAGCCATTGAGGGATGTCTGTCTGTGGATGTCGCGAGAACTGAGTCGCACCCGAAAGACCGTGTGCTTGAAATCGCGGTATGAAGGCGCTATCAGGGAAGGAATTGAATCGAATTCTTGAGCGCCATGGCAGTCACCATATATATGGGAAACCCTCCAGCATAGTTCGCCTCTCAGTGCCGGTGCATGGCAATCGTCCCCTGAAAATCGGCTTACTGCAGCATCTACTCAAGGCCGCAGGTCTGTCCGAGCAAGACCTCACTTGAAGCACTCCGATGCAGCCGGAGCTAATTCGTACGCTAGCGCATTGATGGGCTTCGTTCTGTACGATGACGGCTTCAGTACCGCTACGTGGTCATGCCGATGCGGATCTGAGGGCGGCCCGGTTCCGCTCTGAGGAAAGTGACACTCCCAAATCATCGCGGAGGTGACGCCGCAGCGTTTCGCTATCGCCAAATCCAGCGCTCTGCGCGATCGCTTCCAACTTCTCCGGAGTGGCGGCGAGCTTTGCCTTCGCGGCTTCCGTCCGCAGTCGCGCGACGAAGCGGGCCGGTGTGGTGCTCACCTGCTGGGTAAAGACCCGGCTGAAATTGCGGTCGCTCATGCCGACGCGACGCGCCAGCGCCGGAACGGAAAGATCGGCGTCGAGGTGTTCTGAGATCCATGCGATCAGTTCGCGGATGGGTTGATGGTCGGCGGACTGGGCTGCGAGTTGCGAACTGAACTGGCTCTGGCCTCCGCCGCGGCGCATGAACAACACCATGCGGCGCGCGATTTCCAAGGCGAGCGCGTGGCCGTGGTCTTCCTCAACCATTGCCAGCGCGAGATCAATCCCGGTGGAAACCCCGGCGCTGGTCCAGACATTTCCGTCCTGAGTAAAGATGCGATCGCCATCGACGGAAATGCGCGGATAGCGCTCGGCCAAGACATTGGCCAATTCCCAATGCGTGGTGGCCTGCCGTCCATCGAGGACCCCGGCCGCAGCTAGAACGAAAGCCCCAGCGCAAATCGATCCAATGCGGCGAACCTGCTCTGCGCGAGCGCGCATCCATGCCAGCAATTCGGGATCAATCCGGGCCTGAGCGAAGTTGGCGCTTGCCAGGACAAGCAGAGTGTCGATCGGCTGGTCGATCTCGGTCCAGCGGCGGCCGCCGATCAAGCCGAGTCCAGATGCAGTTATCAGCGGATTCTCATCGGCGGTGAGCAATTCCACCGCATAGGCGGGTGAGCGTCGTTTCCCGCTACGAGTCACAAGCGCCGACGCGCGGGCAAACACGTCAAGCGGGCCAGCCAGGCTCGTCAAGTGGGTGCTTGATAACACCAGGAAGGCTATGCGGCGGGTTGGCCATTCCCTCAATTTAGAGCGCGACCGCGCATCATTTTCGCTTCTCGGATCCATACAGAACAGATGCCGCGCGCAGGTGCATGGCTACATAAAAATTCGCTGAATGGAAGATTGGCAGAAAACGAGGGCAAGTTGTCCGTGCCTGGCGACACTCTGCGCAATCTCATGTGGCAGTGAGGAGGTTTGATTATGAAACTACAAAAAATCCTTCCGGTTGGAATTCTACTTTTACTTTTGGTGGCGACGTTGTCGGCACAAACCGCGCTGCCCAACCCGCACGACGATGCCTGCTGGTCGAGCCTTGACGCGCTACGGGCGTGCCAACTGCAAGCCTACGACCAGGTCATGGACCAAGCGCAACGTTGCACTTCCTATCCCGAGTACCAGTGCCTGCCCACCGCCGAGCAGCTGGAGCAGAAGGTCTCCGCTAAGCATTCGCCTAAGGCTGTAGCGAAGAGCACCAATAACAACGACAATGCGGTTGCTGTAAGCGCACCGGTCGCCGACACCAATGCGCAGACAAGTAACTCGAGGTAAGAGCAGCGACCACCAGGTGTTGCCCCATCGCATTTGACCAGCGACGGGGCAACCGTTCATTCAGGTCAAAGGTATCGCCACGGACCAACACAGATGAACGCAGATTCATCGGTGAGAAATCACCGTAACCCTTGGTTCGGAAGTCCTATCTATTCGTACGCCAGCGCGTCGATGGGGTCTTTCTGCGCGGCCTTCATCGCGGGATAAAACGCGCCCAGCAGCGAGCCGATGAGCGCAATGATCGCAGCCTTCACCAGCCAGGCGTAGGTGATGAGCACGGGCAGTGTCTGGAACTTTGCCCGCAAGCCCACCTTCGCGCCGTAACTGATGGTGATCCCGAGAATGACCCCGCCAATCGCGATCAGCAAGGTTTCGCGCAGCACCACGTTCACGATATAGAGCTTGCCGGCGCCCAGCGATTTCAGGATGCCGATCTCGCGCGTGCGCTCCATCACCGCGGCGTACATGGCCTGGAAGATGACGATGAAGCCGATGATCATAGCAATGCCAATGACGACATCAATCACCGTGGTGAGGCCGGGAATGCTGGCCGAAGTCATGAGGCTGAGATATTCCTTCAGCGAGTGCACGCCGTACTGCTGCATTCCGGGGATGCTCTTGATCGCGCGGACAACCTCGTCGGCATTATTGGGATCGTCGAGCTTGACGTAGAAGATGGAGGCCTTGCCCAGCGCGCCGATCAGGTCCTGCAGGGTCGCGAGGGGGACAAACTTGCGCGAGCCCTTGCCGTGCTCGACGATGCCGCAGATGCGGAACTGATGATTGAGCGTCTCAACCACGTCGCCCACCTTGCGGTGTTTTGACCCGGCCTCGAGATCGTCAATGATCATGTCGTACGGCTCCTGGAACGGACCGCCCGAAAGATAGTGAAAGCCTCCGCTCACCGCGTCGAACGATTGCAGATCGATGCCGTCGAGGACCTCCACAGTGCCTGCGGTGGTGAGCTGGGTCACGACGGGCGCCACAGCAACCACATGCGACAGCTTGCGTAGCTTGTCGGCGACTTTCACGGAGACGGGCGCGCCGCTCACGCCCATCAGCAGCGACGAACCCGGCGGCTGCACCATGATGTCGGCGCCAATGCCCGCCTGACGAGTCTTGCTGTCGTTTAGCATCCCCAACATGATGCCAACGATCAGGAGAATGAGTGTGACCTCGACCGCCACCGCGACCACGCTGATGATGGTGCGAAACGGGCGGTGCAGCAGGTTGGCAAGGATCATCCGGTTCATGGCGTCAAAGCTCGGTTGTGCTCATCAGCGAAATACGCATTTAGTAGATCAGACAGAATCGTCGACGCACAGTCGACCACTGTTTGATCGCGAAAGTCGTTAGGCTCCTTATCTCCATGAAACAGGTTGCAACGTATCGCGTAAAGACAATCTGCGACCTGGCCGACCTCATTTACGTTCGTTAAGTCGACCAGTTTTCCCGTTCTCATATTTCTGACGGGGCGGTCTTTCAGGTACTTGACTGCCTGCATGTACGCCTCGTTGCCCTGCATCAACTGAAGATGATGCTTTCGTAGATCAGTGTCCGCAAACCGGCGTACCGCTGCACTCTCATTCCCGCCGGCCGAGTAGAGAGCGTTGAAACCGATCCACAACGAGAGAAACTGGAAGAATTTCGGTGACGCCTTGGGATCGACCGATGAATGCGAAAATGCCCACCACTGCTGAGCAGCGGCCAGTGGGGTCGGCATGGTTCCTACTGTCTCCGCCGGTGATACACGGCAAACTCGAATCCGGGGTTCGCCGGGAAGAGCTCGTTGATTTTGCGCAGACGCTCGGCCAAGGCGTTGGGAGCCAGCAAAGGATAATCGCGTTCGCGCAGGTCCTGATAGTCCACATCGAGATACAGCGACAACGTGTACACGGCGATGGCATCGGCAAAGGCGGCCAGTAGATACTCGTGCTTGGCTTTCTCGGCCTCCGGCCCGGCGGTGGTTGCGACTTTGCGCAACTCGTAGGCGTCAAGCGAGGTCTCGCCGCGCGCTTTCTCGTCCACCTGCTTCCACACTAGGTCGGCGAACTCCTGCGAGACTCCGACCTGCTCCACGAAGTTGTGTCCCACGTTGATGAAGAACTCAAACGCGATGGCAAAGCTGTCTTCCATCAGGCGGGTCGAGATGAAGACGCATTGCGAATCGCCCAGCGTCTGGTTGCGATGGCAGACGGCGCTGTCGGAGAGCTGCACATCGTAGCGATCGGCGATCATGGTGTCGTCGCCCATGTTCAGCGTGAGCGGGACGAAGTAGTAGGCCTTGCGGTTGAGCGCCGCGGCAATGGTGCGGGGAACGGCGTTGATCATGCGCTCCAGGTCGGCGACCGCGGTCGTGACCTCTCCCATGACCGAGTAGCAGATGCCATTGGCCGCCTGTGATACCGGCGCCATGCGCACTACTTCGGCGGGCGTTCGAGTGACGGCTTGGGAGGTGGAAGACATGGAGGTTTGATTGTAACGCACGGGCAGACACGAGAATGGGCCCTGCAGGAAGAATACATGAGCGATTTCATCCCTGCGCGTGCACCACGCGCGCGACACTCGCCCAAAAATTTCGCCGGTAACTTTCCCCAAATCAATAACTCACGAAAAAATGAAATTTCAAACGCAAGAATTGTCTGGCGCTCAGTTTCTTTTGTGCTAGTTATAGCAACGTAGGCGGTGCAGATGTTGAGCGGTGAAAGGGAAGCTTAGGATCTGATGGCTGACAAGAAAAAAGATTGGGAACATCACCAGCACTGGTGCGAATGCGAATGTTCGCAATGTGAGATTGGCGCGCACGAGCGGTGCACCAACCCGAAGTGTCACATGCCCAAATGGCAAGATGTCGACAAGAAGAAGAAGGGGCGGCCTACTTCTTGACCTTTTGGGCCCACTGACGGAATTGGAACTCGAATTCGTCGGGCGAGTAGATGCCCTTCTGCACCAGCAGGGTGTTCATCGCGTAAACCGTAGCCTTGAAGCGTTCGTCGCGTGACAACACATTCATTGCTTCTTCGAAGGTGATTAGGGTTTTGCCATCCGGAACTTGCGTGTAAAGCTGTTTTTCAGTCGGAACCGTTGCCATGTTCGTACTCCCGGTACAGGTGATTCTCTCCGATGCGTGGAATAAGTCAATAGATTACTTCTGTGCCTCTCCCGACGCACCCCAACTCTTGCTATTACAATCTCTATAGTGATGCACAGCACCGCCATGGCGCCCGGCAAGCAACGCAGCACCATCTCCATCGTCTTCACTTCGACGGTGCGGGTGCTGTTTACCACGCTGCTGTTCACCGCCGCGGGCATGGGAGCGGGACTGTTTTGCGGTATCGTTGGCACCGTGTTTTATGGCATGATAAGAGGTACACAGGTTGATATGACCAACGCCTACAAGCACGTCGCCATTCCCGCCGCCATCGTCATCGGCTCGGCCGCCCTCATTGGCGCGGTGGTGCTGGAAGTGCGCGCTCACCGCCAACGAACATCTCTGTAAGTTGCGCGCGATTGCCCTGCCCTCTACGCTCCGATAAACTCAAAAGTTTGCTACCCGCAGCGTGAACGCTGCATACAGGTGCGATCATCATGGCCGAAAATATTCATGTGAAACTACCCGACGGCAGCGTCAAAGACGTACCGCGCGGGACCTCCGCGCTCGATATTGCCAAGGGCATCAGCCCGCGACTGGCGGACGCCGCGCTGGCCGCGCAAATCAAGCCGCTGGATTCGAACGGCAATGGCAGCGGCGGCAACGGACACCATCCGGCTGCCGAAGCTGCAGCAGCGCCCGCGGCCGGACCCGCGAAAAATAACGCGCAACTGATTGACCTCACGCGCCCGCTGGAGCAGGACGTCGAGCTGCGCCTGCTCACCGACCGCGATCCCGAAGCGCTGGAAGTTTACCGCCACTCCTCTGCGCACCTGATGGCCGCAGCGGTGCTGGAACTGTTTCCCGAAACCAAGCTTGGTCACGGCCCCGCGACCGAGAGCGGCTTCTTCTACGACTTCCATCGCGAGAAAGCGTTCACGCCCGAGGACCTGGAGGCCATCGAGAAGAAGATGCAAGAACTGGTGAAGCAGGACCTGCCGTACGCGCGCGAGTTTCTGCCGCGCCAGGAAGGCCTGGAGCGCTTCAAGTCGGAAGGCGACTTCATGAAGTGCCACTTCATCGAGCAATTCACCGCGCCCGACGAGATGATCTCCATCTACAAGACCGGCAAGTTCACCGACTTCTGTCGCGGGCCGCACATCCCGTCAACCGGGCGCATCAAGGCGTTCAAGCTGCTCAACATCGCGGGCGCGTATTGGCTGGGCGACGAGAAAAACCCGCAACTGCAGCGCATCTACGGCACGTCGTTCTTCTCCCGCAAGGACCTCGACGAATATCTGCGCAAGATCGAGGAGGCGAAGAAGCGCGACCATCGCGTGCTGGGCAAGCAGCTCGACCTGTTTTCCATCCAGGAACTGGCGGGGCCGGGACTGATCTTCTGGCATCCCAAGGGCGGCATCATGCGCAAGGAGATGGAGGACTGGATGCGCGACGAGTATCTGAAGCGCGGCTACTCGCTGGTGTTCACGCCGCACGTCGCACGCGTGGACCTGTGGAAGACCAGCGGCCACGAAGGCTACTACGCGCAGAACATGTTCACCCCGATGGAACTGGACGACGCCAACTATCGCATGAAGCCGATGAATTGTCCGTTCCACATTCTGATCTATCGCGACAGCCTGAAGTCGTATCGTGATTTGCCGGTGCGTCTGGGCGAGCTCGGCACCGTCTATCGCTACGAACGTTCCGGCGTGATGCATGGCCTGCTGCGCGTGCGCGGCTTCACGCAGGACGACGCGCACATCTTCTGCACGCCTGAACAAATTGAAGATGAAGTGGTGGGCTGCATTGATTTCGCCCTCGCCGTGCTGAGGACCTACGGCTTTGAAAAGTTCCACGTGGAACTTTCCACCTGGGACCCGAACGATCGTTCGCCCTACGCCGGCCGTGACGACCAGTGGGAGCTGGGGCAGCGCTCGCTGGAGCAGGCGCTGAAGCGGCGCAACATCGAGTACAAGCTGATTCCCGGCGAGGCCGCA
>Ga0116130_1001794_pt1 | contig 11655 bp, 10 predicted proteins | sample June2015DPH_17_5_FD_89733 | JGI IMG/M metagenome (GOLD analysis project Ga0116130, IMG submission 89733) | Peatland microbial communities from SPRUCE experiment site at the Marcell Experimental Forest, Minnesota, USA - June2015DPH_17_40 | ecosystem: Environmental > Terrestrial > Soil > Wetlands...
CAGTAAAGTATTTAGTATGAATACTTTGGCTGCAAAGTATTGATTGCATTGCGGTTATTGCCATCCATAAGTTGCCTGTTTTGAATACTTTGAGTGGACCCATGTAAAGTATTGATTCCCGGTAACTTGCAGGCAAAGTATTGCGGAATAAGGACTTGCATAATTCAGTCTCCCGATCAGGCGCGGCTACTGGCTACTGACTACCGGCTACTGGCTACTGGCTACTGACGACTGACAACTGCTCCTCCATAAACACAAATGGGCAGGAGCGCCGGGCGCGGCGGATCCTGCCCTACAAGCAGAGTATGTGTCTGGTCGGCAACGCAGTCAAGTTACGAAAGTAGCAATTGGCGCGCCTATTTTGCTTCCCCTCCCGGAACGGGAGGGATGCGATCTGGACGCGATCGCACGACCCCAGCGCCTCGGGCGCGAAAGATGATAGCCCACCGTTTCAACGGTGGGTGGGATTAAAAAGAGAGTCGAGTCCCCCGGGGACGGCACAGGATTTTGTCCTGGAATTTGCCCCGCCCTAGCCAAAACCGGGCTAGAACAGGGCACCCCAGATTTGGGATTTGCATGTATCTCCGCTTGGGCGGGGCACCCGGCATGTCTATAAAAAACACGTACCGCTCCTGTTAGTCAGCATACTCGTAATCGGGATCATCCACTCTTGTGAAACGCTGTTCGGTGAGGTCAAACTTGCGACAAGCGCTGGTCTTGCGGACGACCTTAGAGTTGTCGACATAGATGACTTGAACCAGAATATAGACAGCGAAATCGCCGTCTATGATCCGGCAGGCGTCATCCGCACCAAGCACGACATTGAAGGAAATTTCTGTGGATTCTCCGGGGGCGAGTATCACTCCTATGCCTCGCTCCGGACGACCCCTATCAGGTCGCTCCATCGGAAGTCCCTTTTCAGCCCAAATTCCATCGACAACATTTTGAATCGTAGCCGAGAACCCGCCAACGTTGGCGAGGGTGTAGTAGCCAACAAGCGCGGCAGACCACTGATTCATTGGAGACTGCCTGTTAAGTTTGGTCAATTCAGGAATGACTATGTTCCGAATGGTGATCTTCGGTCTGTGAGTCAACAGCAGGGTTTGTTCCGTGATGTCCGTTTGGCGTTTAATTATCCAGAGAGTTTCCAAACCAATGCCAGCGGCGATGACGGCCAAGATAGCGAGCGCAAGATTGGGCCAATAAATATCCCAGAGTGGTGGCCTCCGCTGTGGTTTGTCGGCGGCTGTCTGTTGATGATCTTCGAAGGGTTGATTGTTTACCACCGCGACCGAGCTAGCGGTCGCTGGGTTCGGTTCGGTTTCGTTTGCTTCCTTTGTGGTGTGTTTCTGTTGCTCCCCCCACACTGGCCGGGTTGGTAGCCAGAGAACGAATACCAGCATCAAGCAAGACGCCCACTTTGTAAACACGTTAGAATGCTCTCATGCCCAACGAAAAGACGCCAGAAAAACCCGCGAAGCCAAAATCAGAAGACGATCCTTTGGACACCGAGACAGACGAGAAGAAGTTCGAGGACGATCTTCGGGTAATGCTTAAGGCGAGACCGTTGCCGATGAAGAAGCGAAAAGGCACCTCGGGGAATTAGCGTTTGCGCTTAACAGTCCGAGGTCTGGTGGGTGAAGCGGATACCCGTATTTACCGTTTCCTGAGTTGTTTCTTATCTACCGATTGAAACATTGCCTCGACTGTCTGTTCTGTAGTCTGTTGAAGCGTAAAGTCGGCTGGAAATATCCTATCAGCCGCCTCGGCAAACAACTCGAAATTCTCTTTACACGGAAAAAAATCCTTTCGGTGTTTGTGAATAAACGAGTTGATGGCAAAGTAGAAGGTGCGGCAAGCTGTTGCTCCGCCCATCTCAGGGTTGGTTTCGCAAGCTAGTTCACTCTGTGAGAACTGATCTTGCACAAACTGATCCCAGTCTTTTTGCGCTTGCTTCTTTGCTTGGTGGTTCTGAATTGCCGCCACTATGATCGCGCCAAGAGATGTTCCGATAATCTGTCCGGCTTCGTAGTTCCGCTGAATTCGTACCTGAGTTGTATTGTCGCTATCGTAGGTTGTGCAACTGAGACTGTCAGCGATCCGAGAGCAATAGGTCTGCGATGATGCCGCATTGTTGTAGCTCGTACACGCGATGTTACCACCAACGTTTGTACAGTATGTTTGTTCTTGTGCCGAAGCCGCGCTAGCGGCTAACAACACTACTATTGCGAGCATTTTCATTGATTCTTCTCTCCGCGTTCGGAATGCTGCCTTAGGAGTGAAGCAACACTTTTGAGGGTTGGTGAAATCCGCACCAACCCCCTGACGCGGGCAATACGCCCACGGCAAACGACTCGCGCAGCAGGTCTAAATCGCTTTACAGCGACTCATCGTCGGGTGTGCATCGGTTATAGCCTAGCCCACCAAGATGCGCCGCTTCTAGAAAGCGGCGGCAGGACAGTAAAAACCCCACGTTGCCGGAGTAACCCTTGCTGTCCGCACTGCTGGCACCGGGACTACCTCATGAGGTAAGTGATTAGCTTACGCATGAGTTCACCTCCGTAACCGGAGTTCCGGTTCGCTGTAGAGTGTAACTCTTAGAACACTTCGCGAGTCAGTTTTTTGTTAGCTCGGCAAACGGCATCGCTTTCTTCTTGGCGACAGCCGTCACCGTATCCGTGAACAGGTTCGGGTCGTGACGGCGGTTGAATCGAAACTCGAACTCGCCAAGATAGCGGTTCAGGTGCTTGACGCTGACCCAGTGAAAGTTTCCGATGATGCCGGGTGCCCCATCCTTGTCCGCTGCTTTCGCGGACAGGATGGGAGCAACGGAATAGTGTCGCCGGCTGAAGCCGGCTCGGGGTCTGTTGTGGCGTTTACCCAGGACTTCCGTCCTGGGCTAATTTTGTTCCGCCCTGACGGGCTGGTTCCTGCTCGTAGCCCGGCTTTGGGTAGGGTGGGGCAAATTCAAAGACAAAATTCTGTGCCGTCCCCGGGGGACTCAACCCACTTTTTCACGCCTACCCACCGTTGAAACGGTGGGCTATCATCTTTCGCGCCCGAGGCGCTGGGGTTGTGCCAGTTGCGTCCGGCGCCGGGGATGCCCCATCCTTGTCCGCTGCTTTTGCGGACAGGATGGGAGCGGACGATGAGCCCTGCTGGTAATCACGCCCATACAACGGTGTCGCCGGCTGAAGCCGGCTCGGGCTCTGGTGTGGGGTTTACCCAGGGCTACGAGTGTGCGTGAGAACCTCTGCCGTCCCTACGGGACTCGGGTCACATATCCCACCTTACCCAGCGCTGAAGCGCTGGGCTAAGATATTCCGTCCCTTCGGGACTCTATTGTTGGCCATTCTAGGTTTGCTTCTCCCACCGCATTTTCGAAAAGTGAGTTCTCACGCACACTCTTACGTCCTGGGCTAATTTTCTTTCGCCCTGACGGGCTCGTTTCCGCTCCGGGTTAGCAGGCCTGCTCTCCTCAAGCTGCAACGGATCACGTTGAGGGGGGACGGCAGCACTTTCCAGCGCTTTGTGACAAAATTCTTCTCCAGAGGTGCTGCATGGCTCTCAGCTTCGCCAACGACATTCGCCCGTTGTTCCGTGACACTCCTGATGTGGACACCATGAAACAGTTCGGCATGGATCTGTCGGCCTACGAGGACGTCAAAACCCACGCTGAGGCGATCTACTCCCGCCTTGACGATGGCAGCATGCCGTGCGACGAACCCTGGCCCAAAGCGCAAATCGCAAAGTTCAAGCAGTGGATGGACGACGGCATGGCGCCGTAAACTGCGAGCCGAACCGAATCACGCAAACCCCAGACTTCCCACTTCATCAGCTTCAGGCGCGCCAGCCGGCGGCTGCCGTATTCTTCGCTGTCGCCCCGTGCCAGCAAAACATGCCCAGACGCGGTAGAATAACTGGAACGAAAGCGATTTTGGTTCCGGGTGAGACTGTGCGTGTGCAGAGGCCCGCCTGATCAGGTATTTGATGAAGAGATTTGCTGTCCTTCTGCTTGCCACATTCGTCGGTGCACCCTGGCTGATGGCCCAAACCAGCCCATCGGCTGGCCAGAACGACACCGTCGTCGAAGAAATTATCGTCCGCATCAACAACAACATCATCACCCGGGCCGATCTGCGTCGCAGCCAGGAGCAGTTGCAGGCCGATTCCCGTCAGCCGGACCCCTCCGGTGGTTCGCCAGACCCCAAAGAGCGCGAGCAGGACTTGCTGCGCGATCTGATTGACCAGCAACTGCTGCTGCAAAAGGGCGAAGAGCTGACGATCTCCGCCGACACCGACCTGGTCAAGCGGCTGGACGAGTTGCGCAAACAGATGCACGCCGAGGCTATGGAGGACCTGGAGAAGGCGGCCCAGGCGCAAGGCGTCTCGTGGGAAGAATTCAAACAGAACCTGAAGAACAGCATTATCACGCAGAAAGTGATCGGTCAGGAGGTGGGCGGGCACATCAACGTGTCGCAGCAGGAGATCCAGCAGTTTTACGACCAGCACAAGAGCGAGATGGAGCGCCCGGAACGGGTGCGCATGAGCGAAATTCTGATTTCGACCCAGAACAAAGCGGCGGTCAAAACCGGGAAAGGGCAGGAGGCGCTGCCGGAGACTCCGAGCCCGGAAGTGGTTGCCGCCGCCGAGGCCAAGGCGGACAAGGTTTACGACCTGCTGAAGAAGGGTGGCAAGTTCGAGGACTTGGCCAAGCAGTACTCGGACGGCCCGACGGCCGATTTGGGCGGCGACCTGGAATACTTCAAGCGCGGTACCCTTTCCAAAGACCTCGAGGAACGGGTGTTTGCCATGAACGCGGGTGCTTACAGCGAGCCGGTGCGCACCAATCAGGGCTGGGTCATCTTGAAGGTCACCGAGCACCAGACCGCCGGCATTCCTCCTCTGAAAGAAGTGGAGGGCCGGATCCAGGAACAGATTTACATGACCAAGATGCAGCCCGCGCTGCGCGATTACCTGACTAAGCTGCGCGAGGATGCCTACATCGACATCAAGGCCGGCTACACGGACACCGGCGCCAGCCCCAACGAAACCAAGCCGATCTACACCACCACCGCGACTGAAGGCTCGTCGAAGACAAAGAAAAAGAAGAAGTTCGGTCTGTTCTAGAGGTCAAGTTGCCGTAATTGGGTAGTGTGCCGTCGTGGGGCACCCGCAAGAATCTGTAGCAACCAGATAGGTGAACAGAGGCTCTCGCCCTGCGTTTCTCTGGCGCCATCCCCAGCCAAGTGCGATACCATGAAGCCCTGGTCGCATTGTCTGGCCCGCGATGTGCCCACGGTTCCCGCTATGAAGGAATTCTACATTTGCGATTGCGCCCGTCTGGAGAACCAGACCATCACCTCGCTGTTCGTGGTAGCCGCCAAGCAGGTGAAATCGAAAAAGAGTGGTGACCTCTACCTTTCCGTTGTCCTGGCCGACCGCAGCGGGCAACTGCAAGCCAACATGTGGGACAACGTCGCCGACACTCTGGACTCCTTCGAGCAGGACGACTTCGTCAAAGTGAAGGGCGTGGTCCACAAGTACAACGGCCGCTGGCAGCTCACCATCCACAAGTTGCGCAAGCTGGAAGATGCGGAGATCGACTACTCCGACTACCTTCCCAAGACCTCGAAGGACATTGATCAACTATGGCGCACGTTGACTGACTTCGTCGACAGCATCGAGAATCGCTGGCTGAAATCGTTGCTCCAGGAATTTATGGCCGACGAGGCCATCGTCACCGCGTATAAGAGCGCCCCTGCGGCCAAGACCCTGCACCACGCCTTCGTCGGCGGCCTGCTCGATCACGTGGTCTCGCTGTTCACGGTTTGCGACCTGGCCGCCCGCAACTATCCTCAGGTGAATCGCGACCTGCTGCTGACCGGCGCCTTCCTGCACGACATTGGCAAGCTGCACGAACTCGCGTATCAGCGCTCGATTTCTTACACCACTGAGGGCCAGTTGCTGGGGCACATGATTATCGAACTGGAAATGCTGCACCAGAAGCTCACTCATTTGCCTGGCTTTCCGGCCGAGCTGAAGATCCTGATCGAGCACATGATCATCAGCCATCACGGGCAGTATGAATTCGGTTCGCCGAAATTGCCCATGTTTCCCGAGGCGCTGATGCTGCACTATCTCGACGATCTCGACTCCAAGATGGAAAGCATGCGCGCGCAGTTTGAACGCGAGGCGGAGTTCGACAGTCCGTGGACCAACTACAATCCATCGCTCGGGCGTCCGCTGCTGAATAGCAAGAAGTTTCTGGAGAAAGGCTTGGCGGCGTCGCGCGAGGCGGAGTCGCGAAAGTCGGCGGCAGTTGCTGGCGATCAGAGTGCCGCACCGCCCCCGGCGGTCGTGCAGCACGTCGAAGCCCAACCGGAAACCGCGCCCACCCAACCCGCCGAAAAAGGGCTGGCGGTATCTCCCTTGGAAGCGCTGGAGCGTAAGTTTGCTTCGCACAAGGTAACGCCGGCCGGCACCGGAAAATCGTCGTCCTGACGGCGGCTGCCAGGAACCTACATGCTCGACTTCACATGCTCTGAATGGCTGTCGTTCGACTGTTACGGCACGCTGATTGACTGGGAAACCGGTCTGCTCGGCTATCTGCGCCCGTTGCTGGCGAGCAAGGGCCACGCGCTCAGCGATGCACAGATCCTCGACCTGTATTCGGAGTTTGAGCCGCGCGCCCAGAGCGGCCCCTACCGCTGCTATCGCGATGTGCTGGCGCAGGTGGTTGGCGACTTCGCGCGCCAGTTGCGCTTCTCGGTCAGCGCCGCCGATGCCAACGGATTGGCGGAATCGATCCGCAACTGGCAACCCTTTGCTGACACGGTTCCCGCGCTGCGCCGTTTGCAGTCGCGCTACAAACTCGCGGTGCTCTCCAATATTGACGACGACCTCTTCGCCTACACCGCGCCGAAGCTGGAGGTGGACTTCGACGCCGTCGTAACCGCGCAACAGGTGCACAGTTACAAACCGTCGTTCAATAATTTCGAGGCGCTATTGCGCCGTTACCAAATTCCGCGCGAGCGCCTGCTGCATGTCGCCGAGAGCTTGTACCACGATGTGGTACCTGCGCATTCACTGGAGATCGCTACCGTGTGGGTCAATCGCAGGCAGGGCAAAGAGGCGGCAGCCACCAAACTGGTCGAAGCCCATCCTGATCTGGAAGTGCCGGATATCGGCAAGCTGGCGGAGTTGGCGGTGCCGAAGGGACAGAAGTAGCCGGTGTCATCCTGAGCGCGGTCCCGCGGCGACCGAGGCGAAGAATTCTTAGGGTCCGCAATATCACAGGGTCTGTCCTCCTTCATCACCCCACCTTGTGATGTGCCACACAGATTCCAGTACGCCAGAAGGAGAAACTTATTGGGCGGCAGCTTGATGCTGCTTTGTGGACATTGCTACGAGGCAAAGTACGCTCCCCTCGCCCTTATACGCGATTGCATTCCATAGCCTGCTCGTCTCGAACGTGAAGAGGGGATTGCCTAATCAAAGGGTTGCCGATTCCCTCGTCAGTTTCCGATCTTCCGGCAGTTACGATGCTGGCGCGTCCACCGAGCCCCGCTCCCGTCGGGGCAATAAGCTGACCTTCTGTCGCACTTCATCTTCTGGAGGCTTTCATGCTTCACCTCGACACCGGTAATACCGGTTTCATGATTTTATGCACCAGCCTGGTCATGCTCATGACCCCGGGCCTCGCCTTCTTTTACGGCGGGCTGGTAGGACGGAAGAATGTCCTTGCCATCATGATCCAGAGCTTCGTCTCGATGGGCTGGACGACTGTCATCTGGTATCTCTACGGATATTCGCTGTGCTTCAGCGGTGACTGGCACGGCATCATCGGCAACTTCCATAATGTTTGCCTGCGCGGCATCGACCTCACGACACCATCGCCCAACAACACCATCCCCATGATGGTCTTCATCGCCTATCAGATGATGTTTGCCATCATCACCCCGGCGCTCATTTCAGGCGCCTTCACCAACCGCGTGAGTTTCAAGGCCTACTGCCTGTTTCTGACGGGGTGGCTCACCTTCGTCTATTTCCCCTTCGTGCACATGGTTTGGGGCGGCGGAATTCTGCAGCGCTGGGGCGTGCTCGACTTTGCCGGTGGCATTGTGGTGCACAACATTGCCGGATTGGCGGCACTGGCGTCGGTCCTCTACGTCGGCAAGCGCCGGATAGTCGATCGCGGCCCGCACAGCATTCCCCTGGTTGCCCTGGGCACGGGACTGTTGTGGTTTGGCTGGTACGGCTTCAACGCGGGCAGCGAAATGCGAGTTGACTCGGTGACGGCCAGTGCATTCCTGAACACCGATATCGCCGCTTCGTTCGCCGCCGTGGCTTGGTTGGCGGTGGCCTGGTTCCGGGAGAGAAAGCCCAAGTTCCTCGGACTGCTCACCGGCGCGGTCGCAGGACTGGCGACCATCACTCCCGCGGCAGGCTATGTCTCGCCCACCACGGCCGTCATCATTGGACTGGTGTCAGGCGTGGTTTGCTACTTCGCGGTCGAAATGAAAAACAGTCTGCACTGGGACGACGCCCTCGATGTTTGGGGTGTGCACGGAGTCGGTGGTTTCCTCGGCATCGTTATGCTGGGACTGTTCGCCAACAAGGCGTTCAACCCCGCCGCCGGGACGAACGGTTTGCTGTATGGCAATCCGTCGTTCTTCGTGAAACAACTGGTTGCGGTGATCTTCTCGTCCGTATGGGCATTCGCTTTCACCTACGGCATGTTGTGGGTCATTAACCTGTTCACTCCCGTCAAGGTGACCGAGATGAGCGAAGAGCTCGGTCTGGATGAATCGATTCACGGCGAGCACGCCTACGAGACCCTGGAAGTGGAGGAGTTGTTCCAAGGCGAACCGCACAATCTGATCGAACAGGTGGACGAAAAGGGAGAACTGGTCGGCAGCAGAAAGTAGCGATGGCCGAGCCGCTCAACGCGTTTGGCCGGTTCTTGGGAAGTATCGCCTTGGCAGGGGTGATGATCATCTCACCCCTGTTTTTGGGTGCGCAGGAGAATCCCGTCGCCGCAGGTCTGGCCTCGGCTAATCCGGCCGGCACTCCGGAAACCCGCCCCTGGTGGCGCGGCATCACCACCGACGGTTTCCTGTCGCTATCGTACAGCTACAACATCAACCAGCCTGATTCCCGCCTGAACCAATTCCGCGTTTTCGACTTCAACGATAACGAGCCCCAGCTCGACGTGGCCCAGTTGGTGATCCAGCGGGCCATTGAAAAGCCCAACCAGTTTGGCTTCCGCTTCAACCTGCTCGCCGGCTCTGGTGTTCCCGAGGTCACTGCGGCTTACGGTTTGTTCCGAAGCTGCGAGACCGGGATTGCGCACCACGTCGATATTCCCGAGTTGTACCTCAGCTACAACGTGCCGCTGGGGAAAGGTCTGCGATTCGATGCCGGGAAGTTTGCCACGCACATGGGATCGGAGGTCATCGGAGGGTACGACGGTTACAACGACGAATTTAGCCGGGGATTTATCTTCGGCTTCGGTGTGCCGTTTACCCACACCGGCGTGAAGGCCACCTACGCCTTCACCAGCAAGATCTCCGGAGTGCTGCTAGTGACCAATGGATGGGATGAGTTTCAAAGGTTCAATCATGGCTACTCGGTGGGCGGGCAAATCACGATCACTCCAACCAAAAGCACCGCGCTGTACTTCAATTTTATTCATGGCCCGGAACGTCCCAAGGACGATTACGACCGGCGCAGCGCCTACGAAGTGGTGGGAAGCTGGAAAACGACTGCGAAGCTGAACCTTGGCTTCGATGCGCTTTACGCTCACGAAGAGAACGGAGTATCGCTGGGCCATGACGCAATCTGGAAAGGCCTTGCCGGATACGCCAAGTACAACCTGACCAAGCCATTCTCGCTCGCCTTCCGGGGCGAGGTCTTCAACGACGGTGGGGGCACCCGTACTGGAGTGCCGCAGACTCTTCAGGGATATACGTTGACCCCCGAATACGACATGGCGGCAAAGTTCTCAGACATCAACACCCGGCTGAAGAAGCTGGACGGCAAGTTTGTCATCCGCGGGGAATTTCGTCAGGACCTGTCAAACCAAGACGTGTTCCAGCGGCGGGACACCCTCGTTGGTCGGCAGTTCACGTCGGCCATCAACCTGATCTACCTGTTCTGATCGGACTTCGTAGTCCGGTCCTATCCCGCAAGCATTTCCGCCCCGCAGGTGTCGCGGGAGGCGCTTTATAAACATAAAGCTTGCCCTACTCGCGAAGGGCAATCAAAATGGCACCATGGAAATGCCACTGCGTTTCGTGGACGACGAGTACACCCCACGGCTGTGGGCCGAGCTATATCCCGTACTTCGCAACATCAAGACCGGCGAACTTGCCCGGAAAATGCTGGCCTACAAGAACAAGCCGGTGGCCAGCTGGCGCGCCGACGATTGGGGCCTGCTGGATGCGCTGAACCAGATGCTCACCCTGCGGGCTACGTCGCGCGAGCATGCCTTGCGCGACGACTCGCCTTCGGTTCGGGATGCCGCATTTTGGGCCAAGCTGGATAAGGACCTGGAGTTCTACTACGAGGCCCAATATCCCGGCGAAGAACTGGAGGAGGAGGACGACGAGGACGTTTGATTCTTCCCGAAGATCAACATCTTTGTGCCCCGCTCTAGCCCGGTTTTAGCTAGGGGCGGGACAGTTCCTTAGTGTTGGTGGCGCAACCAAGTGCGCGTACCCACGGGGGAAAACAAGCGGTCGGACCCCGATGGAGACACTGCGCTGCAAGCCCTCACGACCACGAATTCCCTTGCCAAAACCAAGAAACGTACTACCATTCCTTCACCGGAATTTGGGGTGCGGTCCGGCATCCACTGCGACTGCGACTTTTCTTCACTGCAAAGGAACCGCATTTCCTGACGAGGCGATTGAATATGAACCTTCCAGCGATTCCCCTTCCTCCCACGCCGTTAACGCTTAGCTTAACTGTTTGTGCCGCGACAATCGTAATGGCGACCGGGCTCCTGTGGCGACAGCGAAGCGCACGTTTTCTGCTTGCGGGCTGCACCGCGCTGGCGATCTTCTTCCTGACAATCCCTTCTGTGCGCGCCACTGACCGCATCATCATCAACGGCAATGGCTGTCAGGTAACGGAAGAGGACTATTCCGATGGTGGCGTATTCTTGCACCAAGATCTTTACCTGCGCATCGACTACCCTAATACGCATTGGCGCTTCGGCTTGCGCAACATGGGTCTGAAGGGCACTCAGGCGCTCGATGTTTCCATCCAAGGGGCGCAGTACGCCTCGCCACAATACATCATCAAGCGCGCGGGCATGGCGGAGATGTTCGTTCCCTACGACGATCGCAGCGAGACCTACTACGACATGTCGTTCGGCAACGACCGCATGGACCAGATGGATCCCGCCGATCTGCCGGCGCAAAATGCCGCGCTGGTTTACTTTCGGTCGCAGATGGGAAGTGGCTACGTGCGCGATAGCGTACCCAAAGTCGGGGTCGAATGCCGTGACGAGGGAATCGGATGGTTGTGCAAAGAGTCTGGCAACCGCGTGCGGCGGCGTATCCAGGAGGTTGTGGTGTGGTCGGTTTTCGACGCCTTCAACTACGACTACATCATCGAGTACACCTTCCACGAGGACGGCCGCATTAC
>Ga0116130_1001795_pt1 | contig 11643 bp, 9 predicted proteins | sample June2015DPH_17_5_FD_89733 | JGI IMG/M metagenome (GOLD analysis project Ga0116130, IMG submission 89733) | Peatland microbial communities from SPRUCE experiment site at the Marcell Experimental Forest, Minnesota, USA - June2015DPH_17_40 | ecosystem: Environmental > Terrestrial > Soil > Wetlands >...
CCTTTCTGCGTCCAAGCCACCGAAGCAAACGTCCGCTGATTACCCATCACCGCACCTCCTCATCCGCCACTCAACCAGTTCCTTTGTACACCAATCGATCAACTTATGCAGAGGTTCCCTAGCGGCGGCTGCGCTGGTAGGTTCCCATCAGCGTTGCATGCTCGACGATGTGTCCCTGCATCGCGGCTTCCAGTTGCGCTTTCGTGGGCCGGTTTAGATCCGACAGGAGGCTATCCAATGCGTAGAGCTTGAAGAAGTATCGATGGCGTCCGGTCGGAGGGCAGGGACCGCCGTATCCGGTCCGTCCCCAGTCATTGCGCCCCTGGCAGGTTCCCGCCGGCAAGGCCTCGGGCTTGACGGCCTGCGGCAGTCCTCCCGCCGAGGGCGGGATGTTGTACAGCACCCAGTGGACCCACACCATCCGCGGCGCGGCGGGATCGGGCGCGTCAGGATCGTCCATAATCAGCGCAAGGCTGCGCGCATGGCTTGGCAGGCCCGACCATGCGATGGCGGGCGAGACGTCTTTGCCATCACAGGTATGGACGGCGGGAATTTCCTTTCCGTTCTCGAAGGCAGCCGATGTAAGCGCCAAGGGCATGAAAGTCCCTCCCTGCCGTTTATCATTGTGTCAACCCTGGAACGCGGCCTTTTCGATGTCGATGCTGGTGTGGCGATCCTCCTGAGCGGGCGACCAGTTCCACAGCATGTACTGATAATGGCGGTAGCCGCCGGCGAAGTGCAGGCCCTTGACCGGCCCGGGCAGCAATCCATCGTAGGGCATCCAGTTCGGATACTGATAGGGCTCCCAGGCGTGGTAGATGACCAGCTGGTCGGGACGCACGCATTCGGTCAGCTTGGCCCTGACCATGAAGTTGCCGTAATCGTTGAACACCCGGATGTAGTCGTGGTCGGCGACTCCCCTGCCGCGCGCCACGGCGGAATTGATGAAGGCGAACGGCTCGCCGCGGTGCAGCTTCAGCATTTCCTCTGCCGTGACCCAGTTCGAGTGGATACTCCAGCGCAGATGGCCGCTGGTCAGACGCATCGGCTGATGGCCGCCGATGTACGGCGGCTGCTTGTAGCGCACGAGGTGTTCATCGGCCTCGACGAACCACGGATGGTCCAGGTAGAACTCGATCCGCCGGGTGGTCGTGACGTAGGGCACCTTCTGCTCAACCTGATCGCGAAAGCACCAAAAGACTTCGCCCGCGACCATGTCCGCATTCTGCGCGACCATCGCGGGGAAGGTCGGTCTTCCGCTCAGCCATGAGCCGCCATTCTTGCGCAAATTCGCAAGGTCGAGCTTCTCGCCGTCGAGGCTGGTGAACCATCCGACCTCGCCCAGCGCGCGATAGGCATCGTTCACGAGCCGCTCTTCGTCGCTGTTGCTGTCGCCATATCTGTTTCCGTAGGTGGCCCGCCACAAAATTTTATCCACGTCGATTTCGCGCGGGCCGGCCTTATAGCTCTTGATGCCGCGTTTTTTCAATTCGCCCGTAGTTGCGCGCAGAATGCCATGGATGATCTGGCGATCGCTTTTCGACTCGCCGCGCATCGGCACCGACTCGTCGGTAAAATTGCTGAAACGGGTATTGGGACAGCTGAACTTGGTGTCCGCATACTCATAAAACGATGCGGCGGGAAGCGCATAATCGGCGTGCAGCGCGGTCGTGCTCCAGCGCGGATCCATCACCACGATCAGGTCGAGTTTCGGCCACACCGTGCGCACGTAGGTGTTCATTCCGCCGCGCGTGCGGCGCAGCGGATTTCCACCCGAAACGAACATCGCCTTGGGGCTGGCGCCCTCCTTGGCGAGCATGTCGTAGCCCTGCAGCCAGCCATTGGCCACCGCCTCTTCGGCGTAAGCGCTGATCTTCCTCGGTGCGTTGGGATCCTCCAGATGCTTGTCCCAGACGTCCTTGTAGCCGGCGTGGTAGTACCAAAACAAAGCCGGCGGCGAGAGGGTGCCGGTGGTTTTCATTCCCTCGCGCAACATCCCCTGCGCGGCCTCCAGAACCGGCATCGTCGGGTCCATCGCGAACATGGTCTTGTAGGCGTCCTGCATCTTTTGCGTCGCATTCAGCGCGCCGCCGATGGGGTCATCGGATTCCAGTATCTCCGGCGGCATGCTGCCCACGAACCCGGACCCCGCGTTGAACTCGGCCCCTGCCGACCAGCCGTGGCTTCCGGTGCCCGCCTTGCCGATATTGCCGGTCAACGCCAGCACATAACACGCGCCCCGCTCGCAAAGGTCGCCGTGATACATTTTGCCGGGGAACGCCGCGGAGAAAAAGAATATTCTGCGCGGCGGCCGGCACAATTCCGCCAGTTGGCTGAGCTGGTCGGGATGAACCCCCGCAATCTCGTAAACCCGCTCGGGCGTGTACTCCGCCACGCGCTTGCGCAGCAGGGTGAAAACCGTGGCCGCCTCGACCCGCGTCCCATCCTTGAGCCGGACTTCAACAGCGCCCTCCAGCACCCGGTCGCACTCCATTTGGAGCGTGCCCTTCGGCAATACCTCGAGCTTGCCCGTGGCGGCGTCAATTACGTAAAACTGCTCAGCGTCGCCCCCCTCCTTAAGGTCCGCCTCGCGCAGGAAGCGGCCGTCGTCCTTGCGCACCAGCACCGGCAGATCGGTCTGCTCCTTGATGAAATCGAGGTCGATCCATCCCTTCTCGATCAGGATGCGGCACAGCCCAAGCCAAAGCGCGGGATCGGACGACCAGTTGACCGGAAGCCACATGTCGGCAAACTGCGCGCTGGGACTTTTGTCCGGTGAGATCTGCACCACTTTCGACCCGCGGTAGCGGGCTTCGAGTACATAGTGATAATCGGAAATACACGCGTATACCGGGTTCCCATAAACCACCACGGTATCGGCCAAAAACCAGTTCTCGACGCCGGGACACTGTTGGAACTGCCCGAAGGTCAGATACTGTCCGGGCAGAAAATCGCCGATCGAAAAGTTAAGGTCCAGCGACACTCCGCCGAGCTGGGTGGCCAGTCCTGCCCCCGCGCCCTCGCCGCCGCCGCGCAGCACCCCGGCCCCGTTGGTGCCCTGGTCGATGATGATTGAATTCGGGCCGTGAAACTGGATGACGTCGGCCAGCTTGGCGCCGATTTCGTCGAAGGCCTGATCCCAGCTGATGCGCTCCCAACTGCCGCTGCCGCGCTCGCCCTTGCGCTTCATCGGGTAGAGCAGCCGTTCCGCCCCGTACATCGCGCGTGAATGCTGGTAGCCCTTCTGGCAGCCGCGCGGATTATAGTCGGGGGCCCGATACTCGGGGTCGATGATCTGCGGGATGTTGCATGCGATCTCCTCGCGGATCACGCGGCCGTCTTTCGCATAAACCCTGAAGGGACAGCTCCCCGGATAACAGTTGACGCGATGCGTCCCCCATCGAACACGGTCCCACTTCCAGTAGTTTTGCGGGGCTTCGGAAACCGTCTGCCTCGCGATTGGATCCCCGCCTCGGCTCTGCTCAGCCATCGTGTTTCCCTCTGCGCGCTTTGGGTTGACCGGAATTCCCGTGCCGTTCAGCGCCGAAACAGCATTAAATATGCCATTGCGTTTGGCGCGGCCGCGTGAGTGCGTCCGTCCGCCGGGCGCCGAAAATTCCAACCGATATCAGGCTTAGGAATGAGTTGATTAAGCTGGACAGCCTTTTGGAAGAAGCAAGAGTGTATCATTGGGAAACAACAATATCGTATCGACTGGATACAGCATGGCGACGGCAGCGCAGTATTAAGCCGTTGGCAGGGGCCGCGCCCGCCAACGGCGGGCGGCCTTAATACTGAGTGCAGGGCTCAGCCCTGCCGCGCGACAACGGAGCGCGGCCTTAACGGTGGGTCACCCCTGCGGTCACTCCTCCCATCGTGTAGTCGCGAAAAGATGCGCTGCGCAGATTTTCGCGTCTTCTCACTGGGTGCAGCGGTCACCCCTGCCGCCCACCGCGCAGGTGATTCTTCCTTCACCCCTGCCGTAGGTGACATCGCGCGCATGAGGGGTTAACTTCTGATCATGCGGCTTGGCGCGATCGATGTCGGATCCAATTCGGTGCACATGATCGTCGCCGATGTCGGCCGCGACGGCCACGTCGAGGTGGTTGATCGGGTCAAGGAGACGGTGCGGCTGGGCCGACGCGCATTCATGACCGGTTATCTGATGCCCGAGTCGATGGACCTCGCGGTGCGCGCGCTGGTCAATTTCAATCGCATCCTGCACATCCGCAAGGTGGCCAAGGTGCGCGCGGTGGCGACCAGCGCGGTGCGCGAGTCGAAAAACCGCGTCTCCTTCATCCGGCGGATCCGTCGCGAGACCGGTCTCAACGTGCAGATCATTTCCGGCGCCGAGGAGGCGCGGCTCATCTTCCTCGCCGCGCGCCACGCGCTCGGACTCGACGGCGGACCGCATCTGTTGATCGACGTCGGCGGCGGCAGCGTCGAGCTGGTGCTGGTTCGCGACGGTCGGCCGCTGTGGATGAAGAGCGTGAAGCTGGGCGCGGCGCGTCTGGCCGAGCGCTACCTTACCGACGACCCGCCCAGCCGCGCGCAACTCAAGCGGCTCGAACGCCATCTCAACGACGAGATCGGCGCGCTGCTGAAGAAGGCGCGCAAGGCGGGAGTGATGCGCGCAATCGGAACCTCGGGCACCATCAACACCCTGGTCGCGATGGCGCGCGCGGCGCGCGGCGATGAACTGGAGCGCCTCCACGGCGCCAGTGCGACGGCCGCGGAGATAAGCCTGCTCACGGGCGACCTGGTCTCGGCAAACTCGGCGCTGCGCTCGGAACTGCCCGGTATCGACGCGAAGCGGATTGACCTGATGCCGGCGGCGGCCGCGCTGGTGGACTTTGTGCTCAAGCGCTCGGCGGCGCCGATGCTGGTCGCATGCACCTGGGCGCTGCGCGAGGGCCTGCTGCTCAGCCTCGCGAGCACGACCATTCGCGGCGCCGGCGAGGACGTGCGCCGCCTCTCGGTGAATGCGCTTGCGAGCCGCTTCGTCGGCGTGAACAAGCACGGGCGCCAGGTCGCGAAGCTGGCGCTGAAGCTCTTCGACGCGACCGCGCCGGTGCTCGCGCTGCCCAAGAGCGCGCGCGAGCTGCTGGAATACGCGGCGTTGCTCCACGACATCGGCCACGCGATCGATCACGACCGCCACAACCGCCACTCGTACTATCTGATCAAGAACGCGGAGCTGTTCGGTTTCGATCCGGGCGAAGTCGAGGTAATCGCGCAGGCGGCGCGCGGCCACCGCAAGCAGGTGCCCAAGCTCGATTCGCCCGAATTGAACGGCCTGCCGATCTCCAAGCGGCGCTTGGTCCGCGGTCTCGCCGCCGTCTTGCGCGTCGCCGACGCGCTGGACCGAAGCCACTTAAGCGTGGTCAAGAATATCGAAGTTCGCTACGCTCCCGGCCGCCTCATCATCGGAGTCGATTCCAACAACGAGAAGGCCGACCTCGAATTGTGGACCTCCGAGAGAAGGGCGGACCTGCTCTCGCGGCTGCTCGACCGCCAAGTAACGCTGGAGCGTTAGCTCGCCGGCAGGGGTGACCCCTGCACCCAACGTTAACGCCGCGCTCCGTTGTCGCGCGCGGCCACTGTCAACGGGTCTTAATACTGCGCTGCCGTCGCCACGGGCAGGGGTGACCCCTGCACCCACTGTTAACGCCGCGCTCCGTTGTCGCGCGCGGCCCCTGTCAACGGGTCCTAATACTGCGCTGCCGTCGCCACGGGCAGGGGTGACCCCTGCACCCACTGTTAAGACCGCGCTCCGTTGTCGCGCGCGGCCACTGTCGCAGGCGCGCGGTCTTTTAATACTGGCCTCCCGTGCCAACGGGTCTGCCTCTGCCCAGAACGCGTCCGGCGTTAGTTGTGCCTCGCCCTGACAGGGCGAGGCCGCGCCTTCGGCGCGGCTGAGGGACATCTGCGGCGCGAATGTCCGATGCGCCGCATGATCCTTCCTCTCCGTCATCCCGACCGAAGCGGAGCGACCCCGGATCCGCGATTCTTTTCCTGCTGAATTCCCCGCTTCCGGTGCGGAGAGGCCGAGGGCGCTGCGTGACTGCATTTCGCACAATTGTTTGTCTTGCCCACCCTTCTATAGTAGAAGGTCCCCGAGGGGTAGCGCGGCCAACCTCCCCATCACTGGGTCGCGTTGGTGACCGGCATGCCGCGCGTGAAGCTCTCCGGTTAACTTTTGGTCGATCCTTTTGGGGCGGCGCCAAGGGCACAAAATACAGTCTGCCTTCTAGCGATGCCTGAAGTGAAGAATGGTCGTCAAAACGGAGGTTCGAGAAGCGTGAACCATAACGGCCAAAATCTCGTTGCCCAAGCTGAGCCGAGTAAGGCGTTCTTCATCGATATGCTTACCCGCGATATTCGCCTTTCGGTATGTATATTGGACCTGATCGACAATTCTATTGACAGCCTAATCGCAGCATCCGATCTCGACGTTAGCCAACATCTCATCGCGGGAACAAAAGCGCAGTCTGTTAAGGCTCAAATCGCGATCTCGTATACGCCCTCGCGGTTTACGATTAGCGATAATTGTGGCGGCATCTCGATTAGCGAAGCTGAGAAGCACATTTTTCTGCTCGGTAATCCGGCTGAAGAGACATCCGGGACTCGACTTGGAGTCTACGGAATAGGTATGAAGCGCGCGTTCTTTAAGATTGGCAAAAGCATTTCCTTCATGTCGCATACCAAGGACGAGGAATTCAAAATCGACATAGACGTTGACTCCTGGAAGAAGAAAAAGGAATGGCCATTCCCTTTCACATATGGCCGGCCAAAAAAATCAACTTCCGGAGGCACGACCATCGCAATTACCGACTTGCATGAAGTCATTGGCAGGCAGTTCGCCTCTACGGCTTTTCGAACTCTACTGTCAGAAAAGGTTTCCAGGGCCTATGCTCTATTTCTCAAGGCAGGAGCGAAAATCACGATCAACGGGGAGGAGCATCATCCGGAGTTTCCAGAGTTAGCGGAAACGCTTGGCCTTCGGGCGGTCCGACAATTGGTTAAGGAGGACGGCGTCGAGGTCCTCGTGCTCGCCGGACTCTCGCCCCCCACCGATAAGACTCCGCGCGGTTGGTACGTCTTCTGTAACGGTCGTATGGTTCTCGACGCCGACAAGACTCACCGAACGGGGTGGAACGTCGACTCTCATCCCACCTTCCATGCCAAATACAACCATTTCCTCGGCTACGTTTACTTTCGAAGCAAACACGGCCATAAGCTACCGTGGAATACAACGAAAGATGACGTGGACCAAGAGTCGCCAATATACCAGCGCGCTCTAGCGGAAATGTGGATCCTTAGTAGGCCCGTCCTCAATTTTCTCAACGACCTCTACCCCGACGTAAAGGAGGAAGGCGAGGCGGAGCACGTTCTCTTCCAATCCGCTAAGGGCGTCTCGCCGCAGTCTGTTGCCAGACGAGCAAATACAGCTTGGAAGGCAAATGTTAAGAAACAAACCGATGATACTCTGCTAGCGATTTTGTACAAGCGACCCAAGAAGCAGTTGGAAAGCATAAAGGAAGCGCTCGGACGACCCAGAATGTCAGCTTCAAGCATCGGTCAATACACTTTCGACTGGTTTTACGACAAGAACTGTAAGTAGATGGCGACTCCGACAGATTCATTCAAGCAGTTTGACTACGCTTTGCGCCCATCCAAGCAAGTAGAGCGAAAAATCATAATGGAAATCCTGCTTCGGCTGCCCCGAGCAGGATTTAACATTAGTGAATACTCATACGTGGGTTTTGGCTCGGTCGCCTATGTAGATTTCGTCATGTTCCATAAATACCTGTTCATCGAGAAGATGGTATGCATCGAGTGGGGCGACATCGAAAAAAGGATGCGTTTCAACAAACCCTTCAAATTCATCAAATTGAAGCTCAAACCATTCTCGCAATATATCCCGAGCATTCGCCGCAGAGAGCGCTTGCTTGTTTGGCTGGACTATGATCGTCCGCTCGACCCGGAGATTCTTCAGGATATTGACGGGAGCCTCAGCCGCCTCTGCCCAACAAGCATCTTCATTGTCACCGTCGATGCCCGGCCAAAGCTGCCAGAGGACGAGTTCGATCTTCAGGGACAGTCTTCACAGCAGAGGGAACGCGCTTCACAGCAGAGGGAACGCGTAACGCTTCAAACCTACCGTAGCTGGTTCGGCCCGTATTCAAACTCACGGATTACGAAGGAACTGGTCGCGCGCGCGCATGTCGACCCTCTCTTCTATGAAGTGATATTGGAGCGAATACGACAGACATTGGCGCGTCAAAACCCGTCTCTCCGGTTCATTCAGCTTTTCAACTTCTTTTATCGAGACGGAGCGCCAATGCTCACCGTCGGCGGGAGGATCGGCACAGAGCGAGATGACCAAGCGCTTGAAACACGTGGAATCTTCGAGCATCGCTTCGTTCGGCGAGACAGTGAATCTCTGCAAATCTCGGTGCCCCCGCTCACAATTCGCGAAACGCAGTGGCTGAACCACCGACTGAACCCTACGCTTCGTGCCGGCAACCTTACTTTTGAGCTCGAGCAAACGCTCCTAGATAACTACCGGACGTTCTACAGGCAGTACCCGACCTATTTGGAAGCGCTGTTATGAAGAACGGAAAGAACATTGCAGCGAAATGCACGCATAACGGCTTAACCGCCGCGAAGGGTCAGGCCTGTAAAGGCAAAACAAGAGCGGGGTCTAAGCTCCCTGAATTCGATGTTGCAGCGTTCCTAAACCATAGAGACTTAGCCCCAGTATACGTAACCAAGCTTGGCGCGTTGTTTGACGGTGACGCTCTCGCCATTTTGCCTTCCATCGCGGCAGAGTGTGTCGACACTGTGTTTGCTGATCCACCTTTCAATATTGGCAAGAAATATGGTTTGGCGGTGAACGACCGCCGGGCCGAGCATGATTATCTCAGGTGGTGTTATAGTTGGATCGACCAGAGCATAAGAATTTTGAAAAATGGCGGCTCATTGTTTTCGTACAACTTACCGAAGTGGAACATCATTCTCGCGAACTTCCTACTCGAACGTGGCATGAGCTTTCGTGACTGGATCGTGGTTGATATTAAGCTGGGGTTACCGATCCCTGGTCGACTCTATCCCAGTCACTACAGTCTTTTATACTTTAGCAAAGGTAAGGCCAAAACATTTCACAATATCCGTACTCGCATTCAAAAGTGCCGTCACTGTGACGGAGACATAAGAGACTATGGCGGACACCGAAAAGCGCTCAACCCCAATGGAATAAACCTTACTGATGTTTGGCACGACATCTCCCCTGTTCGACATTGGAAATTCAAATCTAAGAAGCGGAAGGCTAATGCCCTTTCGACTAAACTCCTCGACCGAGTTGTGGAGATGAGCACCGACGAAGGCGATTTGATACTTGACCCCTTCGCGGGAAGCGGCACAACGCTCGCCGTCTGCGAGACAAAGAAACGAAGGTGGATCGGGATCGAGATCGAATCATCGCAAGTAATAGTAGAGCGGCTCGAAGGGAAACAGCTTTTTCATTACAGGAACGAGGATTTCGTCGAGCAAGCGGATCTCGTGAAATCTCGGGCGAGGTAAATCTCCCCTTAACCCTTCTAACAGGGCGAAGCCCGCATCCCGCGGCGGTGCCGATTCTCTTTTCACCTAACACTGGGTGCAGGGGTCACCCCTGCCCGCGCGCGACAACGGAGCGCGCTCTTAACACTGGGTGCAGCGGTCACCCCTGCCTCGCATTTTATTAAAATTCGTAGTTGACTTAGAAAACGGGAATCCGGAGTCAATGGACCAAATGGCCAATCGGCGCGTAGTGGTGGTGGGAGCAGGTATCGCGGGACTCAGCGCCGCGCTCCGTCTGCGCAATGCGGGCGCCGAGGTCACAGTATTCGAATCGAGCGATCGCGTCGGCGGACGGACGAGTTCAGAGACCCACGACGGCTACCTATACGAGCGCGGGACGCAATTCTTCACTTCCACCTATCGCAACGCATTGGGGCTCATCAAGGAGATGGGACTCCAGGCCGAGCTGAGACCGACCAGTCCGTGGATAACGGTGTTCAAAGATGGGCGACCGCATCGGGTGCCCTCTGGACTGCTGTTTGCCGTGTATGCGTTGACCAGCGGACTGCTGAGCGTGCGGGACCTCGTTCGATTCACCTGGCATACCACCAGCTTGCGATGGCCGGCGCTCGATAACTACTCGGCATGGGCGGACTACGACGACCAGGATGCTGCGAGTTGGAGCGCGCCGCGCTTGGGCCGGGGCGCGGAGTTCCTGCTCGAACCGGTACTCGCCGGTGGCATGATGCAGCGGATCGAGGATACCTCGCGCGCGTGCGCGCTGGCAGTGCTGGCGATTACCGCCAACGGCCGGAGCAAGGATATGACGCTGGCGCGCGGCAACGACTCGCTGCCCCGTGCGATGGCGGCGCGGGTCGATGTTAAACTTGAGGCTCCCGTCCAGGCGGTCGAAGCCACGCCCGACGGCGTGACGGTGCGGATGCCGTCAGAGACGGTGCGCGCTGACGCGGTGGTGCTGGCAACTACAGCTTCGGCGGCGGCCGGAATTTATCGCGCTGGAGACAGGATCGAACGCGAGCTCATGGCGACGCCCTACGGGTCGGTGATCAAGGTCGGTCTGGCGACGAAGCGCGACTGGTCCGGCGATCCGGGGCTCAGCAACGTGTGGGCGATGATGATACCGCGCGCCGAGCGCCGACAAATTGTTTCCGTCACGATTGAATCGGCCAAGGACCCTGAGCGGGTGCCCAAGGGCGGCGAAATGCTCAACTTGTTCGTTACGCCGGATAACGCGGAGCGAATGATGGATTGGACGGATGAACAGGTGGTGAGCGCGGTCGCGGATGACGTCGAGCGGCTGTTCCCCGGAGCGTTCGCCGCGGAGAATTTCACGCGCGTTGTTCGTTGGCGAGAGGGGATGCCGAAATCGCCGGTCGGGCGCGCACGGGCGCTTGCCGAGTACCGCCGCACACGGCCGCGGGACTGCCGAGTGTGGTTGGCGGGCGATTACATGGGGATGCCGTTGCTCGAATCGGCGATCGAAACCGGCACTTGGGCGGCGCGCCGTATCGTGGAAGGCTGAGCGCAAGACCCGCGCTCCTCGCCTCAGGCCAGTTTTGGACAATCGAAAAAAAAGGCACGCATAGGCTTCACCATGAGGGCATGTGGCCAAGCGTGCCTTCGGCTCCATTCGGGGGAAACGGAGCCGACCATCTTTCTTTTAGTAATTGTGCGCGGAAAATGCCACCAGTGGTGCGTCACGAACGGAACCATTTTGAACGATTGCATCGCTCACCGCATATTGAGCCAGCACCCATCGTCCGGATGAACGAACGTAATCCTCGTAGATCGGAGCGCGCTTGGGATTAAAATCCATCTTAAAATCCATCTATGGAACTGATGAAGGAGATGCGCATTAAAATGCGGCGCACCACGGTCGTCGTCATTCTCATCGCCTCGCGTAAGATTTGTCTCTGCCCCAGATGATGCGCCCGATAGCGACTGTGGAGGCGGCGGACTACATACCGAAGATCCAGTTCAGGAAAAGACCGAGTACGAACAGCGCGCCGGCGCGCCGCGTATGCACGAAGGCCGCCGACACATACCACAGCGGCCATA
>Ga0116130_1001801_pt1 | contig 11601 bp, 11 predicted proteins | sample June2015DPH_17_5_FD_89733 | JGI IMG/M metagenome (GOLD analysis project Ga0116130, IMG submission 89733) | Peatland microbial communities from SPRUCE experiment site at the Marcell Experimental Forest, Minnesota, USA - June2015DPH_17_40 | ecosystem: Environmental > Terrestrial > Soil > Wetlands...
CACGTCGATCTTCTTCTTGTCGACGTCGAACCCGGTCACGGGGAACCTCTGTTCGCTGAACAGCAGCGCCAGCGGCAGACCGACGTAGCCCATTCCAATCACGCCAACTTTGGCGGTGCGGGATTCGATCTTGTGTTTGAGCACTTCAGACAATTCGGAGCTTGCAGCTTTCGATGGCAAAGACATGGGCAACTCCCTTTCTTGGTCCGTCATCCGAGCCGGCAACCCTTCACTGGCTCGTGGCTCTTGCCGTCACTGCAGCCAGGCTGCGATACCAGGCGACGGTGCGCCTCAAGCCTTCGCGGAAGTCCACCAGCGGCCGATAGCCCAGTTGCGCTTGGGCGCGCGAGATGTCGGCCAGCGAGTGTTTGACATCTCCCGTTCGCGCCGGTGCATATTCCACATCACCCGCGTACTCCGTCAATTCCTTCAGGATGGCGAATGTCTCATTCAGGCTGTAGCGATGGCCGGTGGCGATGTTGAAGGTCTGGCCGGCGACCTGCGGTTCAGGTTGGGTCGCGGCCAGGAGGTTGGCGGCAACGACGTTGTCGATATAGGTGAAGTCGCGCGATTGCTCGCCGTCGCCATAGATCGTCGGCTTCTCGCCTTGCAACATGCTGGTGATGAATTTCGCCAGTACCGCGGAATATTGTGAGTTCGCGTCCTGCCGCAGTCCGAAGATATTGAAGTAGCGCAGGCTGACCGTTGGCAAACCATACACGCGATAAAACGAAGTCATATAAAGCTCGCCCGCCAGCTTGGATACCGCATAGGGCGAGATCGGATTGGCCGGCATGTCTTCCCGCTTGGGCATCGTCGGCGTGTCGCCGTACGCGGAAGAGGAAGCGGCATAAACTACGCGTTTCACGCGGGCGTCGCGCGCGGCGATCAGCACGTTCAGCGTGCCGTCGATGTTGACCGCGTTGCTTCGCGCCGGATCTTCCAGCGATCGCGGCACTGAGGGAATGGCTGCCTGGTGCAGCACATAGTCCACTCCCTGGCAGGCGGAATGCACGGCCTTCAGATCCAGCAGGTCGGCTTCCCGGAAATCAATCTGTCCGGCCACCTCGCGAATATGCTCGCGCTTGCCGGTCTCGAAATTGTCGAAGCCGCGCACTCGTTCGCCGCGTTCCAGCAGCCCGCGAACCAGGGCCGAGCCGATGAATCCGGCCGCGCCGGTCACTAAATATTGCGCCATGATCTCAAGATTAGCACGCTACGGAGGATCCTAAATCATAGTGGCACATCCGTGGACGAAAGAGGTCGCTCGTGATGATGGGGGCTGTCTGAAAAGTGCGTTGATGCGTTCGTCTGCTCAGCGGGTATATAGTTTGGGGCTGTTGTGAGCCAAAACAACGGAAATTCCGGGGGTATCCTCCAATGGCAGCCCGATGCGCTGAAAACAACATTGCCGCCCAGTGCGACAGAGAAGCAACCGAACTCATGAGCCAACTCGCGAAGTTGGAGAAACGGGCCGACGGGGCGCGCTCGCCAGAAACTCGACAGAAATGTGAGCAAAAGCACAGCAACTGCGAAAAGCGGCCATCGACGCCCTCGAAAGAGCCAAGCTCGCCGCTGCGAAGCAACTCTGAGTAACTGGAAATCAGGCTTGGGGTGGGAGCATTGTCTCTTTGATGAGATATTTTGCATAGTTGTCTAGAGCGACAGAGAGGGTCAATGACTTTACCAGGGAACTCGACTCAAGCGCGTCTATCTTGCCAGCAAGACTGGACATTTCTTGGGTCACCCGTTCTTTGGTATATCCCTCTTCTTTGAGAACCTCGACGAGGCCCTTACCCAACCGCTGGACAGCCTCACTCAGGGCTGTGGCCAGTGGTGAACGCATATGCTCCACGTCCTTGCTTAGCATACCCGTAACCGCGAGGGATGAGATGGCAGGCGCAAACTCCCGCGTGATCTCTTCCATTTTTGCAAATAGCCCATACATTTGTAACGATGCTTCTTCCCGGCTCACCCCCTTCTCCTCTAGGACTGACAAAAGGGTTGGAATCCACGAACTCATGGACTCGTGAACCGCAAGCGCAGAGTTGAGCACTTCATTGCTATCCACGGGACTTTCTCCTCATCCCAGTATCATTTTTTCAAATCCGCACCGCTGTTAGGGCTGCGAATCTCAATAAGCAGTGACTGATTGGACGCCATGAAGAATCGGCCATCAGATTTAACCTCTGCGGTGAACACGACTGCCCCCAACACGCCTATGTTTTGGCTTTACCTAGGCCAAGGCGGAGTGTGACATCAGTGTCGGGGCAAGGGGTTTCGGGTAGGCCGCATTCGCGTTCAATCGCGTTGATCTCGTCCCAATTCACAACCTGCTGCTGTAGTCGCAAAGTATCCTGAATGTGCGGCAGTAGTAGTAGGCCAACCATTTTAGGCCACAGCGTTCGCATCATGGCGATTGCTTCTGGTGTTTGGACCATTGCTCCCTCCGTCCCGGGAATCCTACCACGCCACCACAGACGGGCCGGCTCGCGGTTGAGGGCTGTTCGAAGTCAGGTCGAATCGCTTGGCCAGCATATCGGCAATTTCCTTGCCGATCTCCAGCGAGGCTGTGGCCGCCGGGGACGGTACGTTGCAGACATGGATCATCCCTTGGCTGTGGACGAAATGAAAATCGTCCACCAGGTTGCCCTTGCTGTTCACCGCCTGGGCCCGCACCCCAGAGCCGCCGGGGACCAGGTCGGATTCCATTAGCTCCGGCACCATCTTCTGTAGCGATTTCACGAAGGCCGCCTTGACCCACGAGCGGTATTGTTCCGCCAGTCCCATGCGCCAATACCTCCACGCCATCTTGTAGAAGCCGGGGAACAGCAGCATCTGCACCGCCTCGTCGAGATCGGGCGACGTGCCGGTGTACCCCTCGCGGCGGAAGGCCAGCAAAGCATTGGGGCCGGCCTCGACGCTGCCATTGACCCGGCGCGTAAAATGCACTCCGAGGAATGGGAAGCGCGGATCGGGAACCGGGTAAATAAGCGCCTTTACCAGGCTGCGCCGCTCGGGTTTCACTTCGTAGTACTCTCCGCGGAACGGGATAATTTCGAGGTCGGTCTGCACCCCAGCCATGCGAGTGATCGTATCGCTATACAGGCCGGCGCAATTGATCACGTATCGCGCCCTGAAACTGCCGGCGCTGGTCTCCACGATATTGAAGTTTCCGTCTTGCCGCAGGCCGAGCACTTTGGCGCGAAACACGATCTCGCCTCCAGCTCTCGCGATCAACTCGGCGTATCTCTGCGCCACCACCGTGTAATCCACGATGCCGGTGGAGGGCACGTCCAGAGAGCTGATTCCGTCGCTATGAGGTTCGATCTCGCGAAACTGCTCGCGGCTCAGCATTCGCAAACCCGGGACGCCGTTGGCAATCCCGCGCTGATGCAGTTGCTCGAGCCGCGGAACTTCCTCGGCGCTGGTTGCGACCACGAGTTTGCCGCACTCTTCGAAGGGAACGCCATGCTGCTGGCAGAAGCGCTTCATGGACGCGGCCCCGGCGACGCAGTTGCGCGCCTTCAGCGACCCGGTCTTGTAGTAGAGGCCGGAGTGGATGACTCCGCTATTGTGTCCGGTCTGGTGAGCGGCCACGCGATCTTCCTTCTCCACCACGACCGGGTTCATGTCTGGAAAGCGAAGCGTAGTCTCCAGAGCTGTCGCCAGTCCGACAATCCCCGCGCCAATGATTAGGAGATCGGTTTCGTGGTCAGCCATAAGCCGCTGCAACTGTCCTTGCAAACCCGCGATTATAAGGGCCGGGCGGCTACTGTGCTAGGACGCACGTCACAAACGTTGCGCTGCTGGCTCAGGAACATTACTCTAGGGGCGACCATGAAGGTGCTCATCACGGGCGGGGCTGGCTTCATCGGGTCGCACCTTGCCGAGCGACACCTCCACTTAGGCGACGCGGTTTGCGTCGTTGATGACCTCTCGACTGGCTCGATCTCCAATATTCAACATCTCAAGATTCATCCTGAATTTACCTACCACATTGACACGGTCACCAACACACGGTTGATGACTGAACTCGTGGACCTCTGCGATGTCGTTTATCATCTGGCGGCTGCCGTCGGAGTGCGCTTGATTGTGGACAGTCCCGTGCGCACCATCGAGACCAACATCCGGGGCACGGAAATCGTACTTAGCCTGGCGGCGAAGAAACTGAAACGCGTGCTCATCACCTCCACGTCGGAGGTGTACGGCAAGGGCGACCGGTTCCCGTTTCGCGAAGATGATGATCTGCTGATGGGCCCGCCCAACAAGGGCCGCTGGAGTTATGCCTGCTCGAAGGCCCTCGACGAATTTCTTGCCATCGCGTACTGGAAAGAGAGGCGAGTTCCGACGGTGATTGCCCGCCTGTTCAACACCGTAGGCCCGCGACAGATCGGCCGTTATGGCATGGTGGTCCCCAGCCTGGTGGTGCAGGCCTTGACCGGCAGCGACATCACTGTCTTCGGCGATGGCGCGCAAAGCCGTTGCTTCACCCACGTCAGCGATACGGTGGATGCGCTGGTCGGCATCATGGCCCATCCCGGCGCCAACGGCGGAGTCTATAACGTGGGCAGCGATCACGAAATCACCATCATCGACTTGGCGACACGCATCAAACGCATGACCGGTTCGGACTCGAAGATTGTCTTCGTGCCGTACGGGAAGGCCTATGAGGAGGGCTTCGAAGATGTGCGGCGGCGGGTTCCCGACATCAGTAAGGTGGCAAAGCTCATCGACTATCGTCCGCGTGTGTCCCTGGAAGAGACCCTGGAGAGCATCATCGCGGAGCAGCGCGCCCGTTTGCGGGAGCATGGGGTAGGTGTCGGGGCCCGCTAGAGCGTTTCGGGATTGGTGTATCCGCCGTACGGGTAGTGCGGGCCTTCAGGCCCGCACCGAACGCGGCGCTGAAGCTGGATTATTCATGAGGACTGAGGTGTCATCCTGAGCGGAGCGGCCGCAAAGAATTTCCGACCCGCTGCTGTTGCGGGTCGGGCGGGCGCGCAGTCGAAGGACCCCTATAGCTGCGAGAAATCACAGTGCGGCCGCGCGGCACAGCAGCAAGTTTGAGATTGCTGGCGACCATAGGGGTCCTTCGACTCCTCGCTGCGCTCGTCGCTCAGGATGACACCCCAAAAACTACGGACGGTCATGAATAGTCCAGCTGAAGCGCCGCACTACCGTACAAGCATCGAGGAATCGCAATCATGCATGTGCTGGTGACCGGCGGTGCGGGTTTTCTGGGTTCGCATTTGTGCGATGCCCTGCTGGCGGAGGGCCACTCCGTGGTCTGCGCCGACAACTTGTTGACCGGACGGATGGAGAACCTCGCGCATCTGCAGCACGAGTCTCGATTCACGTTTCTCGAACAGGATGTCAGCCAGCCGTTCGATGCCGGCAAGGTTGACTACATTTTCCACTTCGCGTCGCCTGCCAGCCCGGTGGACTATCTCGAACATGCCATCGAAACCTTGCAAGTCGGCTCCCTCGGTTCCCTGAACTGCCTAGAGCTGGCGAGGAAATACGGCGCCAGGTTTCTATTGGCTTCCACCTCGGAGTGTTATGGCGATCCTTTGGAGCATCCGCAAAAAGAGACCTACTGGGGACACGTGAATCCCATCGGCCCGCGATCGGTGTATGACGAATCCAAACGCTTCGCCGAAGCCGCCACTATGGCCTACTATCGCCACCGCCGGGTTGACACTCGCATTGTTCGCATCTTCAACACCTATGGTCCGCGGCTGCAGATCAACGATGGGCGAGTGATCTCGAACTTCATGAAACAGGCGCTGCGCGGCGAGGCTCTCACGGTGTACGGCAATGGTTCGCAGACGCGCAGCTTTTGTTATGTGAGCGACGAAGTGGCTGGGATTCTGGCGTTGTCGAAGTCGGACGAACACGAGCCGACCAACATCGGCAATCCGGTCGAATTCACGATCCTGGAGTGCGCGCAGGCGGTGCTGGAAGTGACCGGGTCGAGCAGCAAGCTGCGATATGAGCCGCTCCCGCAGGACGATCCCCGGCAGCGACGGCCCGACATCAGCAAGGCCAAGCGCCTGCTGGGATGGGAGCCAACCATCGATCTGCGGAGCGGCTTGCGCCTGTCGCTGGATTACTTCAAGTCGGCGGTGCAGGCGCGCCCTAGCTGATGGCCGACGGCTGAAGGCTCACGGCTCCCTTGCCGCTGCTGACAAGCGCCAAAACCATAGCCAACCCAGCAACCGCCATCAGCAGGAATACGCAGGCAGGCCAGCCGCCGGCCACCCACGCCCAGCCCGTGACGGTAGCTCCCAAACCGCCGCCAATGTAATAAAACGTCACGTACAATCCCGCGGCTGAAGACCGCGCTCTGTCGGCGACGATCCCGGTTTGCACCGTGCCCACAGCCTGAAAGATGAAAACACCGGACGAGGCCAGCCGCCAGTCCAGCAACGATCACTGGCAGCGAGTGCAACAGGGTCAGCAGCAAGCCCGCTATCGTCAAGCAAACAGCAACCACCGAGGTCAGCCGGAGCCCGTAGCGGTCAAGGCAACGGCCCGACAGCGGCGTCACAATGAACCCCAGCAGGTACACGAAGAAAATGCTGCCCAATTGTTCCGAGTTCAGACGATACGGCGGAGCGGCGAGATAGAAGTTGGCGTACGTGAATGCACCGACCAGGCAGAACAGCGCCGAAGATCCCATTCCGAAGACCACGAGTAGCCGGGGATTCCGCCGGTGCTGCCAGCCCTCAGAGATGGAATGCGCAATACTGGGGGCGCGGGCAAAGTTCTTCGCCAGCGGCAGAGAACGCTGGACGAGGATCGCCCCCGCCAAATTCACCAGTCCGATCGCAACGAAGGCCTCGCGCCACGCAAAATTGTGGGCGACCACACCGGAGATGTACCGCCCCAGAAATCCGCCCAGCACCGTCCCTGAAACGTACGCGGACATGGCCTTGCCCACGTGCCGTCGCGGGAATTCTTCGTTGATGTACGCCATGATGACGACAATCACGCCGGACGCGAACACTCCTTGCATGAATCGCCAAAAGACAAGTTGATGCAGGGTGTGCGAGGTGGCCGCCAGCAGCGTAGGAACGGTGAGCGCATAGAGCGAGGGCACGATCACCTTCTTGCGGCCGATGGATTCGGCCAGCAGGCCGATGAAAGGCGCGGTCAGCGCCATCGCCAGAATGGTGGCGCTCACCGTCAGCGACACCGCAATTTCCGAGGCATGGAAGATCTGCTGCAGGTAAGGAAGCAGCGGCTGCGTGTCGTACACGTTTAGAAACGTGCACATGCCCGCCAGCATGCAGGCCACGATAACCACCCGCGGCGGCGAGCCACTTGTTTCGACACTGGAACCTGAATTGGGTGAGGTGAGATCCATCGTAAACGAGCGCGAGACGCGCCTGGCTGATGGACGTCATCGCATTAGGAAGCGGATAGTCCAACTCAGGATTATAGGGGAAATAGCTACCGCCGATGGTGACGCTTACAACACCACGAGCGTGATGCCGCGATTGCCCCTGCCCAAGTCGCTGTCGCTCTTCAGTTCGGGCATGCGCTTGAGCAGCTCCCAACTGCGTTCATCGCTGGTGCGCCAGTTCTCGCCGTAGATGCAATCGCGGATTTCTTTCGCCTGCGCCATTTGCCGCAAGGTCGATTGCAACGCGATGCGCAAGTCTCCGCCGACGCCGCTGGAGCCATAGCCGTGCACCAGCTTCAGCACCCGCACGCCACTCTGTTGCGCGAGGCGAATCTCGGAACTCAGCCGTGAGCGCGCCTGCGGTACGCTCGGCATTCCCGCTTCGAGGTTCACGGTCTTGATGCCAGCCGCCATCGCCGTACTCTCCTCGGCACCTTAATCAGGAACACGATATCATCTCTAACTCGGTGATCGTAGATGAAAGATATCGCTTCATGGGCGCTGGAAACAGCTAAGCTGCGCGGCGCTTCGCACGCGGAGGCCCGCATTGTGGACGAACGCAGCCGCGCGCTCGCCACCAAGAACGGCAGAATCGCCGGCGCATCCGACTCCGAATCGCTGGGCATCGGCATTCGCGTCATCGCCAATGGAGGATTTGGCTTTGCCGCCACCGATGACCTCTCGCGCGAAGGGGTGGAAGGCTGCGCCGCCAGAGCGGTTGAGATTGCGCGGGCGTCGTCAAGCGTCAAGTCGCAAGAGTTATATCTGGTGCCCGAGCCAGCCGCCAAAGCTGACTGGGCTTCGCCCTGCAAGATTGATCCGTTCAGCATCGCCATCGAAAAAAATCTGGATCTGCTGTTCGCCATTGACGCCGCCCTGCTGGCAGTGAAGGGCGTGACCCTGGCCGAGACCAACATGAATTTCCGCCGCTATGAGCAGTGGTTCTACTCGTCGGAGGGTTCCGAGATACACCAGACGATCGTCACTTCCGGGGCGGGCTACGCAGCGTATTCGTTTCAGGGTACACAGATCCAGAAGCGCTCGTATCCCAACTCGTATGGCGGGCAGTTTCAGGGCCGAGGGTATGAACTGATCGAGGAGCTGAGGCTGCTGGAACATGCCGGCGAAGTTGCCGAGCAGGCGGTCGCGTTGCATTCAGCTGCGCAGTGTCCGGAAGGCCAGTTCAGCGCCATTCTCGACTCGTCGCAACTCGCCCTGCAAATCCACGAGTCCATCGGTCATCCCATCGAACTCGATCGCGTCTTGGGCATGGAGGCCAATTTTGCGGGCACGTCGTTTCTCACACTCGACAAACTACGCACCTTGCAATATGGCAGTGAGATCGTCAACGTTGTGGCCGATGCCACGCCAGCGCACGGGCCGGGGCTCGGCACGTTTGCTTACGACGACGAAGGCGTGGCGGCGCAATGCACTCCGATCATCACCAACGGCCTGTTCACCGGATATCTCACCTCTCGCGATACGGCAGCCGCGATTGGCGCTACCCGCAGCGGAGGCTGCTTGCGCGCCGAAAACTGGAACCGCCTACCGATCGTGCGCATGACCAATGTGAGCATCCTTCCCGGCCAGTCGCCGCTGACGCTGGAGCAACTGATCGCATCCACCGAGCGCGGCATCCTGATGGAGACCAATCGCTCCTGGTCCATCGACGACAAGCGGTACAACTTCCAGTTCGGTTGCGAGATCGGCTGGGAGATCGTCGGCGGCAAGCGCGGACGGATGCTGAAGAACCCCTCCTACTCGGGCATTACGACCGAATTTTGGAACTCGATGGACGCCATCTGCTCACGCGAGGAATGGACGTTGTGGGGCACTCCGAACTGCGGCAAGGGCCAGCCACAACAGGTGATGGGAACCGGCCACGGCGCAGCGCCTGCGCGCTTTCGCAATATCATGGTCGGCACTGCCTACAAGGGGAACGAATAGCGATGCTTGATCGCGATCAGGCGAACGACATCTTCGACAAACTGCGCCGCCTATCGCAGGCTGACGAGATCGAGTTGCTCATCTCTGGCGGCCGTAGCGCGCTTACGCGCTTTGCCAACAATACGATTCATCAGAACGTCGCGGAAGAGGAGTACCACATCTCGGTGCGCTCTGCCTTTGGGAACCGCACCGCCCGAGCCAGCACCAACAAGCACGACGACGACAGCCTGCGTCGCGTGGTGCAGTCATCCGAAGCGCTGGCCAAGGTGCAGCATCCCGATCCCGACTTGTTGCCGATGCCAACGAAGGAAGAAGTGGCCGCTGCGAATGTGGATTGCGGTGATGGGATGGTCAGCCGCTACTTCGAGGCCACGGCCCGGCTGACTCCGCAAAACCGTGCCCAGGGCGTCGCCGCCATGGTCGATGTCGCCAAGAAGAACAATCTAGCCGCTGCCGGCATCTTCTCCTCTGCGGAGATTGTCGAAGGCATCTTCAACTCGAAAGGCGTGAACGCCTGGTACGAGCAGACTCTAGCCGAAGTTTCGGTCAGCATGATCGGCAGCTCCTCGTCAGGATGGCAGAAGGCGAACGCACCCGACATGGCGCGACTCGAGCCCGCGCGCCTGGCGGAAGTCGCTGCCGTAAAAGCAATCGACTCGAAAAATCCTCGCGATCTGCCTCCGGGGAAATACACGGTCATTCTTGAACCGGCCGCGGTGCTCGACATTGTGGGCTTCATGTTCTGGGATTTTGGCGGCTCGGCGCTGCTCGATCAGAGATCTTTTTTGAACGATCGCATCGGGATGCGGCTATTCGGCGAGAACATCACGGTCTGGGACGACGTGTATCACCCCTTGCAGGCAGGCGTTCCTTTCGACGGCGAAGGGATGAGGAGACAACGCTTGAAGCTGATCGAGAATGGCGTCGTCCGTGCCGTAACTTACTCGCGCTCCAGCGCAAAACGCATGCAAGCGTCGGAGATGGACGGCAAGGTTGGTCCGGTGCGACCCACCGGCCATGGCTTTGCGCTGCCCAGCGAGATCGGCGAAGCCCCGCTCAATATCGTGTTTGCTGGTCCGCTGGAAGGCGAGTCGCGAACCGTGGAGCAGATGCTCGCCTCCACTGAGCGCGGCATTCTGGTCACCCGGTTGTGGTACATCCGCGAAGTTGATCCCTACGAGAAAATCCTCACTGGCATGACCCGCGACGGCACATTCCTGGTCGAAAATGGCAAGGTGGTCTGCGGCGTCCGAAACTTTCGATTTAATGAGAGTCTCTTGCACATGCTGCAAAACGTTGAGGTAATGGGGCTCCCAACCCGCTCCTGTGGAGAAGAGTCATTCGACATGGTGGTCCCTCCCATGAAAGTGCGCGAGTTCAATTTCACCGAGACCACAAAGTTCTAAGGTGAGTGGCACCGAATTCGGCGGGATCGCTCCAGCAACCCTATAAGTAACTTAAATACATTAACTTAGAAGAAAATCATCTTGCTTTTCCCTTGGTCAAGCGCGATCTGGCTGCAGTTGTCGCCTCATCCAGTCTAGCTTATGTTCCGAAACCGCGACTTCTAGCGGATTCCCATGATTTTTCCAGGTTAGTTACCTGCAATGGTACTTTAGTAACAAGCAGCTCGCCGTTACTCGATGTATTCTTGTCAATAATCCAGTTATGAGTATGCGCCACGAGTCTGAGCTTCGTAATTCGATACGGTTTCCGCTTCACTTACAGGTAACTTTGAGGACCCCGACTGCGGAATACCGCGCCAAGACGACCGATATTTCAGCCGGCGGGATCTTGTTTCACACCGAATCCGAGATCGCTGTGGGCTCGGAAGTCGAGTTCACAATTGAAATGCCGGGCGACGTCCTGGGAACGAAGCATCCGGTGTTAGTGAAATGCCAGGGCCGCGTGGTGCGATTCGCAGAAGAAACCTCAGGACGGAGCGTAGCAGTAGTCATCGATGAATACCACTTCCAACGTCACTAAACCGGCAACCCAAGGCGGCAGCACGGCCCTTCGCGGCGCCCGCAACGGCGGGGAGGATGCTTCCCCTCCCTCTTCGTCTCCGGAATATTCCCTGGAACCGGAAACAACTCGGATCCGAATTATCCTCGCCGACTCGGAAGCGATCTTCCGGATGGGGATGGCCAGAATTTTCTCGGGGGAGAGCGATCTGGATGTGGTGGCGCAGACGGATACCCTGGCACAAACCCTTAGCGTAGTGGCTGAAACGCCGGCTGACGTGA
>Ga0116130_1001805_pt1 | contig 11592 bp, 8 predicted proteins | sample June2015DPH_17_5_FD_89733 | JGI IMG/M metagenome (GOLD analysis project Ga0116130, IMG submission 89733) | Peatland microbial communities from SPRUCE experiment site at the Marcell Experimental Forest, Minnesota, USA - June2015DPH_17_40 | ecosystem: Environmental > Terrestrial > Soil > Wetlands >...
CCGCGGAGCAGCCGCCGCAGCAACCCCTTTCCATCCTGGTTGCGGAAGATAACCTGGTCAATCAGCTCCTCATGCGGACCCTGATCGAGAAGCGCGGTCATCGCGTGACCGTGGTTGAGAACGGAACCGCGGCGGTGGCCGCGTGGCGCCAAGATCGCTTCGACTGCATTCTGATGGACATTCAGATGCCGGAGATGGACGGATATGAAGCAACGCGCCTCATCCGGGCGGCGGAGTCGGGAAATGGAGTGCACATCCCGATCATCGCGTTGACCGCCTACGCCATGAAGGGAGATCGCGAAAAATGCCTGCAGGCCGGGTTGGACTCATATATTTCCAAACCGATTCAAACGGCGGCGCTAGACGCTGCCCTGGCAGGCCTCCCTGCCCGCACGAAGGTGACCACCGTCTGAGCTGGAAAGTCGCGGATGGTCCGGCACCCGAGTGTGGAGGTGCCGCAAGATTTGGTGGCGGTACGGGCAGCCAGGCCGTTGGTGGCAGCCCGGAAGGACCTGATCGATGACGTACAGGACCGGTAAAGAATGTGGTTCTAACCGGGATGGCCCGGCGACCCGCCGCCGCGCGGGCAGCTCCGGGTTTGTGTTGCCGGGCGCTTATGCGATCCTGGCTCTGGCGGTGACGGTGTCGTTTCCCGGTTGCGGCCGGCGTTCCTCCCAGACCCTCCCAGTGCTGACTTCGATCGCCGAAATCCGCAAGCTCGGGGCGGAAGACGCTAACCTGCATCATCCCGTTCTGCTCAAAGCCGTCACTATATTCCACGATTCGCTCCCGAATGTCCTGGTGATCCAGAATGCCTCCGGAGGCATCCGCGTCGAGCTCAAGGATCCGCGCGCGCAGTTCAGCCAGGGGGACGTGCTCATTCTGCACGGCGTGACCGCCAGGGGCCAGTATTCGCCCATGGTTCGCAACGCCACCGCAGAAGCCGTTGGCAAAGCGCCCCTCCCGCCTCCCATGCGGCTGCTCGCCGCCGACCTCGACTCGCCTCAGCGCCAGAATCAGTACGGCGAAATCCACGGCATCATACGCAGTTGGGCGGAGCGCCACGACGGGCGCGTGGACCTCTCGGTCGAGTCTGGCGGCGCCACGTTCGACGCCATCCTACTGGACCGTAACAGCGCCGATCCCCGCAAGCTGATTGGGGCGACGGCCACTCTGCTGGGCGTGCCGGCCGCCCTTTACAGCCTGAGCGGCGCGGTTCTCAGCCGCCAACTGCTGGTAGCCGGCGGCTGGGATATCCATGTGGAGTCCAGCCCCACCGCCAGGCCCGAGCCGTCGCCCCCCCAGAAAGCCGTCCCGACGCTGCTTTGGGCCGCTCAGGTTCGCGCCCTGCGGAGCCTGGCGGGGAACGTTTCGGTAAGACTGCGCGGCGTTGTCAGTTATTACGATCCTGATTTTCACATCCTGTTCTTTCAGGATCCGACGGCAGGGATTTTCGTACTCACACCGGGTTTCGCATCCGTGCGCCAGGGGGACCTGGCGGAAGTGGAAGGCGTTGCCGATTTGGGCGGCTTCGCCCCCATGGTCTCGCAAGCCAGCTTTCATGTGCTCGGAAGAGCCAGCCTGCCCGATCCTGCGACGGTCCCGCCGGAGGAACTGTTTTCCGGAAGACTGGACAGCCAGCGCGTCGCCGCGGAAGGCATCGTGCAGTCGGTCGTCCGCCTGAACAGCCATTTCCATTTCGAGATGGATGTTGCCGCCGGACGCTACCGCTATCGTGTCCAGGTGCCCTACCCGCCCTCCCTGCCACTGCCCATGCATCTCATCGATGCCACGGTGCGGATTCGGGGCGTCGCTGGTTCGCTCTTCAATCCCATGGGGCAGTTGGTTGGAGTCACTCTGTATGCGCCCGATCTGAAAGACATCGAAGTGCTGCGGCCAGGCCAGGCCGCCGCCGCCTCTCCGATCCGGCCAATTGGCGGGCTGCTGCGCTTTTCGCTGACGGACGATTGGGAGCACCGTGTACGTGTCCGGGGCACGGTCGAGTACCAGCGTACCCACTTCCGCGAGGTGTTCGTGGCCGATGAAACCGGCAGTGTGCTGGTGCGAACGGAGCAGGATGAGCCTCTCCAACCCGGCGACCGGGTCGAGGTGCTCGGGTTCGCGATCTCTGGCGCATACTCGCCGGTGCTGGGAGGCGCTGAAGTTCGCAAGCTCAGCCCCGGAAAGGCGCTGCACGGGATTCCAATCGATGCCCAGCAAGCGCTGGACGGAGAGTACGACGCCCGCCTCATCACCACCGAAGCGTACCTGGTGGATCGGGTTATCGGGGCCGCCGGGCAGACCCTCACCCTGGACTCCGGCAACATTCACTTTAACGCCACCATGGAATCGGACGGCGCAGGCGATCCGCTGGCGGACCTGCGCGATGGCTCTCTGGTCCGGGTCACCGGGGTCTGCTCGGTCGAGCCAGGCGAAAATGACGCCCACCCGCGCGCGTTCAAAATTCTCCTCCGCAGTCCCGCTGATGTCCAGGTGCTGCGCCAGGCCTCGTGGCTGACCCGCGAACGCACCATAGCAGTGGCCGGCTGGCTGGGCGGCGTCGCGGCACTTTCGGCAATATGGATCTTGATCCTGCGGCGCCGCGTTCGGCAGCAAACCGCAGTGATCCGGTCCAAACTGGAGAGCGAGGCGGCTCTCAAGAAGACTGCGCAAGACGCCAACCGGGCCAAGAGCGAGTTTCTGGCCAACATGAGTCACGAAATCCGGACGCCCCTGAACGGCATCCTGGGGTTCGCCGGGCTGATGGCGGAAAGCGAGCTTACCGGCACGCAGCGGGAGCACAACGAAGCCGTGCGTTCGTCGGCCGAGAACCTGCTGGCAGTCATCAACAATATTCTCGATTTCTCTCGCGTGGAGGCGGGCCGGATCGAACTGGAATCGTTGGATTTCTCGATCCGCAAGTGCGTCAAGGCCGCGGTGGTTTCCGTCGAGCCGCTGCTCGCCGAAAAGGGTCTTGCCACATCGGTTCAGATCGACGACGACGTGCCGGACTGGGTCCGCGGCGACCCGCACCGGCTGCGCCAGATCCTTCTCAATCTGTTAGGCAACGCAGTGAAGTTCACCGTGGCTGGCGGCATCTCGGTGCGCGTGTCCCTGGCTCCGAAACAGGACGCCGCCGCGGTTGGCTCCAATGGCTCCGCGGCACGCCGGCAGATCCAGTTTGCCGTTTCCGACACCGGCATTGGCGTCCCCGAGGCACAACGGGAACTGATCTTCCAACCTTTCCGGCAGGCTGACGGGTCTGTCACCCGGCGTTTTGGAGGTACCGGCCTCGGTTTGGCCATCTCGCAAAAGCTCGTCGTCATCATGGGGGGAAGAATGTGGTTGGAAAGCGCGGAGGGACAGGGCAGCACTCTGTTCTTCACCGCGCCGCTTCCGCCGGGGAAGACCACGGCCGAAAACGAGGAACGCGGCTTGGAAGCCAAAGGATCATCGCCCGCGGAGCAGCCGCCGCAGCAACCCCTTTCCATCCTGGTTGCGGAAGATAACCTGGTCAATCAGCTCCTCATGCGGACCCTGCTCGAGAAGCGCGGTCATCGCGTGACCGTGGTTGCGAACGGAACCGCCGCGGTGGCGGCGTGGCGCCAACATCGCTTCGACTGCATTCTGATGGACATTCAGATGCCGGAGATGGACGGATATGCAGCCACCCGCCTCATCCGGGCGGCGGAGGGAAACGGAGCGCACATCCCGATCATCGCCTTGACCGCCTATGCCATGAAGGAAGATCGCGAAAAATGCCTGCAGGCCGGGTTGGACTCATATATTTCCAAACCGATTCAAACGGCGGCGCTGGACGCCGCCCTGCAGGCCTCCCTGCCCGCCAAAACTTGACCCCTGTGTGAACCCTATGGTGAGCCCATGCAAGCACATTCCGAATCACGCCAGACTGGACGAACACCTCAAATGTTCCGAGAGTCCCCACACCACTTTGTGGTCAGCCCGCCTGGTACTCGAACAGTACCCTCCTCGCCTGTGGAGGGATCAGACTTCCTTTTTTGTGGTTAGCCCCCCGGTACCCGAGTGGTACCCCTTCGCCGTTTGTGGAGGTATCAGATCTTGCAGTGTTGATCTAATCTCAAATCGCGACCTATAAGAAAAGTGGCCGCATGACTAATTAAAAAGCTAGATTCTTGGGACATTATGCGCATCCTGGTGGCAGAAGACAACTTGGTTTTCCAAACGGTGTTGCAGTCCATGCTCACGCAGTGGGGCTATGACGTGGTCGTGGCAAGCGATGGAGAGGAAGCATGGTGCCGGCTGCAACATGAGCAGGGCCCTCGGCTGGCAATCCTCGATTGGGTGATGCCGGGATTGGAGGGCATCGAGGTGTGCCGCCGCGTGCGCGCCAGCAACCGCCTCCGGTATACCTATATCCTGATTCTCACCGCGAAGACGGGAAGTGAAGATCTAGTCACTGCCATGGAGGCTGGGGCCGACGATTATGTCGCCAAACCGTTCAAGTCCGCTGAACTGAGGGCTCGTCTGCGAGTCGGCTGCCGGATTCTCGAATTGCAGGACAGACTCCAGCTCGGCTGTCAGCCTCCGGTATTCGCTCCTGGCATAGGAAGCGAACTTGCGAATGCCTGAGCGACTCAGCCAGTCAGTTCCCTCCGCGATCTCGGCCTGGGGCGACGAGCGGCGGCAGATTCGGTCTTATCCAAAGATCGCCCCCTATGATCGCGGTTTTGGTCGGGATGGACCGAGTGGAACGGCCATGTCCACCGATAGCAGTCGCTCGTTGACGACCGTCAATATGGTAAGTCAAAGAGTTCAGGTGGAAACTGAAGTATGAAACGGCTTCTGACACTCCAAAGGGCCTCTTAAGTAATCCTGAAAGCCGAAAATAGGCACAGGGGCTGCCAAGCGATGAACCCTTCACCACCCTCGAACAGTCAGGCGGCGGCCCGCCTCCAAACATCTCACGCGAAGTGGACACCCCCGGCATGGCTGCTGGAAATCGTGGCTGGGGATGATAGCATGATCGCCGATTTGATCGACGTCTTCAAGACATCGACCGAAACCAGTCTCCAGCAAATGCACACGGCTCTCGTGACAGTCGATGTTTCGAGACTCCGTGCCGCAGCCCATAGAATCAAGGGCGGCGCCAAACAAGTTGGAGCCGACGCTCTCGCCGAGGCTTGCCAAACACTTGAACTTGCGTCCAGTGTGGCGCCAGTGTCGCGCCTTGGTGAACTGGTGGATCGCTGTCAAAAGCTGTTCAGTGAAACAGAGAGTGAGATGACTTCGTATTCCAACGATCACAAAGCCGCGGACCCCACAGCGCCGCTGTTCAGGTGAGTTAAATCAGTATCTCCTGGCGCCGCAGGCCGCGTGAATGAGCGTTGATGCGATATGCTTACAGAATCCATGGTCGTGCGTCTTTTGCCGGTGATTGTCACTCTTCTGCTTTTGGGAGGGCTCTGGGTCGCCATTCTGTGGCGCCGCGCCGAGGATCGAAGGCGGGTGCTGCTGGCGACGCTGGATTCGGTGGCGGATGGAATCCTTGCCATCGATACCACGGGACGGATCGTTGCCTATAACAAGAAGTTCGCCCAACTGTGGTCCATTCCCGGCTCCATTGTGCTTTCGCGTGATCGAGCGCTTGCTCATATACTGCCCCAGCTCAAGGATCCGGCCGCGTTCCTCTCGCTCGTTCAACAGCTCGATCAAGACGTGACGGCACACACCGACGATGAACTCGAACTACGGGACGGCCGCGTGTTCAATCGACACTCCGAACCGAAGCTCAAGGGTGGGAAGACTGTCGGACGGGTATCGGGATTCAAGGACGTCACAGCGAGCCGCAAACTGCGAGTCCTGTTGGAACAGGAACGGCACGGCCTAGACGCCTTGATGAATCAGTTGCCGCACGCCATCTACTTCAAGGATTGCGAAGGCCACTTCACTCGAAGCAACGAGGCGCACGCCGAGCTTTTCGGGCGCAGCGATCCCTCGCAGATCGTTGGCAAGACCGATTTCGACTTTTTTAGTGCGGAACATGCGCAACAAGCCTACGACGATGAGCAGGACCTAATCCATGGGCGCGTAGCGGTGATATCCAAAGAGGAGAAGGAAACCTGGCCGGACGGCCATGAGACCTGGGCGCTGACAACCAAGCTGCCGTTCCGCGACCCGGACGGCGTAATTATCGGTACGTTTGGTCTCTCGCGGGATATCACTGACCGGAAGCGCATGGAACGAGAACTCCTTGCCGCGAAGGACAACGCAAACAAGGCAACTCAGGCCAAGAGCGAGTTCCTGGCTAACATGAGCCACGAGATCCGCACGCCAATGAACGGCGTGATCGGGATGACGGGGCTGCTGCTGGATACGGAACTGTCACCGGAGCAACGGGAGTACGCCGAGACGGTGCGCCGGTCGGGCGAGTGCCTGCTAAGCGTGATCAACGACATTTTAGACTTCTCGAAGATCGAAGCGGGGCGGTTGGTGTTCGAATCGTTCGCGTTCGATCTGCGGCTGGTGATCGAAGAAGTCGATGAAATGCTGGCGCCGAGGATCGAAGACCGCGAGCTCGACGTGGTGCTGCAGTATCCGCCGGATGTGCCGCGGCACTTCATCGGAGATGCGGGGCGAATCCGCCAGGTGGTGACGAACCTGGTGGGCAATGCCGTGAAGTTCACGCGGGAAGGTCACGTGCTGATCACGGTGAACTGTGAATCGCACGACGGGGAGAAGGCGCAAGTCCGGGTTTCGGTTGAAGATACCGGTCCGGGAATTCCGGCGGAGAAGATGGGCGAACTGTTCGAGAAGTTCAGCCAAGTGGATGCATCGACCACGCGGAAGGTCGGCGGCACGGGGTTGGGGCTGGCGATTTCCAAACAACTGGTAAACCTGATGGGCGGCGAAGTGGGAGTGACCAGCCAGTTGGGCAAGGGCTCCACTTTCTGGTTCACGTTGCCTTTGCAACTGGACGCGCAGCCGCACGCGGAGCCGACGCCGGTGGCCGACCTGCAGGGCTTGCGCGTGCTGATCGTGGACGACAACGACGTGAACCGGCGCATGCTGCACGAACAGGTCAGCAGTTGGAAAATGCGCAACGGCAGCTATGCGGGGGCAAGGCAGGCGCTCCAGGCGATGCGCGAGGCAAAGGCGGCAGGAGATCCGTACCAAGTGGTCTTGCTCGATTACCAGATGCCCGAGATGGACGGAGCGACGCTGGCGGCGGCGATCAAGGAAGACCCGTTGTTGAGCAATGCGCTGGTAATCATGCTGACGTCGATTGGCCACTGGAGGGAAGTGCGGCACATGCAAGGGGCCAGCATCGACGCCTGCCTGGTGAAGCCAGTGCGCCAATCGCTATTGCAGAACACGCTGGCGACGGCGTGGTCGAAGAAGCAACTGAGTGGGTTTACGACGCAGACGAGAGCTTTGCAGGAGATCGCGGAGCTGAAATCGCATTTGGCGGGCACATTTGCCGGGGCGCCGGTGCGGGTGCTGGTGGCGGAAGATAACGCGGTGAACCAGAAGGTGGCGGTTCGCATGCTTGAGCGGCTGGGACTGCGACCGGACGTGGCGGGCAACGGGCGTGAGGCGCTGCAAATGTGCGCGATGCTGCCGTACGCACTAATCTTCATGGATTGCGAGATGCCCGAGATGGACGGCTACGCGGCGACGGCGGAAATTCGGAAGCGGCAAGGGTCAAACGGCCGAGTGGCGATTATCGCGATGACGGCAGACGCGATGGACGGCGCCCGGGAGCGCTGCCTCGCGGCGGGGATGGACGACTACATCGCGAAGCCAGTGCGTCTGGGCGAAATGATTGAATCTCTGAAGAAGTGGGTACCAAAGGTGCGTCCCTCGTCGTCGAGAGTCCATGAGGAGATTGACGTCCGTCCAAGTTGACGACTGTTGGGCGGATCGCGCCGCTTGCGGATAACGCTACCACGCGGGATCAGTGAGCCGCCAACAGCCTCTTCAACCTCGCCACCAGTTCCATTGGGCTGAACGGCTTCACGACATAATCGTCCGCCCCCAGCGAGAACCCCCGCAACACGTCGTCGTCCTGCTGCCGCGCCGTCAACATAATGACGCGCACCGGAATATTCTCGGCGCGGATGGCCGCCAGCACCTCGAAGCCATCCATCACCGGCATGTTGACGTCGAGCACCGCGGCAGGCGGCCGGTACATCCGGACTTCCTCCAGCGCCTCTGGCCCGCTGGACGCCAGCCGGCACTGCATGCCAACCTTCCGCAGCGCCGAGCGAACCACGGTCCGCACCGTCATATCGTCGTCAGCGACCAGTATCTCGCCAGTGTTTGCCACCGTCCCCTGCGGTGCAGCCTCGCTCGCCGCTGGAGCAGCAGGCTCCGTCGCAACCGTACGCGACAACACGAAACTCAACCGCATCAACGCCTCTTCCGGCTGCCAACCGTCGATCAGAAAGTCGCGCGCCCGCGCCTGCACACCCGGACTGAGGGCGAACAGCCGTTCTCGCGCGCCGATGAGAACCACCGGCAGCCCCGGCGGCGGAACGAAGTCAGGTGACAGCCAATTGGTTTCCATCGTCTCTGGCCTCACATGCACCAGCACCACGTTGCATTCGCGGACGACCTCAGCGTCGGGCGGATAATCAGCCGCGAACAGTCTGGGTTTCGCTCCCACGCGCTCCAGAGCACTACACAGCCGTTCCGCCTCCACGTCCTCCAGTCCGACCAGCGCCACTCGCTTGCCCGCGAGTCCTTGTACGATGGAATCCGGAATCTGCAGTTCGACCACGGCTGCCGCCGGCTCGGCAAACGCGCGCGCCAGATTCTTCAGCGCGACGCGCATCCGCGCGACCGACCAAGGCGGCGTTCGCAGAATAACGTCCACCTCGCGTGCCCGGTCTGAGATTTTCGGAAATCCCAGAAGCCCGCCAGTCCCTGTCCAACGGTGAGCCATCAGCGCGGCGTGTTTCTCATCGAATTCCTGGTCCAGGGTTTCCAGCAAGTGTTGGCTCTGCAGGGCTCCGTCGGCGAGAAATGTGCGCCGCAGATCCTCCATCTCCAAATCGGGAATCGCCAGTGCGACCGGTTCCGAAGATGCCTCCGGCTTCCACTCGAGAGGCGGGTCGACCGCTCGCGCGGGAGTCACGATCACTTTGGCTCCAAAATCCAGATATTGGCGAACCTCCGTCAGCGTCTGCTTGTCGATGGGTTTCGTCAGGTAGCCGTCACAGCCCGCATTGCGCGCCCGCTCTTCATCGTCTTCCATGTCGCAGGCGGTTAACGCCAGCACCATCACGTCGCGCAGCCGGCTGTCCTGTTTGATCCGCCTGGTGAATTCCAACCCGTCGATGCCGGGCAGCATAATATCCGCCAGGATCAGATCCGGCTTCCAGGAGCGGAGCGAGGACAGCGCTTGTTCCGCTGTTGAAGCGACCTGCACCCTGTAACCTTCCTTCCGGAGCGCCGCAGCCGTCAGCCGCAGGCTGACGGGGGAATCCTCCACGATCAGGATGGTTTCACCCGGCATACAAAGAACCAGGGCGAGATCTCACTCTCGCACTAGCGCGATTGTAGCACCAACGTAAAACAGATACTCAGTTGTCCGCCTCGGTTACCTCGGTTAGCATCGCAAGAAACTCTACGCTGCTGGTTTTTCCCGTTACAAAAGAAACACTACGGGCAAAGCAACAAGCCGTTTACCTCTGACCGCAATGCGGTCGCACCTGCAATGCCTTCCCGCTGGTGGAATGTCATTGCCGCATGATCTACATCCAGTTCACGCACAGCCAATGCTTCGAAACATTCGTGCGCTGCCATATTCACGCATTTCAAGCGCTGGGTGGCATCGCGCCACTTGGTTTACGCCAACCTGGCCACGGCCGTGGCGGAGCACGAAGACAATCTGGTTCGCTTTCATCCCCGCCTGCTCGCCTTTGCCGTGAGTTTGGCTTCCTCCCGCGCGCCTGCCATGTGGCCTCACCTTGGGAGAATGGCAAGGTGGAGCGCCTTGGCATCGGATACATGCGCCAAAACTTCTGGCCTCTGCGCGTATTCACTGGCCTGGCTGACGTGAGTCGTCAAATTGGTGGTGGCTGGACGAAGTCGCCAATCAGCGGTTCCACCGCGAGACGCGCGAACGTCCGGACCAACGATTCCTCATCGAGTCGCGGCTCCCGTTACCAGCGCTGCTGTCTGATTACCGCGACACCACCGATGCTCTCGTCCACGAAGATCTGTGCCTCCAGTTCGACGGCCACCGTTACTGTGTGCCGGCCCACTACGTCGGCTGCCGGTTGACTGTCAAAGCCGATTCTCAATCCTTGACCATCTATGACCAACGAGGTCGTCCCTTATCCCGCTGCTGGCGGCACGGCCAGACGCCCGGGGGCCGAGCACTTCGAGAAGGAACGGCTCGACCAACGACCCGCCCAATTGAGCGACTGCCTTGCCAAGAATGGTGTGGGCGCCCGAGATCCGCAAAAGGACGCCAGAATCGCGGAGATTTCCGCGGAGATAAAGCGGCTGCGGTAAGGCACCCGCGCCGCGGATGCGTCGGCGCCGCCCGCAATGCCCGTTGTTTGTCTGCTAATTCGTTAGCCGATTCTACGAACAAGTTACGAACAATACGCGCTTCACACCAGGGTCTAACGTGCCCGCAAGCCCTTGTGCGTCACTGTGGAATCAGCAAGTTAGCGGTTTGTTCTATAATGCTTCCTTATGCCTGTTTCCCTTAAAGATCAAGTGGCGCTGGTGGTCGGGGCGTCGAGCGGCATTGGCAGGGCCGTGGCGGTTCTGCTCGCGCGTAACGGCGCGAGCGTGATGGCCGCGGCGCGCCGTGAGGACCGGCTGCGCGCGCTGAAAGCCGAAATGGCTGGCCGCTCGCTTGAGATCTGCTGCGCCGACGCCACCAGCGTGCCCGACGTCGAGCGGTTGGTGGCCGAAACGCGGCGTGTGCTCGGGCCGATCGCCATCATGGTCTACGCTACTGGCACCAACACGCCGGACCGCGCGTTGGTGCGCCTGCGCCCGGCCATCTGGGATGAGTTGATTTCGACCAACCTGAACGGCGCTTACTACGTCACTCAGGCCGTCCTGCCCGCCATGCGCGAGGCTCGCGCCGGCCACCTGATTTACATCGCTTCCATCTCCGGCCATACGCCTGATATTTCCGGCGCGGCCTACCAGGCCTCCAAGCGCGGCATGATCGGCCTCGCTCACGCCATTCGCGTGGAGGAGCGCGAGCACGGCATCCGCACCACCGTCATCAACCCCGGCCTGGTAGACACGGAGATACTCGAGAAGCGCCCGGTGAAGCCGCCGCCCGAACAGCTCGCGCAGGCCCTCCTGCCCGAGCACGTTGCCGAAGCCGTGCTGGCCTGCGCCCAACTTCCGCCGCGCGCCGTGATTTCGGAGATGACCATCGTTCCGACGACAATATGATTGAGCGCAGGAACGCGACCGACGTGGCGCACGCACTCGTGCGTGCCGTGTCGAGAATCTTCTCGACACCTGCTCGGCGCATGGGAAGCCGGGCGTCGGCACGAGTGCCGACGCGGCACGCACGAGTGCGTGCGCCACGTTCTAATGGCAGGGAATTATCTGACAGAGCCTAACCCAATC
>Ga0116130_1001806_pt1 | contig 11588 bp, 9 predicted proteins | sample June2015DPH_17_5_FD_89733 | JGI IMG/M metagenome (GOLD analysis project Ga0116130, IMG submission 89733) | Peatland microbial communities from SPRUCE experiment site at the Marcell Experimental Forest, Minnesota, USA - June2015DPH_17_40 | ecosystem: Environmental > Terrestrial > Soil > Wetlands >...
CCCAGGCGTCCCAGGTGAAGAGCGACGAGGCGGCGCCGTGCAGAAGCACCAGCGGGAAGCCCCGTCCCTCGTCGCGATAATGAACCTGGAGCCCGCCGATATCCAGGAACTTCGAAGGCGGCGTGGCGTACTTGGCGCGCAGCCGCTCGAACGGGATGTCGGGGCGTATGAGCGAGGCGACCCCGGCTGCCAGCAGCAGCAACACGGCCAGAACGATGTAGGCGGTCCGTTTGAAAGTTCGAGATCGGGGCGGCATTCTCCGATACTACCAGCCGCCGTACAATGAACGCGTGGACACCAACCCCCTGACCTACCTTTCCGCCGAGATAGAGTCCTGGAAGCAGGCGGGCACCCATCAACGCTTGCGAGAGCTCGAAAGCGCCTGCGAGCCGATGTGCCGGTTCGACGGCCGGGAGGTCATCAACCTGGCCTCGAACAACTATCTCGGCCTGGCCAACCATCCTCGTCTGGTCGAGGCCTCGATCGACGCCGCCCGCCGCTACGGCGCCGGCTCGGGCGCCGTCCGCACCATCGCCGGAACCATGAGCATCCACCTGGAGCTCGAGCGCCGCATCGCCGCCTTCAAGAAGGTGGAGGCCTGCGTCGTGTTCCAGTCCGGCTTCGCCGCCAACGCGGGCACGGTCGCCGCTATTCTGACGCCCGAGGACCACATCGTCTCAGACGAGCTGAACCACGCCAGCATCATCGACGGCTGCCGCCTGTCGAAGGCCAAGATCCACGTCTTCCCCCACAAGGACGCCGCCGCCGCCGATCGCATTCTGGGCGAGCTCGAAGCCCAGCCCGGCCGCAAGCTCCTCATCACCGATGGCGTGTTCTCCATGGATGGCGACATCGCGCCCCTGCCCGCCCTGGTCGAGGCCGCCCGCCGTCACGGAACCATCATGATGATCGACGACGCGCATTCCTCCGGCGTGCTCGGCCGCAACGGGCGCGGCACCGTGGATCACTACGGCCTCCACGGCCAGGTGGACATTCAGGTGGGGACGCTGTCGAAAGCCATCGGCGTGTTAGGCGGCTACGTCTGCGGGAGCCGCGACCTGATTGACTACCTCTACCACCGCGCGCGGCCGTTTCTGTTTTCCACCTCGCACCCGCCCTCGGTGGCCGCCTCGTGCCTGGCGGCCTTCGACATTCTCGAACGGGAGCCCGAGCGCATCGAGCGCCTCTGGGAGAACACGCGAACTTTCAAGAGCGGCCTGAGAGCCGCCGGCTTCGACACCGGCGCGAGCGAGACGCCCATCACGCCCATCATGGTGGGCGAGGCCAAGCTGGCGCACCAGTTCTCCGCCGCGCTGTTCGAGGAAGGGCTCTTCTCCACCGGCATCGGTTTCCCCACCGTGCCCAAAGGCAGAGCGCGCATCCGCACCATCGTGACCGCCGCGCACACCCGCGACCAGCTTGACCGCGCCATCGGCATCCTGACCCGCGTCGCGCGCCGCCTGGGGGTGTTGGTGTAGTGGCGCACGCTTCAGCGTGTCGGCACTCGTGCCGACACCAGAGCGCGCCGCACAGTACTGGGCCTCCGCACGCACGCGCGCCCACAGCCATCTTACTCGCCGCTCTAAGCCTTTTCCCCGATTCTCCTGACGCCCAGGGGCTGTTAGGTTTGTAACGTCAGGCCACTGCTGGGCGCGAGAAGGAGAGCGGATGAAACAACTGCTATCGGCGTTTTGGAAAGGCGACCAGGGCCAAGACCTCATCGAGTATGCACTGATAGCCGGCTTCGTGGCTGTGGCCGCCGGGGCGCTGATGCCGAATGTGTCGAGCAGCATCAGCACGGTCTTCAGCGAAATCCAATCCCTGCTGGCCAACGCAGCCAGCTAGGGGACAACCGGGCGCCCGCCGCTCGCCGGGGACGGACGCCTGTTCACTCACGCTCGGGGCGAGCTGTGCGAGCTCGCAACTCGCCCATTCTTCCGTCCGGCTAATCCCCTTTTCACCACCCGTACTCGCGTTCCTTTGAGTTGTTTTCCTTCGCCATTCTAAGCGTTCTTGCCGATTCTCCTTTCGACCCGGCACTGTTACTGTCAGAACGTCAGGCCACCGCTGGGCGCGAGAAGGAGAGCGCATGAAACAACTGTTATCGACGTTCTATAGGGACGACCAGGCCCAAGATCTGATCGAGTATGCATTGATGGCCGGGTTCGTGGCTGTGGCCGCTGGCGCGCTCATGCCGAACGTTTCGAGCAGCATCAGCACGGTCTTCAGCAAGATTCAGTCGCTGCTGGCCAATGCGGCGTCGTAGGGCCGGCGAGCCGGGCGCCCGTCGCGGGTGCGGGCTCCTTTCCACTTAGTGGATGGGGGCGGGTTCTGTGGGCTGGAGCACCCAACTGACCAGGTTGCCTTCCTGGTCGAACTCCAGCGGACGCGGCTCGCCCATTTTTTCCAACGCCGGGTTCTGCTTCAGCTCCGGCCACAGGTTCTCGCTGAACGCGATCGAGCCCAGCTCCATCGTGTTCCGGATCCACGCGATCGTGACCTCCGCCGGGTCGAAGCGGCCCACCGTCGCCGCAATTCGCTCCAGGCACTCCCGGTCCGTCGCGAAGTGAATCGGCGTGCGAATCGCCATGGGAGTCGAGGCGGTCAGCGAGTTGATGTGCGTGGCCTGCCAATCGACGCGGCTGACCAGGCGGTCCGTGACCACATCGGCCATGCCCAGCCCCACGCCATTGTTGTACGTCAGGGCGCTCAAGTCCCGCGCGAAGATCCGTTCGATGCGCGCCAGCTCCGGCCAGGGATTGTAGTGGCACTGGATCGACCGGTTGATCACCTTGGTGTCCATCCCCGCGCCGCTGATGTTCTTCCCGATCTCATCCACGATCAGGATGTCGAGCTCCCTCGCCGGAATCCGCCCCATCCAGGACTTCGCCAGCGCCTGTAGCTCCTCTTCGCGCCGCTCCATGTTCTCGACCGGTACCGCTTCGAGTTTGGCCGTGTTGTGGTTGGCATCCTCCAGAATGGCCAGCCCCCCCAGAATCTTCCCCGAGGTCAGCACCTGCCGCCCCACGCTGCGGATCACCTGCTCCAGACCCATGCGGTATGCGTGGGTATGGTATCGCTGCGCGCCCGCCAGCTTGCCCAGGCCGATCGCCATCATCTTGTAAAGGCCGCTCTCGATCTTGCCCGAGAAGTCCGTGTGCCACTTCACGCGGCCCACCAGCATCACCCCATCGCTCTCGAAAGCGTTCCGGTCCATGAAGGTCTCGATGCCTTCCGGCGTTCGCCCCAGCGGGACCACCTCGATCGAGCTCACGACCGGGCAGCCCATCCCGGCCTCGTGGATGCCGTAGTGCGCCAACACGTCCGCCTGGCCTTCCGCCGTGGCGGCGCCGTGGCTCCCCATGGCGGGGAAGATGAATGGCAGCATGCCCGCGTCCTTCCAGTAATCGACCACGGCGCGGACGATCTGGGCGATGTTCGCGATGCCGCGGCTGCCGGCGCCGATGGCCACCCGCGCGCCCGGCTTCAACCTGCCCGCGAAGCCAGCCTCGTGCAACTCACGCCGGACGGTGCCCGGAATGTCCCCGACATGGCGATCGGGAAAGTTCTGGCGGACCAGCAGCATCTTGGAGAACGGCATGGTTCGATTTTACCGCGCCTTGAATGTGGCGCACGCTCAGCGTGCCGCGTCGAGACTCGTCTCGACGCTTGGCCGTCGCCAGCCTGGCGAGCCCGCGCCACGTGCCCTCAGGCCGTGCCCCACTCCTGCTCCAACATGCGCGCGTACTCGCCCGAGGCGTAGAGTTGAAAGGCGAAACTTTGCGCCGGGATCCGCGGGAAGCGGAACAGTTGCTGGCGGCACGCGAACAGGCCGTCGGCGAAGTGATGATAATGGCGCATGAAGTCGGGCGCCAGTGCGTCGCGCAAGGGCAGGGATTCGAAGATCGCGTGCAGCCCCAGGGCGCGGGCGAAGATCGAGTTGTACTCGTGAACGCCCCAGGCCCGCAGCTTCTCGCGAACTTCCGGCGGGGTGTCCTCGACCAGCAGCACGACGAAGCTCTCCGGCCGCACCCCGCTCTGCCGCAGCTCCTCGTTCCGCTCGGCGAAGTCCATGCACTGCATCACCCACCGAAGCAGGTCCTTGCCCAGGTAGAACAACATCGAGATCTCGCAATAGCGTCCCACCAGCAGCCGCTCCTCCAGCCGTGCGTCGGCATCGGCCGGGAGCAGGCCATGAATCATCAGGCTCGCGCGAGAGGCATCCACGAGCTTTCCCGGCCCGTTAGCGTCCGCAAACGGATGCAGGATCAAGGGAGGCAGTTTGCAGGCCATTCAGTTGTGGAGCCGGCTGGCCCCTATATTCGCATCGGCCCGATCCGCCGGAACTTTAGCCCGAGCTTCCCATGAGAGCGGTATGGCCGCAACCAAAGCAGACAAACGGCTCCAATGGATGCGGTTGGATATATAATCGGTGCTGGCTAGGATGACAAGACGGAAATTCCACGTGGCTTTCATCGCTCTGGTCCTTGCTTCCGCTGTGACGCCCATGTCCGCCCAGGAAACGAAGGACGGACCGGCCAGCGATAAGGCCCAGAAAACCTATAAGGAAGCCTTTCACTGTTTGAACGAAGGACAGAAGGGCTGGGCTCTGGAGAACTTCAAGAAAGCGGACAAGCAGGACGGCGGGCATTGTCTTGCCTGCCAGAAGCAGATCATCAAGTTCGGTTGTGAAGTCGGCGACTGGAAGGCCGCCGAACTCGCCGCAGAGGAGATGGTAGCCGAGGCGAAACTCGAAAAGGATACTGCCCTGGCGCACTATCAATTTGCCGAGGTGCTGTTGGCTGAAGGACGGCAAAAGCACAAAGACGAGATTCTCGACCGCGCCCACGACGAGGCCGCCAAAGCGCTGGCCGCCTACCCCAGCTTCCCCGCCGCGCTCCTCTTGGATGGAATCGCGCTCGCGAACCTCGGGCGGGACGAAGCGGCCAAAGCCCGCTTCGAACAGTATCTGAAGATGAAGCCCGGAGACGATCCCGAACGCCAGCGCGTGCTGCGGTATGTCGACCGTCCCGAACTCGCGCGCGCCAGGATGGCTCCGCCTTTTGCCGTCACCACCGCCGATGGAAAGCGGATCTCGATGGACGATTTGCGGGGCAAGGTGGTCCTGCTCGATTTTTGGGCCACCTGGTGCGGACCCTGCCGTGAGGCCCTGCCGCATATTCGCGATGTCGCCCGGAAATTCCAGGGGCAGCCGCTGGTGATCCTCAGCGTGAGCCTCGATTCGGACGAGCAGAAGTGGAAAGAGTTCGTCGCGAAAAACGAAATGACCTGGCCGCAGTATCGAGACGGCGGCTTTGCCGGCTCCATGGCGACGATGTTCGGCGTGGCCGCCATTCCCCACACCTTCACCATCGACGCGGACGGCGTTCTCCAGGAAGAGCACATCGGAGACGCCTCCATCGAGGGTAAGCTCAAGAAACTCCTCGCGCGCGCGCGTGAATTGCAGCCAGTGGAATCGCCCGCGAAGGCATCCCCCCCTACATCGTCCACCGTATCCCCGTGACCACCTGGTGCGTCTGGAACCCCTCGTACATATAGAACGGCTGACTCAGCGAGTACCACCGCCACTCGCCATAGAACTGCGCGTGCTCGCCGATCGGGAACGCCACCCGCCCCACCGGCTGGTAGTAGTTCGTCGGCCGGCTGCCTGAGGAGCGAAACAGCGACCCGCCAAACGACACCTTCGGAGCGATCTTCCAGTGCGGCGCCGGTATGTCCGCCAGCAGCGTCCCCGTGTGCGCATTCTCGCGGTAGTCCGAAATCGCGGTCGCGAAGTCGTTCGGAACGATGTAGGAGATGTTCGAGCGAATGGTGCTGCGTGTGTAGTCCCCGCCCAGCCCGAAGCCTTTCCACCTTTCCGGGCTCCAGGAGACGCCCAGCGTATTGTCGCGGCTCAGCAAGCTATAGCCGGTTGCCAGGCCCGGGTTGTGGTTGTCGAGCACGCTGAACTGCCCCGTGAGCTCCAGGCCGTCCATCGGCGTGTAGCGGGCCATGGCCCGCCCCCGCTGATAATCGTTGAGGCTGGTCAGGAAGTAGCTGCGGTCTCCCGGCGAGCCCTCGAAGTCGATGGTCGCCCGGAACCGCGCCTTCGTCCGGAAGGTCACCCCACCGATTCCCACGCTGCGGCGCAGCGTGCCGCTCTCGGTCGAAGCGCCGGTCGAGCCCTCCACCGTAATCGAAGCCGGCTCCAGCGCGCTTCCCCAAACGTAGCGGTATCCGCCCCGCAGCGTCAGCATCGGCGTGACGTCGAACAGCAGGTCGGTCTCCTGCTGGTTGTAGGTCGCCACGAACCGCTCGATGTCCAAGGCGCTCAGGGTCACCTGGGTGCCTCCGCTGGCGCCCTGCCCGCTGAGGAGCAACTGGTCCATCAGCAGCGCCGACCCGGCGTCGTGCAACTGGTCCGTCATCCACGATTCCAGAATCCGCAGCTTGCCGTGCCACGGTTTGAGCTCGATCGAGGCGCTGCCCGCCGGATGCGGCTGCTTGGCCAGCGCGTCGATTACGCTCGACTCCGAGCTGAAGAACGCCGGAATGGAGAGGTCGATGAAGTTGCCCAGGTTGGCCTGCGCGAAGTTCGCCGGCATGTGCAGCTGGCTGTAGAGGAACTGCGCCGAAATGTCCGCCCACGGGACCGGGTTGGCGGTGAACAGCGCCCGGCTGAAGAGCCCGTCGCCTCGCACGGCATAGGTTTCGGCGCCGCTGGTCAGGAACAACTGCTGGCCCAGAATCGGCGTCAGCACATTCCCCGGGTTGGGCACCGGGCTGTTGCTCTGAAGCGCCTGATTGTTCTCGGACGTGTACCCTCCCTGCTCGAGCGTCAGGTGCCAGCGGTTGAACTCCAACCGCACGCCGGCACGGTACTCGTTCGTGTAGTCGCTGTAGTTGGTCGGCACCGTGTACTCGTTCGACTGCACCGTGAAGTCGATCGTCCCGTCGCCGCGCCCGCCGTTGCGGCTGAAGGCGACATAGGGGATAATCCGGTGCCCGGGAAACAGGTCCAGCCGGAAGTCGCTCGTTCGCCGCGTGATGTCGAACCCGTACTGGTCGAGGAAGGGCAGGGCATTGTTCACGGTTCCCGGGTTGGCAAACGACGGCAGGAAGTTGAAGTACGCGATGTTCCGGTAATCGAAGGTGAACTCGTACAGGCCCTCCTTCCGGGCATCCACGCGCGCCGTGTTGTACGGATCGCCGCCCCACGAATTCACCGAGACGTCGATCCGATCCACCCACCGGTTCTTCGCCGGCTGGATCGTGAAGTTGCCGCCGAACAGCCTGGGCCCGCTGCGTAGGTTGACCACGCTGCGATACGTGTCGTAGTCCCCTGCGACGCCGGTGGTGAAGCGCCAGCCGACGTCCAGCGTGCCGGTGAGCCAGTTGTCGGCGGGTGCCGGCGCCGGCGTTGCGGCCGGAGCCGCCTCGGGTGTCGGCGTTGGCGTCGGAGTCGGCGTTGCCGCCGGAGGCTCCTGGGCCAGAAGCGGTAGCGCAAAAGCGAGAAGCAGTATGGTTCTCATGACTATCGCTCCAGTGCCGCGTCCACGTACGATCCGTGGATCTTGGTGTGGCAGACGTTGCAGTTCTGGAACTGAGCCGTGCTCAGATTGTGGAATGCCGGAGGCACTCCGCCGACGGTCTTCTGTACGCCGATGTTGGCGTGGCATTCCAGGCACACCAGCCGCACCTCGTGCCGGGTCAGCATGCGCGGGTTGGCCGAGCCGTGGGGCTCATGGCAGGCCATGCATCCATCCGTCTTCATCGGCGGGTGCTCGAAGACAAACGGTCCGCGCTTGTCGCTGTGGCAGCGGAAACACGACGGCTCGTCCGCCGTCACCGTCCGAATTTGGTAGGGCAGGATGCTGCCGTGCGGGTTGTGGCAGTCCACGCACGACATGGCGCCTTCCGGCAGCCGGTGCTTGTAGGGTTTCTGGAACTTCGCCCATTCCGACTTGTGGCAACCGGCGCATTTCTCGTTGATCGCCGCCGCCCGCGTCGGCCGCAGGGTCTGCGCCCCTTTGTGGACCGCATGGCAGGACGTGCACGACACCTGGTTCTTCATGTGGCTGCCCTGGATGCGGCCCACGTGCGTGGGCTGGTTCAGGTGGCACTTCAGGCAGATCTCGTCCGTCTTGGCGGCAGCCAGCTTGGAGGGGTTGAGGATGTCGTCGGTCGAGGTGGTCTCCGCATGTTTCGCGCCCGGCCCGTGGCACGACTCGCAAGCCATGCCTTTCCAGCCCCGCGAGGTCTGAGTTTCAACCAGATGATGCGGATTCCGCTCGAACGCTTTGGAAAGATCGTCGTGGCAAGTTTGACAGGTATCCGAGCCCACGTAGCCGGCTGGCTTGTCCTGGGCTGAGCCGAACGAAGCGGTCAGAAAGAAGGCCGCCGCAACCGCGAAGATGAGGTCCCGCCCCTGAGTAAACACAGTCTTAGTGTATAGCACCGAACCGCGACCGTGAGGGACCGGACCCGCCCCCCTACCGCGCGTGCACCAGCGACACCGCGAAGTCATCCCCCGTGCCATGGCAAACCGCGCAGGCCTCGCCAAGTTGCTGGGTCGTGTTCGAAAGCGCATGCGATGCCGTCGCAATGTCCGTGTGGCAACCCGTGCAGGCTCCGGTCGTCGGGCCCATGGGATTCAGGACCCCGCGCGGATCCGACACGTTCAGGAGTCCCGCGCGCAGCGGAAGCTGTTCGGAGCCGTTGACGTGGCACTCGGCGCAGTTCCTCGTGTCGCCCGGGAACCGGATCTTCGTGAAGTCGTTAACCGAGCCGCCGTAGCCGTAAATCGTGTACTCATCCGTGCTGGTGTTGCCGGTATGAATTCGGTGGATCATGTGAGCGAAATCCACCGTATGGGCCGGCTGCTGGGCGGCCGGACGAGTGCCCGCATCGGTCTGGTTCGGGTTGTGGCACAGCACGCACTGTTCGATCTGGTTCCGCAGGCCCCCGTGCAGGCTGAGGAAGGAGTGGCAAGTGTTGCAGTTGGCGATGTTGACCACCTGCCGCCGCGGCTGAACCGGCGAGCCGTCCACCGAGAAGTTATAAACCTTGTTGATCCCGTCTTCGCGGATCGTCTGCGCCACTACGGTTCCCGGCATCAGCGTGGTGTTCTGGTATCCCTCGATGCCGATCGAGTACGTCCCAGTGGCAGTCGCCGGAATCGCGTTCTTCATGGTCCAGGTATAGGTGCCGTCTGCCGTCCCCGTGGCCTTGCTCACGCTTTCCGAAACGGAGCTGGGATAGTCGGTGGTGGGGCCGGCCATTACCAGCGACACCGAGTCGCTCGCGATCGCGATGCCCGCGCCTGCAGTATTTCTCACCGTGAAGGTGACCGTCGGGTTCTGCCCCGCCGCCGTGTTGGTGACGCTCACGATGTTAAACACGAACCCGCCCAGGGTCTTCGAGAACGTCGGGATCGTGTGCGCGCCCAGGATCGAAGCGTCGAACTCCAGCTCTCCCTGTGGGATGTGGCAGTCCGCGCACTGGCTGTCGTCGATTTCTGGAAGGTTGACGTGGTTCTGGCCGGTCACGAAGTTCACGTCGTCGTGGCAGGCGCCGCATGCGGCCCGGCTGGGCTTCAGGAACGCCGTGGCCTGCGCCGCGCCGCTGTTCTGGTCATGGCAGAAGGTGCAGTTCCTCGGATCGGCCGGGAAGACGACCGTCGAGAAGTCGTTCACCGAATTCTGGTAGCCGATAATCTGATACGGCGTGCCTGCCACCACGCTCGGCAATTGCGAGCCCATGTGAATCTTGTGGATGAACACCTTCATGTCGAGCGTGTTCCCCGTGTTGGGGTCGGTGGTCCCCGGATTGTGACAGATCACGCACAATCCGATCCCCCTCCGCTCGTCGTGCGCCTGTAAGGGATCGTGGCACTTGTCGCAGGTCGCGGTGCGGATCAAATCGCGCGTGGTCACCACGGCGCTGCCGTCCGGGACCCAACTGTAGACGGTCGAGGCCTGGTCGATGATCGAGGTCAGGTTGAACGAGCTCAAGTCGCGTGCCGCCCACATGCCGATAGTGTGGGTGGCGTGCGGGTCGAAGGATGCGGCCGCGGGGGCCGCTTCCGGTTTTACGGCGTCGCTTTCAACCGCCCTTCCGGCGAGGGCCCGCCCTCGGACGGCTTCAACCGGCATGATTGAGGCCCGGCCGCGCCCCGGGCGGAGCGCGCTCTGCGGCATCGGAATCTTGTGCCCGAACGTGTAGACGTATTCCCCGTCGCCCACCTGCTGGTAGGTTCCGCCCGAGTCGGATGTCGCCTGGGTGGCCTGCGCGCCGCTCGATGCCGTCACGACCTTCGAGAGGTACGAAATGTACTGCGTCTGGCCCTGTGGAATCGTGCCGATCACGAACTTGGTCGAGATCGGGCCCGGGGTCGTAATGCCAGCTATGTCGAGCGGCAGCGTCATGGGATCGGCCAGCGTGAACTTGACTGTGATCGTGCCGTCGCTGGCGATGTTCGCCGATTCGATATTGACCACCAGACCGGGGCGAACGAAGTCGATCGTCGCGGCGTCGGCGTAGTGCGCCTTCACCGATGCGTTGTAAACCGGGAAGCTCGAACTGCTGAAAAGCAGCGCCGACCCCACCACCACCGTGAGCGCCAGCACCAGCCGGAATGCCGTGCGAACCGAGCGAGGTACCCCTGTTATACGCATGAGTTCAACTCTCCTCAAAGAACACCCTTGGCGAACAAACCCACCCCGGTCTAGCAGGAATGGGGCCAAACCGCCGCCTGTCGATTGGCGCGGTTTCCCCGTCCCGGATCTCATTGCCTTCTTCGGACTTAGCGTCGCCAGCCTAGGCGAAATCACCCACCATGCGTTTAATAACGCTGTTGCAGACCGCAATATCCTGGCCTGGGCCAGGCGTGACCGAAGTCACTGCCAAGCCCAGCATCCCGGCCTAGCATGGGGTTATGACACAGGAAACAGTACGTGACATCGCAGCGGCTAATCCAGCCGCCGTCCGGGTGTTCGAGAAGTACGGCATCGATTACTGCTGCGGCGGCCACCGCCCATTGGCCGAGGTCTGCACCGAGCGGGGCATCGCGGCCGATACGGTCCTGGCCGAGGTCGAGGCCGGCTCCCGCGGGCAAGCGCCCGATAGGGACTGGATGACCGCCCGCCTCACCGAGCTGATCGGCCACATCGTCAGCCGCCACCACCGGTACCTGAACACGGAACTACCCGCACTCGAAGTCAGGCTGGCCAAGGTCGTCGAAGTCCACGGCGCAAAGCATCCCGAAGTTCTGGGGCCATTGCATTCGGTCTTCGCTTCTCTCAAGGACGAACTGGAAGCCCACCTGCAAAAGGAAGAGATGGTCCTGTTCCCGGCCATCGAGGAGTTGGAAGCCGCCTCGACCGCCGGCCGCAGGCCCCACTTGCCGCCTTTTGGAACCGTCCGCAACCCCATCCGCATGATGGAGCACGAGCACGACGGCGCCGGTCAGGCCCTGCGCACGATGCGCGACCTCACCGGAGGCTATCAGCCCCCTGCTGACGCCTGCACCACCTACCCTGCGCTCTACACCGGTCTGGAGGAGCTGGAGAAGGACCTGCACACCCACA
>Ga0116130_1001810_pt1 | contig 11564 bp, 9 predicted proteins | sample June2015DPH_17_5_FD_89733 | JGI IMG/M metagenome (GOLD analysis project Ga0116130, IMG submission 89733) | Peatland microbial communities from SPRUCE experiment site at the Marcell Experimental Forest, Minnesota, USA - June2015DPH_17_40 | ecosystem: Environmental > Terrestrial > Soil > Wetlands >...
CTCCCGCAATCAAATGCTTACGTTGCTCGGCGGTCATCCCGCCGGGCTTTTCGCCGTTCTTGGGAGTCGCTCGCTGGAAACTCGTTTCTGCAAAATCCACTTTTGCGCCGGAAAGTAGCTAGGAGTAATTCTATGTCATCCTCTTACTCGGAGCCCGGACCGACCTTTTGGACCGGAGTGCCGGTCTGTAGCTTTGCCTGCCGCCCGGCAGCTTCACTATCGAAAGCCAGAATTCGCCGGTGCAACGACCTATAGTGAGAAACTCGTCCACGTCAACCGGCTGTGAAATGAGACAGTTAGCACGAAGATTAGTTGCCGAGCTCGTCCGCTATGCCATTCGCAACAAGCAGTGGGTTGCCAAAACATGGGGCGCCGCGGGAGGCGCTCCGCGGGGGTCGCCGTCAGCCGCCGGCAAGATCTCCGAATGAGCGCTGCCGGGGTCAGCGCAGGCGAGGTCCACCGTTAGAATACCCATCCCCGGCGAGTTTGATGACCCTCCATGGTTATTTGAGAAGGACAAGGAGACTTACGAGATAGACAAACGATGAGATCGACGATTGACAGTGTCCAATTCCTGCGCGGCATTGGTGTTCCTATGCGTGGAGCGGAAAGGCTTCTGGCTGCGCTGGGGTTGGCGGGCTTACCTTACCCTGCCGGCTGGAGCGGGCCCAGTGACGCTTACGTGGAGCGGACGCCGATCAGCGGCTTCACCGGAGTAATCGCCGCCCTCCCCAATAGAAAGGGCGCCTGAGTAAGCGAGAATAGTATAAAATAGATCTGAAGCGAGAATAGTATAAAATAGATCTGAAACTCGTGAAAACGGGTTCTGCAAACCCCATGTGGTGGGAGGGGCAGATGATGCACTTTGGTTGGCTCAAGACCGAGTTCGTTGTCAACATCAGCCACAAGATCCCCACGCCGCTCGCGCTCGCCCTTATCCTCAGCCCCGTGCGGAAAGGACTGGCTCCATGGCCGAATTCCTAGTGGGCCGCCTGCCGGAAGTGCCAGCCACAGCTGCTGATTCTGGATTCGGACTTGCCCGAGCCGGATGGGTTCGACCTCCTAAAGACCGAGCGCTCCAAGTTGACGCGTGTTGGACATCGAGCCGCCAGCGCCATCTGGGACACCGAACGAGGCTAACATGAGCAAGCTGTTGCGAGTGCTACACGTCGAAGATTCGGAAAGTGATGCCGAGCTGGTCGCTAGCTGCTTGGAACGGGCGGGCTACGACGTCCGGTCGGACCGTGTGGAGGGCGCCGCCCAGATGCAGGCCGCGCTCGCGAACCAACTTTGGGACGTTGTCATTTCCGACTACCGAATGCCCCAGTTTGATGCTCCTTCAGCGCTGAAGACACTGGTGGAGACCCGGCAGGATATTCCTTTCATCGTGGTTTCAGGAACGATCGGCGAAGATGTCGCGGTGGAAATGATGAAAGCCGGCGCGCACGACTATGTGATGAAGGGTAATCTTTCGCGTCTGCCGCAAGCTGTGGAGCGGGAGCTCCGGGAAGCGCTAACGAGGCAGCAGCGAGCGAAAGCGGAAGAGGCGATCCGCAGGAGCGAGCTTCGGTATCGGTCAATCCTGGAAACCACCGAAGACGGCTTTTGGGTGGTAGACGAAAATGGCCGTCTGGCCGACGTCAACCAGGCCTATTGCCGCCTGAGCGGGTACAGTCGCGAAGCACTGCTGCAAATGGCAATTCAGGATGTGGAAGTACTAGAGAGCCAGGCTGCAACAGAGCGCAGGATGCAGCAAATCAGGGAGACGGGCTTCGCGCGCTTCGAGACCAGGCACCGGCGTAAGGACGGCGGTCATATTGAGATCGAGATCAGCGCGACGTACTCGCCCGCCGAAAGCAGCTTCTTTGTTTTTCTCCGCGACATCACGGAACGCAAACAGGCAGAAGGAACCCTACGGCTGCAAGGCGCCGCCCTGGCCGCCGCCGCCAACGCCATCGTCATCACAGACCGTGCAGGCACCATCGCCTGGGCCAATCCGGCTTACACCGAACTCACGCAATACACTTTTGACGAAGCGATCGGCAAGAACCATCGTGACCTAGTCAAGTCAAACCGACATAGCGAGGAATTCTACGCAGATCTCTGGAGGACAATTCTTGCTGGCCGAATCTGGCGTGGGGAAATTACCAATCGCCGCAAAGACGGCACCCTTTACACTGAAGAGATGGCCATTACTCCGGTGCGTGATGATCGGTCCGACATCACACACTTCATCGCCATCAAACAGGATATCACCGATCGAAAGCGGGCCGAAGAAGCACTGCATCTCACGCATGCCTCGGTGGAGCAGGCACCCTTCGCAGTCATGTGGCTCGATCCGGAAGGCTGGATTAGATACGCCAATGAGTTCGCCAGCCAAGCTCTTGGATACTCGCGTGAGGAACTCCTCCTTATGACCATCGTTGATCTCGATCCCGATTATTCGATGGATTTGTACAAAGCAGCATGGTCAAGCCTGAAGGTTGCAGGGTCTTTATGCTTTGAAACGAGCCACCGCAGGAAGAATGGTCTAGCCTACCCAGTCGAAGTGACAGCCAAGCATCTCGAGTTCAAGGGGAAAGAGTACTCCTGCACATTCAGCCGGGATATCACTGCGCGCAACGAAGCGGCGAATGCCTTGCGCCAAGCCGAACAACAACATCGCCTGGCGCAGAAACTGGAGGCCATCGGGCAGCTAACAGCAGGCATTGCCCACGAGATTAACACGCCTATTCAGTACATCGGCGACAACGGGCAGTTTCTGTCGGACGCCTTTGGCGATCTGGAAAAAGTGCTGGGGCCGTACTACAGGCTTAACGAAAGTCACGACTCCGCTCAGGTTCTTTTAGAAGAAATGAGGCTACTCGCCGCAGGCGTTGATCTCCTTTATCTGCGCCGGGAAATCCCCAACGCCATTCGGCAGTTGCTGGATGGCGTCACGCACGTAGCCCGAATCGTGCGGGCCATGGGGGAGTTTTCGCACTCAGGTCCGGTGGATAAGAGCCCCGCCGATATCAACCGCGCCATTGAAAGTGCGGTTGTCATTTCGCGGAACGAATGGAAGTACGTCGCCGAAGTCACGACGGACCTCGATGCGGGATTGCCGCCCGTTCCTTGTGTGGTTGGGGAGTTCAGCCAGGTGATTCTGAATCTCATTGTGAACGCTGCCCATGCTATCGCCGATATAGTGAAGGACTCCGGCGGTAAGGGTGCGATCCGCATCGGGACCCGCCGGAACGGCGGTTTCGCCGAGATTCGAGTCAGCGACACCGGAGGGGGGATTCCTGAGGCAATCCGGTCCAAGGTGTTCGATCCATTCTTCACGACGAAGGCGGTGGGAAAGGGTACGGGCCAGGGGCTTGCGATTGCTCAGTCCGTGATCGTGCGGAAGCACGGGGGCACACTCAGTTTCGAATCCGAAGACGGTGTTGGTACGACATTTCTGATCCAGTTGCCGTTGGTTACTTGAGGGACGGAAAGGCCAAGACTTGAGCGCAGGACCGGAGGGATCGGGCCCACGCACCGCCCGGCGCAGGCAGGGGCTAAAGCCCCATGATGACTGCATTTTGCGTCACGGCCGAAGCCGTGCCCTGATACAACCCACCACGATTGGGTTGGCACGGCTAGGTGCCGCCGAACGCTCAATGTAGAAAACTCCAGGGGTCGAGATTCGTCTCGACGTTTCTTCGCCCTGGGTTAGCGCTCTCGGTTTACTTTGTGCTAAGCGCCAATGCCGATGGATGTTTCGGCTGGTAGAGACCTACTTCGCCTCCGCCAGGAAGCCGGATACTGGTGATCGACCCCCATCGTTGCTCTTCCACTTCCGAACACTCTACGCCCTTCTCCTCAAGAGCCGCTATCTCGGCCTTCAGATCGTCACACATGAAATAGAGTTCGTGCCGGCCATTCGTTTCGGCGGGATGAACCGCCACTTCCGCCGGAGGCAGCGCGAAGATCAGCCATCCCTGGCCGGCGTCCACGAATGAAAATCCGAGGACCTCCCGCAAGAAGGTTCGATCGGCCGTTGCATCCTTGCTGTATACGATGACATGGGCGCCGAAGATCATGCCACTGGTGACCCTTCATCGGGGGCGAGCGCCAGCACGTTCTCCACGGCCGCATACAAATCCAGCATCCGGAATGGCTTGCTGATGAATGCGGCGCGCAGAGGAATTGCCTCGGCGGCAAGGTACCCCGACATCAGGACGATAGCCGCGCTGGGGCAAATCTTGGCGATCCTTCTGACCAGTTCCGGCCCGCACATCTCGGGCATGATGACATCGGAAACCACCAAGTCGAAACTGGGCATGGCCTGCGCGATTTCCAATGCTTGCTTGGGACCGGACGCCGCGTGGACTTCATAACCGCGTGTCGCAAGCGCCTTGGATATCATACCGAGAATGGCAGGCTCGTCATCCACGACGAGCACCTTTGGTGCTGACATCCAGCGCCTCCGAGCGCGAACAGCTTGGAACGAGTATACACCCGAAGCGGCGCATCTGTACCTAATTGCGGTACGTACCAGCCGCGCCGTTTCCGTCTTCGCTCGGACTTGCGCCGGTCACACCACGCTGGCTAGCAGTTTCGTGCCGTCCGGTACACCCAGTCCCGAGCAGGCGTCCCAACCGGGGCCGGCCGTGTACAACCCTTTCAGCTTTCCGTAGATGTCGTTGTTCCCGGTGGTGATGTCGCGGAACGCCGCCGCCGCTGAGCCGTACAGGAGCGGGTTCAGGAAACCGGCTGTCGTGCCCGGCGTCTTCTGCGCCAGGCTTTGGTTGATGAGAGCGATCAGGCCGGCCATCAGCGGCGCCACTGCGCTGGTGCCTCCGATCACCTGCTGAGATCCCGCCAGAAAGATTTGGTATCCAGTGTCGGGATCCGCGTTGCCGGCCACGTCCGGCAAGCCGCGCCCGGCGCTGCCATTGGGCGCTTTCGGCACCTTGATGTTGGTCTGGTAGGAAGGCAGCGCGAACAGATTGCTGACGCCGCCGCCGCCCGCGCCGTCCGTCGCACCTTCGTTCCAGACCACCTCGCCCGCGATCGCTCCGCCGGTCACGGAAAGTTTCGTGCCCCCGCAGGCCAGCGAAAACGGGCTCGAGGAAGGGAAGTCGGCATGCGGCTTCTTGTCCCACCCCTTCAGAGCCATATCGGGCGAACCGTCGTCGCCCGCCGCGCAGCAAATCGTCACGCCTAATTGCGCGGCGTCCTGAATCGCCTGATTCAAGCCCTGCGTGAACTGCTGATCCAGCTGTCCGCCCGGGTCCTCCGGCCCTCCCCAACTGATCGAAACTACGCTCGGCTTGTGTACCGTGTCTTGGACCGCCTGGTTTACCGCGTCAATGAAGCCGGCCGTCGTGTTGGGTGTAAAGTAAACCACGATGGTTGCCCCGGGCGCGATGGAGCCGGCTACCTCTATGTCCAGCGTCACTTCGCCGTCTGAGTCGGGGTCCGGTCCGGGCACGTTCGCTCCGCCATCCACGCTCACCGCCACTACCGTCGGCGCGGCGATGCCCAGACCCTTGAAGTAAGCCGCCAGGTCGGATGTCTGATATCCGGTGCCGGTCGGCTTGCCGGTGTTGTCCACGTTATTCAGTTCGATCAGTGCGATCGACTGGCCTTGGCCCGTCAGCCTCGCGGGAAAGTTGTAGAGCGCCGCCACCTGCGGCGCTGTGACACTCGGGTCCGCTGCCTTCTTGCTCTTCGCTGGCGCCGGCTTCCCCTTGGCCGGCTTGCCGGCCGCGCCTTTTACCTTGGCCGCCTTCCGCGCCGCGGGGGTGATCGGATCGCGCAATCGGGAGTGCCGTTTCGCCACCGGACGGTTGTCCAGCCCATGCACGCCGACGACGATATCCTGCAGGTCTTTCGGAATGTAAATGGCGCCCGTGCGGCCGCGGTATGGCGCCGCGCCGCCCTTTGTGTAGTGGCGCAACTCCACACCGAATGCTTCGCTCAAACTGGCGGCGGAGCCTTTCAGCCGGATTGTCCGCTGCCCGGCGTTCGCCGCCGATACCACCAAGCCGTGGTCGTGCGCGAATGCCTCCACTTTCGCGAAATCCGCCGGGTCCGCCCCGTATCGTGCGGCGAAGTCCTCGCGGCTCAGGGTCTGGCGCTCGGCCGGCTTTTGCGCGCCTATCTTCATCAGTGCTTCCGGAGACGCTTGGGCGCGGCCCCGAACACGAACTGTTACTTCGATCTGGTCGCTGGCGTCCACGGTTTTGCCCGCTTTCGCTCCCGCCATTGCTTTACGCTCGCTGCCAGGCAGCTTAATACGCGGTTTCGTCGCCATCTGAAAACCCTCCTACACCTTAGTAAGTGATCGAGTCAATTCTATATCACTCGCCGTTAGTGCCGCGTCGCCGAATGTAACTTTCATCACGTTGCCGGTGCGGACAATCCACCTTCATTTTGGCGGGTCCAATCGCTTCGCAGGTATATTGAATCCCCATAGGTGCAAGATCAGGCCGGTGGCGCGGCCCTTTTCATCGCGCTCGAAACTAATCTGGATATCGGCTTCCTTGATAAAAAAGCCCCGCTCGGTCTCCGCCAGGAGCCGGAACCGCCGCCCGCATCGATCCCGGCCACCATGCCGATACTGACGTGCCGGACGTCGATGCGATCCACCAGGATTTGCCGGATCTCCACCTCGGACGGCTGCGCCGCTAACGAAGCCTCGGCCGCCAGGATGGCCGCGACAAGATACACCACTCCTCGGTTGTCTGACATGCGAAAGCTCCTTGTTGTTTGTGAAATACGCGGTTGTTTCCGAACTATGCGCCGCGCCACGCGCGCGCCATTCGGAAGGCCGAATGTCGCTGTTACATCGCGCTCGGAATCGCCGCCGGCTTGGCTCGCTTGCCCCGCAGGAGGAAGCGAGCGGCGCCGGCCGCGTCAAAGATCGTAATTACCCCGGCCGCGATCACCGTCCAGTCGATCATGCCGTTGATCCACGCCACTTTGTTGGCCAGATCTGCGGCTGAAAAGTTCCCGCCGGAGATCTCGACGAAGTTGCCGGCCTTGAGCAGGGCAGCTACGATGACTAGTCCGCAGACATCGATGCCGATCCGCACGCGCGATCGGACTCGAGTCCAACGAGGGGATAGAGAGCTGAGTAAGTCGAAGAATGCGCCCGTCAGTGTCAGGCCGAGAACAGGCCAGTAGATCTGTTTCCATAACGGACCCAAGATAAGTCGTGTCCCCCCGGAAAATGCGAACTCGCTACGCTGCCACATCAGGGATACCCAGAAGGCTGCGGCCGCGAAGCCGAAGATAAATCCGGCGAGGTGGTTCCAGCGCGTCATCGTGTCCTGCGTGCCCGGTACGCGAGGCAACTTGCGGGGATTCCAGTCGTCGGCGTGTTTGAACTTGACCTGGTAGCGATCCAGCAGCGCGAAGACGGTCGTGACCATGCCCACCGTCATGAATGCGGCGCGCCAGTACTCGACCAGGCAGCGCAAGAGCATCTCCCCGGGATGAGCGAAAGCCAGCACCGGACCCAGGAAGACGAACGCGAACAACGGCACGAACACCCAACACAGAACGATTTTGAGCACCAAACGATAGACCGGCAGCATCGCCGGATTGATCAGGCGCTGTTGCGGAAGGTAGCTGCTGGCGACTTTCAGCGGAGAACCCCGTTTCTTGAGTATGACGGCGACATCGTCTTCGTCCAGCGTGTGTCCAAGCGCCGCTTCGCGCTCTTCCACCAGCGACTGCAGATCTTCGCCGATCTCGGCGACAATATCGGCCTGCTGCGCCTTCGGCAGCCAGAACTTCACTGCATGCAAGTAGCGATCGATAAGGTCGGTGTTAGTTGTGGGCATGACTACTTTTCCTCCTTGCGTGGGCCGCCGCATTCGGCAGCGCTGGCGATACCCCGGCCGCCTAAAATCCGCTCCAGGGCCGCGGTCATCTGCCGCCACTCCTCCAGCAGGTCTGGTAGCACTTCCTCTCCGAGTGGAGACAAACGGTAGAAGCGCTTGTTTCGCTTTTCCTCTTCCCTCCACTGGCTGACCAAAAGCCCTTGGCTTTCCAGCCGGCGGAGCAGCGGGTAAAGTGTGTTCTCGTCGATCGCCAGACCTTGATCGCCCAGGGCCTTGCGCAGCGCGTAGCCGTAATGTTCGGTGTAGAGCTGGGCCAGGACCGCCACCACCAGGCATCCGCGCCGAAGTTCCAGGCGCAGGTTATCGAAGAGTTCGGAACTAGCTGCATTAGTGTGCATCACATGCTGTCCTGTACACACTGTATAATACACAGTGTGTGACGTCAAGCATTATTTTGGCAGAACTTCGCCAATCTCCGATCACCACCGAACTTGTTTTTCTAACTCTCCGAGAATCAATACGTTATTTCGCGTGTCGGCACATCCCATGGTTCATCCGCGGCGCCCCGCAGGAGATAATCGAATCGGGAAGAGCGCCGTGGGTTCCTTTATGGAGGCCGCCGCCTCTGTGGGACAACTTGTCCCACCGGATTCACGCAAGTGCTTGATTTCAGACAACCGCCCTCTCCAATCGTGGGACAGATCTGTCCCACGGAAGTGGGGCAGGCCCCCGACCTGCCAACAGAGCCGGGCAGGGCTCTTGCCAGTGGGGCAGGTCCCCAACGTCCCCGACCTGCCAACAGAGCCGGGCAGGGCCTAGCCTTAACGGAAGACCGTCCGAAATGGGCACGATCGGACCCACGGAATACGCGCAAGTGACTGATTCTAGGTAAACCAACCCAAAAATGTGGGACCAATCGTTCCCACGGAAGTGGGGCAGGTCCCCGACCTGCCAACAGCCGGGCGAAGCCCGGCCGGTGCAGCGTTAACGTGCCTCTTGTTAGACCGGCCCTCAGCCCCCCATGGCCGGGCACAGGTCGTGGAAGAACGGGCAGCGGTGGCAGCGCTCTCCTTCGTTTAGCGGGAACTGCAAGCTGCTTTGCGCTTCTTGAAACTCGCGGACCACCTCACTGGGCGATTCGATCAGCGACGGCGCCAGGTCGATCTCCACCGTCACGTTTGGCCGCGCGAAGTATAGGAAAGCGCGATCCGCCGCCCGGCCCGCCAACTGCTCCACGGCCATCGCGTACAACCGAAGCTGCAATCCGTAATCCCGTGCGCGGCGGTGCGCTTCGGCCAGGTTGACGGCGTCGGTCTTGTAGTCCACGATCACCAACTCCGCGCCCTCTTCGAACCACAAGTCCACCTGGCCGCGAATCACCAGATCGTCCACGGCCATCAGAAAATCGAATTCGCGTTCGACACGGGTTGCCTTGGCCGCGCGCCGTCCGAGCGCGCTCGAGCGGAAGTTGTCGGCCAGGCGCAACGCTTCGTCGTCCGGTTCGGGAACCGCCGCTCCGGCGAGCAACTGGTGTACCTGTGTACCAAGGTCACTTGCTGGCAGACTCTCATCCTCGCCGCGTTCCGCGACCCGGCGCGAACGCCCGTCGAATCCGAGATAATGTCCCAGATAGTACCGCCGCGGGCACCGCGCAAACTCACTCAGCTCCGTGACGGTGGCGTTGGCGTCTTGCTGCTCGGTCACCGCTGGCGCGTCCAGCCATGTCGTCGCAGGAGGCGCTGCTCCGGAAGTCCGCGCCGCAGGAGCGCGCGTGAGCAATTCCGGCGCGCGGTCCGTCACCAGCAGCCGCAGCTTCCACGGATTTCCATCGGGCACGGCGTAGTCGATCGCGCGGTCGCCCGCTTCCGCCAGTGGTAAGTTCAGGCTCTCGACCACCCGCTTCGCCCAGTTCTCCGTTTTCTTGCCAGTCCCCGAAAAGGTGAGTGCGAGGTGTTGCTCGGCGCGGGTCATCGCCACGTAGAGCAACCGGTTGCTCTCTTCCTCCTCGCGCTGTTTGCGCTCTTCCCGAATGGCGTGCTGAAACACGTCGTCCTTGTCGCCGCCGGCCGCCGGGTTGCGCCAGCGCGCGCCGAGGCCGATCCGCGGCGAAAACGCCACCACTGGCGCCCCGCTCGCGACCCCCTTTTGCAATGCCGCCACGAATACGATCGGAAACTCCAGCCCCTTGGCGGAATGCACGGTGAGGATCTCGACCGCGTCGGCGGAATCCTCGGGCGGGGCGTCGGGTTCGCGCAGGTCGGAGTCGCGCAGCACTTCCAACTCGCCAACGAATTCATCGAGCGATATGCGCCCGGCCGCGTCGCGCGCCCGCGCCAGCAGCTTGTCGATATTGGCCGCGCCGCGCGCGCCATTGGAACTCCGGTAGCCGCAGTCGTCGATTGCCTCGGCCAGTAGGCGGTCGAAACCAACGCTCTCGCGCAGCAGTCGCCACCGGCGCAGGCGGTCGCGGAAATGCAGGAGCGCGCGGAAATCGTCCGCTTCGAATTCGGATTCCGCTTCCGCTCCCAGGCGCGCCAGCGCGGTGCTCAAGTTCTCCGCCAGCAGCCGCAAAGCCAGCAGCGCCTCATCGGAAACCGCCACGAGCGGCGACCGCAGCACCACCGCCAGACTAACTTCATCGCGCGGGTTCGAGATCGCCCGCAACAGATGAACCAGGTCGTTGACCTCGCGCGAATCGTAGAAGCCTTTGCCGCGGTTGACCAGGTACGGGACGCCGGCTTCTTCCAAGGCTAATGCGAATTGCGGAATCACCTCCGTGTTGCGCACCAGCAAGGCGATGTCTTTGTAAGTGAAGTCCGGCAACTCATCGAGTAACTCAACCACGCGGCGAGCTACCCAGCGCGCCTCGATCTCGATCGCCGCCGCCGCGTCTTCCGCCGTGGCGCAGATCGCTTCAACCGCCACCTCGCGCCGCGATGCGAATTCGCGCCGCGCCACCAAAGTCCGGGCCTCGATGCCCGGTGCGCCATCCGTGATCTTCTCGACCGCGCGCAGAATTTGCGGCCGGCTGCGAAAATTATCGGGCAGCGGAACGAGCCTGCTGCCGGCAGCCTCGACTTCGTCGCGGTAGCGCTCAAAGCCGGCTGGCTCCGCATGGCGAAAGCCGAAGATCGATTGGTTGACGTCGCCCACCGCGTAAAAGCGGTCCGGCGATCGCACCAGTTCGAGCAGCCGCGCCTGTTGCGGGTTCGTGTCCTGGAATTCGTCCATCAGGATGTGGTCGAACTGCGCTTTCAACTGTGCGCGAGCTTGCGGGTCGCGATCGAGAAAGCGGACCGCGTACTCCTCCAAATCGGCGAAATCGAGCGCGCCCGCGCGCTGTTTCCGTTCGCGGTAAATTCGGTCGAACCGGCGCAGGATGTCGAACAATGTGCGGCGCTCGTGCCGGTACAGTTCGGTGATCAGCGAGTAAGTCAACTTACCGGCTTGTTCCTTCAGAGTCTTCACTAACACATAAGCTGCCGTACCACTTTTCGATTTCCGCAGATTGGCCGGGAACGCCGCCAGCGCGCGCAAGGCTTCGAGCGGACTGGCCGCGTGAACGATGCGCTCCGCGCTTTCGCGGATTTCGCCCAGGTGCTGTTTCTGGGCGAAGCTCCAGGTGGTGGCTGCGTCGGCTGCCAGGGCCGCCGCGGTGGCGGCGAAATCGGCCATTCCGGTTCCAGCCGGTTGGGCAAAGCCGGCCAGGTCTTCCACCCGTTTGCCGGCCGAGCGCATGGCATC
>Ga0116130_1001816_pt1 | contig 11518 bp, 11 predicted proteins | sample June2015DPH_17_5_FD_89733 | JGI IMG/M metagenome (GOLD analysis project Ga0116130, IMG submission 89733) | Peatland microbial communities from SPRUCE experiment site at the Marcell Experimental Forest, Minnesota, USA - June2015DPH_17_40 | ecosystem: Environmental > Terrestrial > Soil > Wetlands...
CGCCCCGGTCGTAGGCCGCCAATAATTTCCGGCGCAAATCGTCATCGTAGGCTCTCGCCATCTATGCTTCGCCGCAGAGTCTCGCCTCATTCACTCTACACCATTTCAGAAAACGCTCTAGCCTCTACAGCGTGATGCGCAACATTGGATCCAGCATGGGAATCTCGTTTGTGACCACTTGGGTCACACGCCGCTCCCAGTTTCATCAAACCATTCTGTCGTCCCACATCACCGCTTCAAATCTGATCAGCCGACAAGGGCTCAACCACATTACCAACTTGATCCAACAAAGCGGTGTCGACTCCGTAACGGCTAGGCAAAAGGCGTATGCTCTCCTCTATCGGGTGCTCCAACAGCAAGCTTCCCTATTGAGCTACGTGGAGGTGTTTCACATTATGGGCATTTTATTTCTCGTCATTATCCCGTTAGTTGTCCTGATGCAGCGACCGCAGCGCCAAGCCGCAGCGCATCAAGAACAATGTTCTCCCGCACCGTGAGATCATCGAGCAAACCGCGCCCACCTCATCGGCGGCGGACCATACGTTCTGGAAAGTTCAGAATTCACGGGAAGCCGAATTTGAAAACATTGTTACCGGCGTGTTTACCCCCGTGCTCGCGAAACACTCGAAGTCGTTCTCGCTCGTCGACTGCATCTCGGCTGGCGTTGATCGAATGCAGCGGAACTTCGAGTCGATGTGAAAGCAGGTGGTAGCCTGGCAGAGAAGTGAATTGACGGACGTCACCGCCAAGGTAGTCATTTACGAGGTATTTATCGAGGGCAGACTCGAAGCTACAAAGCACCTTGCCCGCAGCGTGCATGACCTCTACTTCGAGCCAAAGTACGAGGAATTCCGGCCGCAAACGATCTGGAGTCTCTCGAATGCGTTTACATCCGCATTCAAGGAACTGGATCCCGTCCCACAGTTCAAGGCTACGGGCAAGCTGGGAGAATTCCTAGAAGCCCGGTTCTCACAATCGTTCTAGTCTGCGGGACGGTGTCGGCCGTCCGTCCCTCTTCAATTGGTAGCGTCGCTCGCCTATTGCATACTTTTGGCCTTGCCACGGGAATCATCGGTGGATCCCCGGCCGAGCCAGTCCAGCACCAACCGCGTCCTATTGTTGCCAGCCGCCACCGAGGCTTCTGTAAACGCGAACCAGACCTACAAGCTCATTCAACTGAGCCTGAGCGAGTCCCTGCTCGGCAGCAAAGTAATTGGTTTCATTGGTCAGCACCTCCAGGTAACTGGCGGCTCCGCCTCGATAGCGCACCTCAGAAAGTTGCGCTGCGTCTTGAGCTGAGAGCACTAGTTGCTGCTGTTGCTGGCGGAACTCCCGGTCCTTGCGATACTCAACTAGCGCGTCCGAGACCCCACGAAAAGCTTGCTGGATCGTCTGCCGATAGGTCAGCAATGCTTCCTGCTGCCGTGCCTCACTGAACTTGACGCCGGAACGAATCTTTCCGCCGGCAAAAATGGGCTGTGCCAGTGATCCTTCGAAATTCCACATCCTAGCTGGACCGGTGAACAGGTTGGTAAGTGCTGAACTCTGAAATCCCGCGGTTGCGGTCAAGCTGATGTCCGGGAAGTACGCTGCTTTCGCCACTCCAATTTGAGCGTTGGCCGCGATCAATTGTGCTTCCGCCGCGCGAATGTCGGGTCGCCGCTCCAACAGGCTGGAGGGAAGTCCCGCCGGAACGTCCGGCGCATGCGGTTGCTCGGTCAACTTCATTCCCCGCGCGATGGGGCCAGGGTTGTTTCCCAGAAGCGTGCTGAGGAAGTTCTCCTGCTGCTCGATACGCCGCTCAAGATCGGGAATGGTTTCAGCCGCGGTGAACACCAACTGCTCCGCCTGCCGCACATCGAGCATGGATGTAGCCCCACCGTTTGCCAACTTTTGCGTGAGCTGCAACGAGTCCTGGCGCGAAGCCAGCGTGCGCCGCGAGATTTCCAGCTGCAGATCGAGCGCGCGAAGCTGGAAGTAGGCTGTGGCAACATCACTCACCAGTGTGCTGATCACCGCTTGTCGCGCCCATTCTGTTGCCAACAGATTGGCCCGCGCCGCTTCGGTGGCGCGCCGATACTTCCCCCAGAAATCGAGATCCCACCCCAGCGAGAGACCAACTTGGGTTGAGCTCGTATCGTATTGAGGGTAAGGTTTTGTCTGCGCATAGCGGTCATCCAAAACCTGAGCTCCGCCGCCGATGGTTGGCAACTGGCCGGCTCGCGTGATGCCCACCTGCGCCTGGGCCTGAAGGATTCGCGTGGCCGCAATGCGAACGTCGTAGTTCTGCTGGAGGGCAGTGCGGATCAAGCCTTGAAGCTGCTGGTCTTGAAACACCTCCCACCATTTTTGGTCTGCGAGCGATTCCGCCGGCGGCGTTGCTCCACGGTACGTGCCAGGAACGTCTACGCTCGGTCGCTTATAGTTCGGCCCAACGGCGCAGCCCGCAGTCAGGAGCACGACCAACAAAAGAGCGGCTAGCTTTGTCACCTTAATCTCCCTCCGATGGGCTGGGCTGCGGTACGGCGGCAGGGCTGGGCACTTCGCCTCTCCAGCGCGCCGCCAAACGTTCGACCAAGACGTACAGAGCCGGAATGATGAATATGGCAATCGCGGTAGCGGCCGCCATGCCGCCGATTACGGTGGTGCCCATGATCTGGCGGGCCACCGAACCTGCGCCGGTTGCCATCCAGAGCGGCACGCAACCCAGAATGAACGCCATAGAGGTCATGAGGATGGGGCGTAGTCGACGCCCGGCCCCTTCCAACGCAGCCTCAGCCATGGGCTTTCCTTGTTCGTATTCATGCTTGGCGAATTCCACGATCAGGATTGCGTTCTTGGCCGCCAAGCCGATCAGCATCACCAAACCGATTTGGGAATAGACGTCGTTCTCGATTTGCACCATGTAAGCCGGATAGAAAACGCCGAGCACCGTGCGGCGCAGCCACAACACTCCAAAGGCGCCGAATACCGCGACCGGCGTGCTCAGCAACACGCTGAAAGGCAATGACCAGCTTTCATAAAGGGCCGCCAGGATTAGAAACACGAACAACAGCGAGAAGCCGAAGATGGCCGAAGCCGGGAGCCCTTGCCGTGCCTTCTGCTCCTGATAAGACATGCCCATATAATCGAAGCCCATTCCGCTGGGCATCGTCTGCTTGAAGACGTCTTCCAGTGCCGCCGTGGCTTGGTCGGAACTGTAGCCGGGCGCGGCGCTGCCGTTGATCTGCGCCGACCTGTACTCGTTGTAGCGCATGGTAAATTCGGGGCCGTCGCGCGATTCGAACTTCGTCAGCGCGGTCAGCGGCACCATTTCCCCCCGGTTGTTGCGCACGTAGAACTGCCCTACGTTCGCCACATCCGACCGGTAAGGAGCTTCCGCTTCCACGTACACCTGCCAGGTGCGGCCGAACTCGTTGAAGTAGTTGACGAACAGCCCGCCCATGAAAGCCTGAATGGCCTGGTAAACATCGTCGATGGCCACACCTTGCTTCAGCACCTTTTCCCGATCCACCTGCACGAACTTTTGCGGCACGCTCGGAAGAAGAGTGGTGCTGATCATGCCAATTTCGGGACGCTTGCGAGCCGCCGCCATGAACTTGGCCACGTTACTTGCCAGGAACTGAACGTCCCGTCCCCCACGGTCTTCGAGCACGAACTGAAATCCACCGGAAGTGCCGACTCCAGGGATGGCTGGCGGCGAGAAGCTGAAAGCCGTCCCCTGCGGAAGTTTGCTGAGCTGCTGGTTCAAGCGCGCCTTGATTTCCTGATACTGTTCCGCTCTGGTTTCGCGGCTGCTCCAGGGCGCGAAGCTCACGAAATAAAACGCGTTGTAACCGATCCGGACGTAGCTTAGCAAGCTGAAGCCAATGACGCTGGTGTAGTACCGCACGCCCGGCGTGGCCCTCAGGATTTTCTCCACGTCTCTCGATGCCTCTGCCGTCCTCCCCAGCGAAGCCGCATTCGGAAGTTGCATGTTGATGAAGGCATAGCCCTGGTCCTCATCAGGCAGGAAGCTCGAGGGCAGGATGCGGGCAAAGACAATCCCGGCAAAGGTAAAAGCCGCGAGCGCCACCAGAGCCAGCACGCTTCTGCGGATCAGCGCGCCCGAGATCCGCAGATACAGTTCCCTGCCGCTCCCGAAAAAACGGTTGAACCAAGCGAAGAATCTGGCGAGGAGTCCGCGGCTCTCCTTCTTCGGCCGGAGCAGCAGCGCGGCTAGGGCCGGGCTCAGTGTGAGCGCGTTAAAAGCCGAGATAACCACCGAGATCGCGATGGTCAAGGCAAATTGCTGGTAAAGCCGCCCCGTGATGCCTGGGATAAAGACGGTCGGTACGAAGACCGACGAGAGAACCAGGGCGATACCGATGACCGGCCCGGAAAGCTCTTCCATAGCTTTTCGAGCCGCATCCCTGGGAGTCAATCCCTCCTCGATGTGGTGTTGCACGCCTTCGACCACGATGATGGCATCGTCCACGACCAAGCCGATGGCCAGTACCAGTCCGAACATGGAAAGGGTATTGATGGAGAAGCCAAACAGCGGGAAGAGAATAAACGTGCCCACCAGCGAGACTGGCACGGCCAGCATCGGAATCAGGGTGGCGCGCCAGTCTTGCAGGAAGAGGTACACCACAAGGATCACCAGCACGATGGCGATCAAAAGGGTTACAACAATCTCTTTCATGCCTTCCGTCACGGCGCGGGTCGAGTCAAGAGATACGGCGTAATCCATGTCTTCGGGGAAGCGCTGCTTCATTTCCGCCATCAGCTTGCGGACGCCGGCAGCGGTTTGGACCGCATTGGAACCGGGCAACTGGTAAACCGCAATGGCGGCGGCGGGCTCGCCATTCAAGCGGCTGTAAGTGCTGTAATCCTGCGCGCCCAGTTCGACCCGGGCAACGTCTTTCACACGGACAATTCCGCCATCCGGAGCTTCGCGGATGACGACATCTTCAAATTGCTCCGGCGTAGTCAGACGGCCTTGAGCGAGAACGGAATACGTGAATTGCTGGTCCGCGGCGGCTGGCTCGCCGCCAAGTTGACCCGCCGGATTCACCTTGTTCTGCGCCTGGATCGCGTTGACGATGTCAGTGACGGTGATGCCCAATTTCGCCAATTGGTCGGGCTTTACCCACAGCCTCATGGCATACTGCCCCGCGCCGAAAATATTCGTCTGGCCGACACCGTACAAGCGCGCTATGGGATCGTTGAGGTTGATGTAGGCATAGTTGGCCAGGAACTTCGCATCGTGAGTGCCGTGCGGCGAGAATAAGGCGACCAGCATGAGCGCCGCGGACGTTGACTTTCTGATGGTGACCCCATAGTTGTTCACTTCGGGCGGAAGCTGAGTGGCGGCCAGGTTCTCGCGCGACTGGGTGAGAATCAGGTCCATGTTGGGGTCCGTTTTGAGATCGAAATCAATCAACATGGTCGTCTGCGAGTTGGCCGTGGCGTTTAACGAATACATGTAGCTCATGTTGTCCACGCCGTTGATCTGCTGCTCGATCGGCGTGGCCACGGCTTGCTCGAGGGTCTGCGCGTCCGCACCCACATATGAGGCCTGCAATCGAATTTCAGGCGGGACGATGTAGGGAAACTGCGCCACGGGCAGGGTCGCGATGGTGACCGCACCCACAATCACCGTAAGGATCGCGATCACCATCGCTACGATCGGACGGTCGATGAAGAACTTCGACATAGCTCAGTGCCCCTCCGTGGAAAGCCGTGTGGGGGAAAGTTGCGCGGGCTTGGGAGTAACCAGAGTTCCGTCCCTGAGCCGTTGCAGCCCTTCGACGGCAACTTGCTCACCCGGCTTGAGGCCTTCGTCGATAACCCACATCGTCCCGACCGTCTCGCCGGGCTTCACGGTGCGGATACTAACCTTGTTATCGCTGCCGACAACCGCCACCTGATAGCTTCCCTGCGACTGCGTAACCGCGCTTTGAGGCAGCAGCAGAGCGCCTTTCTTCATGTTGGTTTCGACCCGCACACGTCCATACTGGCCGGGGCGCAGAATGTTGCCGGGATTGGGAAAGGCGGCAACAATGCGAATTGTGCCCGTGTTTGGATCCACTTGCCGGTCGGCCAGCAGGATTTTGCCTTTATGAGGGTAGATACTGCCGTCAGCGAGGATCAGTTCGAGCGAGTTTCCGAAAAAACCGATGGCGTGGCCGCTGGAAATGGCGCCGTCTTTTTGTTGTGCGTGGAGATACTCCTGTTCGCTGATTGGAAAATAAGCTTTGATGGGCTCGACTTGCGAAACTGAAGTCAAGATAGAATTGGGTCCCACCAGGTTGCCCATCTGGACTTGCGCAATTCCCGCGATTCCATCCACCAGTGAAGTGACTTTCGTCCACTCCAGGTTGAGTTCCGCCTGCTCCACCGCCGCCTTGGCCGATTCGACGGCGGCCTGGGCGCCGAGTTTGGCCTGATTCTCGTTATCTAATTGACTCTTGGCGATGGCCCTGGCCTCGGCCAGCGGCGTGTCGCGCTCCACGTCGAGAGCGCTTTTGCCAAGCTGCGCTTGCGCCTGCGCAAGCTCGCCCTTGGCACGGTCCAGGGCCGCCTGGAAGGGCCTCGGATCGATTTCGAACAGTACCTGGCCTTTGCCGACGAGCGAGCCTTCTTTGTAGTCTTGCTTGATTATGTAGCCGGAGACCTGCGGCCGGATCTGGGCGTTCACGTAGCCGTCCAGCGTCGCCACCCATTCGCTGTACACCGGAACATCTTGCTGGATGACGGGGGCAACTCTCACTTCGGGAACTGGCGTCGTCGCCGCTGCGTGGACGTTGCCTCTGCCGCAAGCCGTGGCCGTGAGCAGCAACAGCAGCGCGGCAGGAAGGCCAAGGCGTCCGTATCGAAGACTCAGATTAGTGCTCATCGTCGTGTTCATTTCCATCCTCGTCCTGAAAGACTGTTGGGTTTACGCCACAGTTGCTAAACGTGGAGCAGGTTGCCATTCGAGTATAGAACGGCAGTTGTCATGCAATCTCCACTTCTCTGAGCCGATATTTACTCCACTCAAGGTGAAATTCCATCAGCACTTCCGATTTGTTTCGGCCGTGGTCTTCGGGACAAAGAAGATTATTATTGGTGAACACCTGCCGATGTGTGAGTAAACTCGGTACCCCCGATCTCCATTCGGCGTGCCGTGTGCACCGGTGCGCTCATTATTCCATCGTAGTGCATGGCGGTTCGGGGCCGATCTGGCCAAGTATGGGATGAGCTCCACCCTCATTGACATACTCGCGGTGGGTGTCGAATTTTCGTCAAATGTGCATGACATCAGGCCGGTTCCGGGGCGGATGGTCGGCCAACCGGAGAGCGCCGGGATAAACCGGCATGTTGTAGGGGATGAAAGAGCCCTACGGGAAAGGAGAGCAGCGAATCCATCCTGGCCTCGAGTCTTGCAGGCGGTATCGCGAGATGTCGCTTGAAGCGTAGACAGGGGTATCGGTGGGCCGGGCTATTGAGCTTCGAAAAGCCGATGGAACAGGATGCCGACTCCGTTCCGGTAGGCGCGGGTGCACCCTCCCAGTCCGGCAGCACCCGAGTGAGGCCACCTCCGAAGAGCGGATGCTGAGCAAGGAAATCGGGAAGGACCGCAATTCCCAGATGCTCTTTCGCGGACTGGGCGAGCAAGCCAACGCTGTTCGCTGAGCCTGAGCCCTTTACGTCGACGGTGCAACGCTCTCTGCCGCGGCGAAGCTCCCAGCGCTTCTGGAGAGTTCCAGCGGAAAACAAGATGCAATCATGGCCCACGAGTTCCGATGGTTGTTGTCCCAGCAGCGAAGCGTGACGCTCACCCAACTCACGGCGCCGTTGCTGCGCGCGGCGGGCTCGGCGCGGGTGGTGAACGTCTCCAGCAACGCCGGCAGCTTCGCCTACCTACAGTCCGACAGACCGGTCGCAGTGAAGCCCTTCGCCTACTGCCTCTCGAAGCTCGCCCTGAACGGGGCCACCGTCCTGTTCTCAGAGGCGCTGAAGAAGGACGGCGTGAAGGTAAATGCAGCCAACCCAGGCCTTGTAAAGAGCGCCCTCAGCCGCTTCATGGGCTCGCGCGGCCCGGACGAGGGCGCCAAGGTCGTCATCCGGCTCGCCACCCTTCCCGACGACGGCCCCACAGGCGGCTTCTTCGATGAGAAGGGACCCATCCCCTGGTAGGGGCAGCGCACTCGCCCGCCTGCGGCGAGGCCTCCCGTCCGCGATGTGTCCCAAGTGATAGTTCGCTTGACTGCGTGCGCGCCGAGCACGAATCCGGCATGCGCCGACCGGCTGACCCGCCGGCCGACGACCAACGCCGCGAACGAAGCGCTGCGAAAGATGGGGATCGTGGCGGAAGTGACAGGGCAGAGGTCTACGCCTCGACTTCGACCGATGAAATTGGGGCACCCAATCCGGGGCACCGATAAGAATATGGTTCATGGAAAAATTCTCGCGCGCAGGAAAAATACGGTTGTCATGACGATCCGCAAACTCATTTTTGTGCTGGTTGACCCCTTGGGCAGGCACCAGGGGATCGGATTCAACACGGCACAACACTAACAATCGGAATCGCGGCTTGAGGAGTCTAATGCACTATGCGGGTACGAAAACGTTTAATCGGTTTCATTGCAATTATTCAGTTCGTTCTCTGGTTGACGCACTTTTTCCTCTATGAGACGTGGACGTTTTCGCCCGAAGCAAGCGCCACTCATGAGGCGCCATGGATCAAACTGTTCCTCGGATTTTTGTCGGTGAGCTTTGTCGCCGCTTCGCTACTAGCCTTTCGCTATACAAACGCTCCTTTGCGCGCCTTTTACAAGGTCGCTGCGGTTTGGGTAGGTCTGCTGACTTTCCTCTTCCCCGCGGCTGTTTCCTCCTGGATTATTTTCGGAGTTGCGCGGCTGGCTGGGCTGGACGTGAACTTCCATCGGACCGTGGAATTGCTGTTCGGTGCTGCAGTAGTGGTCGGACTCTATGGGGTTTTCAACGCAAGCTGGACGCGAATCACGCGAACGACGGTGCGGCTCGCGAATCTGCCGGCAGCATGGCGCGGGCGAAGAGTGGCGCTGATCAGCGATCTGCATCTGGGGCATGTGCGAAACGGCAGTTTTCTTCGGCGCATGGTTGCGAAGATTTTGGAGGAAGGGCCGGACGCGATTTTTATTGCCGGAGATTTGTATGACGGGACGGCCATCGACGCGCGGCGAGCAGCCGAGCCATTGAACGACCTCGTGGCGCCACAGGGCGTGTATTTCGTCGCAGGAAATCACGAGCAATTTGGGGACGACAGCAAATATTTGCATGCCATTGCGGCGGCCGGAGTCCGCGTGCTCAGCAATGAGAAGGTGGAAGTGGACAGTTTGCAGATTGTTGGCGTGCCGTACCGGAACGCGGCGCACGATGGCCACTTTGCGTCGGTGCTACGCGGTATCCGATTGGATCAGGATCGCGCGAGCATTCTGTTGACGCATGCGCCCGACCACCCGGAGATCGCGGAGGCCGCCGGCGTTTCCCTGCAGCTATCCGGGCATACGCACCTTGGGCAGTTCATACCTTGGAGTTGGATGGCGCGGCGGATTTACCGGAGGTTCGTGTATGGCTTAAGCCGAATCGGGAAGATGCAGGTTTTCACTTCGAGCGGAGCGGGAACGTGGGGACCGCCGCTGCGGCTGGGATCGAATCCCGAAATTGTTGTGCTGGAGTTCGAGTAAAGTTACTACCCGCATGCGAATACAACTAAATCGGCGGCGTGGCGAGAGAAAAAGATTCCGGTCTACCCCGCGCTCGGCAACCACGATCTTCACGGCAGCGAAAAAATTGCTCTTGCTAACTATTTCGAGCGCTTCCCCGACGTGAAAAACAGCGTCTACTACTCCGTCCGCGCCGCCAACACGCTGATGCTGGTGCTGGACAGTTCGCTCGACGAAATCGCCGGCCCGCAAGGGCAATGGCTCACCCAGAAGTTGGACCATCTTCCGGGCGATGTGGACTTTGTGTTCATTGTTCTTCACCATCCTCCCTACACAAGTTCGTCGGATATGAAGATGTTCGGCGGGGGACACTCCGCTCGCTCCCAGGAGAAAGAACTGGCCAAGATGCTGGAGGCGCGGCAGCAGAACCAGCGCGCCCGGATCGTCGTTTTCTCCGGACACGTGCACAACTACGAACGCCATGAGCGCGGCGGCATCACCTATTTCGTGACTGGCGGCGCCGGAGCGCATGCTTATCCGATTGAACGCGCTAAGGACGACCCTTTCCAGAGCAAGGAAGTGAATTACCACTACCTGCAGGTGGAAGTCGATCGCGGCAGCCTCAAGATCACCATGCACCGTCTCGATTTGACGAGCGGCACCGCGGTCTGGACGGAACCTGACTCAGTCGCGATCTCGGTGCCGGCGGCAAAGGATGCAGCGCAAGGCCAATGATCGATTCCAATGCTCCGACCCGCGACCATATTCGTCGTGCTTCTCTTCACTTGGGCTCCCTTGTTCGGCCAACAAGACGTTAGGCAGCAGCCATCGCAATCCAGTACCAAGACCGCGCCGGCGGTTCCCGAAAATCGCACCGCCCTGCCGCCGCAAGAATTGGCTAAGCTCACCGCCCGCACGGATTTGGTCATAGTGCCCGTCATCGTGACGGATAAGTTCGGCAAACACGTTTCGGGCCTGCAGAAAGAGGCATTCCTCATCGAAGAGGACAGTAATGTCCGCAGCATCTCCGTGTTCGAAGAAACGAAAACCGAGAAGTTGGTGGCCCGCGGCAAGGACACCACGTTGGAGGGCTACTCCAACTTCGTCCCCGGCGAAGAACATCTTTGGCGACTGACCACCATTGTCCTCGACATGATCAATACGCCCTGGATGAGGCAGTTGGAAGCAAAAAAACAGCTCATCGAGTATCTGCTGCGCAGCGCGTCGCACGACGAACCTATGGCGATCTTCGGCCTCAATAGCAGCGGCCTCCATCAACTGCATCCGTTCACCAGGGACACCAGGCTACTGATCGACGCAAGGCTCTGAGGGAGCGAAAAGATGGTTAGCTAGCTTAGTTAGTCCGCCCGTACGCGATTCCACACCTAGGGCTACCTTAGGGAGCTCTGGATCAGCACTACGTCGCCGGTCTGGGAGCCACGCGCGAGCGCGGCAGATTCTCTACCCCGGCCCGCTTTGAACGCCCCCTTGGCAGAAGCGAATTGTTCCGCCCTGAGCATTGTCGATTTACTGCTTTCGCGGGTTGCACACTATCGTCGCGCGCTCGCGACCTTGATGCCGTGGGAGCTAGCGGCATAGCGTGCAATGCCTTTGTACAGCGCTTCGGCGACCTGTTCTCGGTAGCCATCGCTGCGCAACTTCTGCCCGTCGGTGGGACTGCTGACGAACGAAACTTCCGCCAGGATCCCTGGCATCGCGCTTTCCGTCAGCACCACGAAGCTGGCTTCCTTGATGCCGCGGTCGCGCAGACCCGGATTCTGCGCCGACAGTGTCCCGTACAGGGAGCGCTGCACACTCTCCGCCAGCCTTCGCGACTGCTCAAC
>Ga0116130_1001818_pt1 | contig 11509 bp, 9 predicted proteins | sample June2015DPH_17_5_FD_89733 | JGI IMG/M metagenome (GOLD analysis project Ga0116130, IMG submission 89733) | Peatland microbial communities from SPRUCE experiment site at the Marcell Experimental Forest, Minnesota, USA - June2015DPH_17_40 | ecosystem: Environmental > Terrestrial > Soil > Wetlands >...
AAAGTGCGCGGAATTCCCACTTTCCCACAGCGACCACGACGGCTATATGAGTAAACCCAAGAATCAAAACCGGACATTTCACTTGCTACAAAAAGCGGACATTTTGACTTGCTACGAACAGTCTTGCTTTTCAATGCTATGCTTTAGATCAAGGCATCAGCTATGACCAATGAAGAACTGCTCCGGCGAATCACCATTGACCCGAAAGTGTGTTTCGGAAAGCCATGCATTCGCGGCCATCGCATTTGGGTTTCCCTGGTGCTTGACTTTCTTGCGCAGGGCGCCAGCCGTGCGGAGATCCTGGAAGACTATCCGCAGCTGGAAGAAGCCGACATCATGGCGTGCCTGGCGTACGGGGCGGAGATGGCGCGCGAGCGCTTCGTCGAAGTCCCGATTGAAGCAAAGTCTTGAAACTCAAACTAGACGAAAATCTTGGAAAACGCCTGGCTGAATTATTTCAGGCGGCGGGCCATGACACAGTAACCGTGGCAGGCCAGCAAATGTCCGGGGCCGCCGACTCGGATCTGATCGCGCGCTGTCGTGACGAAGGCCGCGCGATGGTTACACTCGATCTGGACTTTGGCAATCCTTTGCTGTTTAGGCCCTCGCGTTATCCCGGCATCGCCGTTCTGCGCCCTTCCGAACCAGTGTCTCATCGTGACCTCGAAGACCTTTGTCGGACGCTCATCGGAGGGATGGCGCTCGAGCACCTCGGCGGCAAGCTTTGGATCGTTGAGCGCACCCGAATCCGGGTATACCAAGAACGGGAAGCTGAATAGCCTGCGGCGCGCTCAATTAGGTCCCGTTAGGCTCCGACCGCTAGCGCTTTCTCCGGCTCGGGCTCCGATGTGGATGAGGCGGCAACGGGTGCAGCCGAGTGCGACTTCAAGTTTCTTGACGCCCTCTTGCGGACCGTCCGCTTTCTTGAGGGGCTAGTCTTCGCATTAGCCACCGGAATCTTCGTGTGCGGCCGCTCGCGCTTGCGCACCTCCGGCTTGGCTTCGGCGACGGCTGCGCTCTCAGCACCTGCCCGTAACTCAGCGAAGCTCTCGTCCACAAACTTCTCCAGGCGCTTGAGATCGGGCGCCGCGTGTACATCGCCGGTAAAGCCAAAGAACGCTGTGCCGTTATAGGTGAGGATGGCACAGTTAATGCCCATCAGGCCGCCGATCGGCACCCACGGATACCACGACAGCATCTTGTGACCCATGAGGTAGAGCGGGACCTGCGGGCCGGGAACGTTGGTGCAAATGATATTGCACAGGCTCAGCGGCAGTTGGCTGGCCACGGGTCCAATATTTTTCCAGAAGGCGTTGGGCAGAGTTGACAGCAGACCGCCCAGCAAGCCGACAAATTCGGCCGCGCGCGCGTGCTTGAGGAACTCCACTCGTTCCGTCACCACGGCCAGCAACTTCACCGGATCGCGCTGGTCCAGCGGGAGCGGCACCGGTACGAAGGAGATTTGATTACCCAGTTCCGTGGCGCTTCCGTTGCCGCGCACGTTTACCGGAATCACAACTCGCAGCGACCGCCCGGTCAGGTCAACGCCGCGGTGCGCGACGTAACGGCCAAAGGCCATCGTCACTGTCGCCAGGACGACATCATTCACCGTGCCTCCGCACTTGTTCTTGATGGCCTTGATGTCGGCGAGCGGGACCTCGGTCCAGGCAAACTTCTGCGGCCCGTTGCAGATCACGTTGAAGGGCAACCGCTCGGCCGGCACAGCCAGCTCGGACAATAGGCCAAGCAGTTCGGCCGATGCAGCCGCTGGATCGGCCACCGCCTGCTCCGCCATGTTCATGAGTCCCGAATGCAGAGTCAGCGCCCCGTTGAACAGCGAGAGGTAGGACTTGGCGAGCCCGTCGAGCAGGGCCGCTCCTGCATCTTTAGGCGCCGGAGCAGGCGGCGCCTTCAATTTCTTTCGCGAGACCGGGGGCGGGTTCGGGGAGGCATCCATGATGACATTCATCGCGCCCACGCCGGCAATTCCGTCCGCCAGGCAGTGATGGATTCGAGTCACCATTCCGGTGCGCCCGCTTTTCAGACGCGCCAGAGTGAAATCCCACAATGGCCGCTGCCGGTCCAGGCTCTCGCTCACGATCTTGCCGGCCAGCGATTTGAGTTCGTCCTCCGTCCCGTGCTTGAGCTTCACCTCTCGAACGTGGTTGCGAATGTCGAATTGCGGGTCGAACTCCCAACTGGGAAGGCCGAAATCGAGAGGAGACGCCACCACGCGCTGACGATAGCGGGGAATCAGCGGAAGCTTCGATTCGACGAAAGCGCGGAGGTCCGCGAGCTTTATCTCGCCCTCGAACATACTGACGCCCGCGATATTGAGCGGCTGGCCTGGGCGCTCGATATGCAGAAACAGCGCATCGCCCCAAGAGAAGGAGTTGTTCCCGTTCCCGTTCGTCATAGCAGATACCTCTTCCCAGCTTGCTTCCGGCCCATGCCAAGGGGCGCAATCTCGTGATGGTCCGCCCGCTCCGGTTCGCTCGGGTGATAACGGCCCTCAGGCCAGAAAGGAGAACCGCGACGTCAGCTTCACCAGCTTGAGCACTTTGTAAATATCGACATTGACGCCCCGCAACACGACCTTGACGGCTTTCCCGTCGGCCAACCCGGCCAACTTTTCCATCGCCCGAAGCGCATTGGGATCGATGCGGCGCACGGAAGAGAAATTCAGGACCACATCGCCCTGGGCGGTGTCCAGCGTCTCACGGGCTGCTTGCAAGCCCTGGACTACACGCTCTCCATCAATTTCAAGCCACTCGGCATTCATTGTCATACGCACGACCATTCCTCAGCGATTTGTGGTTGCGATGCCTTGGCCACCGTGGGCAGGCTTCGTCCCCGATAAGCGCTCCAAAACAGTTCGGCCAATTCGCTCAACAGCGGCATACGCGGATTCGATCGCCAGGAAGGATCGTCAAAGGCAATCTTGACCAGCTCGGGCATTGCCCGCTCGAATTCTTCCTTGGAAATTCCCAGCTCGGCGATGGAGCGCGGGATGGCCAATCGGTCGAGTAGCTGTTCTGTCGCGGCCACCAGGTTCTTTACTTTTTCCTCAATCGTCTGACCGCCCAGGCCGAGCAGATCGGCCACCATCGCATACTTCTTGTGCGCGATGTATCCCCGCTGGTTCGGCGACGGCATGAACTTGGTCGGCACTCCCGCATTGAAGGCAATGACATGCGGCAGCATGAGCGCGTTGGCGCGACCATGTGCGACGCCAAAGCGCGCGCCGAAGGCGTGGGCCAGCGCGTGGTTCACGCCCACCGAGGCGTTGGAAAACGCAATCGCCGCAATGCAGGCGGCATTATGCATCATGGTGCGCGCCTCTTCATCGCCGGGATGTTCATAGGCGATGGGCAGAAACTTGAACACCATGCGAATGGCTTGCATGGCGTTGGAGTCGGTGTAGGGTGAGGCGAAGATCGATACTCCAGCTTCCAGGGCGTGCGTCAGACAGTCAACGCCGGTATCGGCGGTCAGGCCTCTCGGCATTGACATGACGAACTGCGGATCGACGATGGCGACATCCGGACTGAGCGAGTAGTCGGCGAGGGTCACCTTGCGCCCTTGCTCTTTGTCGAGAAGGACGGCAAACGGAGTGACTTCGCTCCCGGTTCCGCTGGTGGTCGAGATGGCAATCAAACGCGCCTGAGTAACTTTTTCAGTAGGGTATTGGACCACGCGCTTGCGCAGATCCAGAAACGGCGCGGCCAGTTCCTCTAGGTCCGCCTGCGGCGATTCGTACTTCAGCTTCATGATTTTCGCCGCGTCGATCACGGACCCGCCGCCCAACGCAATGATTTGGTCGGCTTTGTAGAAATTGAGCGCCTCCACTCCTTGCATGACGACCTTGACTTCGGGCTCCGCGTCGGGAATGACCGAGACGTGGACGAGGGTTCCGGGTGCAATGTGGCGACGGACGGTGTCCACATGGCCGATCTGCTCCATGGCCGGATTGGTGATGATGACGGTGGAGCGCGAGGTGAACTGGCGCAGGTTCTCCACCGCGTTCATGTTGAAGTAAATCTGGTTGGGAACTCGGAACCACATATGGGCTTGCGTCCTTCGCGCCACGCGTTTGATGTTGAGGTAGTTGTACACATTGACGTTGTCGGTGGTGCTGTTGCCCCCGCCGGTCCCGCAGCCGAAGGAGAAGGTGGGCACCATGTCGTTGTAAACCCCACCCAGTGCTCCGATGGAACCCGGCGAGTTCACAATGATCCGGCCCGCGTTCATCAGTTCACCGAACTTTTGGATGATCTGGTCGTTGCGCGAGAAAATGACCGCCGTATGTCCAATCCCACCGGCATGATTCACGTCCACGCATACGGTGAGCGCCTCATTGACCGATTTCGCCCGGTACACGGCGAGCACCGGGAACAGCTTCTCGACGGACAGCGGATATCCCTGACCCACACCTTGAATCGGCGCAATCAAAAGCTTGGTGTTTGGCTTGACCTTCAAGCCGACCATGCGGGCGATGTCGGTGGCTTTCTGACCGACTGCCATAGGCTGCATGAATCCGGTGTTGGGGTCGATCACCGTGCGTCCCAGCAGCTCCGTTTCTTTCTCGTTGCAGATGTGCGCGCCCAGATCAGAAAATTTTTGCAGCACGGAGTCATAAATCTCGTCATCGATCACCACCGTCTGCTCGGAGGCGCAAATGGTCCCGTTATCGAAGGTTTTGGAGGTGATGATGTCCACCACGGCCATGTTCAGGTCAGCGGTTTTTTCCAGATAGACCGGTGTGTTGCCCGGACCTACACCCAAGGCCGGCTTGCCGGAGCTGTAAGCGGCTTTCACCATGCCCGGCCCACCTGTGGCATCGATCAGGCCGACGTCCTTGTGCCGCATCAGGTAGGCATTGTCTTGCAGCGTCTGCGATTCCAAGCAGGTGAAAACGCCTTCGGGCGCGCCGTGCTTCACCGCCGCCTCATGCATGATCCGTACCGCCTCATAGCAACAGTGCCCGGCGCTGGGATGCGGACTGAAAATGACCGCGTTCCGCGTCTTGATGGCCATGATGCACTTGAACAGGACGGTCGAAGTGGGATTCGTAATTGGCGTGAGCGAAAAGATGACGCCGATCGGTTCAGCCACCTCCACCACACCGCGTTCCGGGAACTCGCGAATTGTGCCAACGGTCCGCTTATCTTTGACGTAGTTGTAAACGAACTCCGTGGCCACCATGTTCTTCAGGGCTTTGTCTTCCACAACTCCAAGGTGGGTTTCCTCAATGGCAAGCCGGGCGAGATATTGCGCTTGTTCCAGTCCAGCCAGCACCATCGGTTTGACAATACGATCGACATCCTCTTGGGTGTATTGCGTAAAGACGGCGGCAGCGGTCCGGGCTTGACTGAGCAGTCCTTCCAGGTAAGCAATCCGTTCTTCACTGAGGCTCGCAACGATCTCTGCCATGCTTCTACTTCCTTTCAAATTCCCCTGCGATTGCGCCCCAGCCGTTCCTTGCCGGTCGCCCACTGCCAAGTTCCCAAAATGAGAAACAGGAACTTCTTCATAATGCGGTACCTAAGACCCAAGTTGCAGTGACGAGCGAACCCGTTCGGTGTGATTCCCGTTATGGGAATGGGGCCCGATCCGATTCGGCACGAGTGCCAACGAATCAACTGCTCGGGTGAAAACCAGGCTCATCGCCGGTGAGATAATTTGCTATTGGTCGAACTCCGCGACAAACACGAGCATTGCTGTTAAGCATAGAGCAGTTTCACGCTTGGTGAATAGGGTGGAGCACAGCTTCAGCGGTGCAGGATGGGTTTCGGGATGAACCGGCTTCAGCCGCTGAGGTGACAAAACATTACCTCGGGCGCTAAAGCGCGATCCGGGAACTGACGGCATTATGCACGCCTGAAAGGCGTGCTCCACCCTCACCTACCACCAGATGTGAAAAATGTTACAGAGGACCCGAGATGATGTCTCAAGCCGGCGAATGGGATTTCGACTTCATCGTGATCGGCTCCGGTTTTGGCGGCAGCGTTACCGCTCACCGGCTGGTTGAGAAGGGCTACCGGGTCGCGGTAATGGAAATGGGCCGCCGCTGGACACCTGAGAATCTGCCGCGTACGAGCTGGTCTATTCATCGCTGGTTTTGGAGTCCCAATCTTGCGCTGCGAGGTTTCTTCAACATGCGCTATTTCAGGCATGTCACCATTCTGCACGGCTGTGCGGTAGGCGGCGGATCCATTACGTATGCCTGCACTCTGCTTCAACCTCCCGACAAAGTTTGGGACTACGGCTCGTGGCAAGGTTTGGCGGAGTGGAAAGCGGAGATGCCGCGGCATTACGCGACGGCCTCGCGAATGCTGGGCGTTACCGAGAACAAGATCCTCGGACCTGCCGACCGTCTGCTGAAGCAGGTGGCCGACGCTACAGGAATCGGAGAAACCTTCTACCGGACGCATGTCGCCATCTTTCAGTCCCCTGAAGGAGAGCCTGGCGGACAGACGTTTCCTGATCCCTACTTCGGCGGAGAGGGGCCGGAGCGGACGACCTGCAAGGGTTGCGGCGGCTGCATGATGGGTTGCCATCACGGCGCTAAGAACACGCTCGACCAGAACTATCTTTATCTGGCGGAGAAGCACGGCGCTAAAGTTTTCGCGGAGACGAGAGTGGTAAACGTTAGGCCGCTCAACGGACTGGCCGACGGCAGCGGCGGATATGTAGTCTCCACGGTGAAGTCCACGGCCCGGTTCAACCGGCATCCCCGGCGCTTCACTTGTCGCGGCGTGGTGTTTGCGGCGTCGTCGCTGGGCACGATGGAATTGCTGTTTCAACTGAAAGAAAAAGGCTCTTTGCCGGCGATCAGCGATCAGTTGGGCAGGCGAGTGCGCACCAATTCCGAATCGCTCATCGGGGTGCGAGTGCCTAATTCCAGCGAAGACTTGTCCAAAGGGGTTGCCATCGGATCGGGCGTTTACATCGATGAGCACACCCACATTGAAGCAGTGCGGTATCCCGCGGGCTCGGACACGATGGGCATGCTGGCCACGATTCTGACGGGCGGCCGTCCCGGCCCTGGGCGGATTGCACTGTGGATTCGGAATCTCGCAGTTTCGTTGCTGCGCCATCCCTTCAAGACCTTGCGCATCCTCCAACCGGTGAAATGGGCGCAGGAATCGGTGATTCTGCTTTGTATGCAGGCCCTGGAGGGGCACATTGACATGCGATGGGAGCGGCACTTCTATTGGCCGTTTAGGAAGTTTCTGGTCAGCCGCGGGCAGCGGGTGCCCACGTTCATTCCCCAGGCCAACGAGTTTGCCCAGAAATTTGCTCGAATTGCCGGCGGCACGGCGATGAGCATGTTGCCGGAAATACTGTTCGATGTTCCCGGCACCGCCCACTGTCTTGGAGGCGCTGTAATCGGCAGCTCACCGGAGGACGGCGTAGTGGATTATCGCAACCGGGTTTTCGGATATAAGAACATGTATATCTGTGACGGTTCGGTGGTCGCAGCCAATCTTGGCGTCAATCCCAGCTTGACCATCGCCGCCCTGACGGAACGCGCGATGAGTTTCATCCCCCCGGCGTCGGAGACGAACTGGAACGACGCTGCGGAGCCAGCGGAAATGCAGAGTCGCTAACGGACCGCCCGGTCCGCGCTGGTCTTACTTCTCGACCAAACAGTACTCGCCCAGTTTCTCGCCGCTCGCTGGATCAGCCGTACTGGCATAAAGATCGATGCAGGCGCAGTCGTACATTCCCCAATTCTTAGGGAGCCGGACCATCACGTAAGTTCCTGGTTCCAGGACCTTGCAGTCCGCCATGCCCTTATTACAATGCAGCGCGAAAGACTCTGCCACTTGCGACGTAGCGGTCTGATGCACCGTGAGAATCACCACGCCGTTGTTTACTTCGCCAGTTTTCACGGTGATGATGGATTTGTCCTGCGCCATAACTTGCATGGCAGCCAATAACCCAAAAAGGCCAAGAAGAATAATCACTTTCCTCATGGGAGTGGTCTCCTCATTCGAAAGTTAGTTTGCGCAGGACCATGTCCAGTCGAGTTCGGCGGAGGGAATCTCATCCTTCCACACGGCTTCTAATGAGCCTGCGTTCAAGTCCATCATCCGGCCCCCAGCGTGGTTCTGTCTGTGACGGATGATGCATGACGCTGTGTCGGTTGGGGTATCCGGGCAGCCTGGTTTTGGAAATCGGTGCTGCCAGCGCGCGGCTTTCTTCGGTGTCATCCTGAGCGACGAGCGCCGCGAGGAGTCGAAGGACCCCTATATTGCCGTGTCATCCCGACCGGAGCAGGGACCTGCTGTTCGTCGGTATCGCGGCCCCCAGTTCCTGCACCCCTCAGGAGGCTATTGTTGGTGATCCGTCTTTAAGCTTCTCATGCACAAAATTTCTCCGGTCCACATCCCGTCTCAGCGCCGTCTTACAAGCCACAATATAGTTGTCCACTTCACTATGCTGATGCCACAAGCGACGACCAAGACCTGGAGCAATTCAGAATACCCGGTATCCGGGTCGATCTGATACCGAGTAGCGATAAATAACATCGCCGCGAACGTTATCCCAATCAACAGAGACCACGATGTAGCCCGGATCAGCTTCAACCCAGCTTGGTAGCCACCGAGACCAAGTGCAACACCGAGCAAAAGAATAGAGTTGGCCGGTATCCCGATTGCGTTCCATATGGTTATTCCTAGCGCAAAATTCGGCATCATCCAGCGCAGAAGACCCGCATTGCCCCGCAATTGTTCAAACTCTGGTGAGTACCACACGACGTAATCGCTCCAGAGGCCGGCGATGGCCAGCAGGGCAGCAAACAGCAGAGCAACCCATCGCCTTCGTCGCCACGGAATACGACGCTTAGGTTGTAAGTAAACCGACTGCCCCCGCACAGCGCGTAATACAGCATCCGCGACCGCATCAAGTCCTTCATCTGTCGATATGGCTACAGCATCCGCCAATGTCGGTGAGTATCTTAGAATGAAATCCTTGTCGATCCCGTGCCACACGGGGAGTATCAGCGTCCTGCCATCGCTCACTTGGCGCGCTACAAGGCCTGCCAACTCGCGCTTCGTCCATCCCTTTAAAAAGAAATGTTTGCTAAGAATTACTACGCCGAACTCCGATTGCGCCAATCCCTCATCGATCTTTCTATCCAAGCTGTCCCCGAGACGCAATTCGTTTTCGTCAAGCCAAATGGTCAGACCACTTTTTCCAAGAAGCTGCGCCAGCGGCCGGGCAACAGATGTCTTGTCCTCACCGGCGTGGCTGATGAAAACGTCCCAGCTCATGATGCGCTCTCGCGACTGGTGTCGCCACAGCACGTTACCGATAGGGGGTGAATGCATTCGAAGAACATGCAAAACGTCTCGCGGAAGCCTGATTCGGATAGACTGGGCAAGATTTCGCGGTGATTATCTCATACAGCTTACGCCAAGAATGCAGTTCTTCCGTTGTCGTGTGCAATGGACGGGTGGCCCACCTAAGCTGGGCTTGTTTGGGTGGAAGTTTTCTTCGCCCGGCGGTTAGGGCAAAATAGTCATCATGGACATTTATTTCTTGCGTCACGCCAATGCCGGGGAGCCGAAAGTTAACTCAGCCAAGGATGAGAAGCGGCCGCTTGACAAGCTGGGAATCGAGCAGTCCCACGATGTGGGACGCGCTCTTGCGGCGCTTGACGTCAGCCCCGACGTGATCATCTCCAGTCCTCTGCGGCGCGCCACCCAGACCGCAGCCGTGGTGGCCAACGAACTGGGATACGAAGACAAGGTCATCCTCGATGCCGCGCTGCGCCCGGAGGCAAGCTATGAGAAGTTCCAGGAACTGCTTCGCCGCCACAGCCGCCGGGATGCAATTATGGTGGTCGGCCACAATCCAAGTATGACCGTGTTCCTGAATAACCTGCTCTCCGGTGGAAGCCCGCTGAACGCCGTCGAACTGAAGAAGGGCGGGGTGGCCAAGGTCGAAAAGGCCGGACGCAAGCCGGCCCTACTGAAGTGGTGCATGCCGCCTAAAGTGGTGCGCGCGATTCAGCAGGCTTCGGCCAATAGTTCGCGGCCGAAGACAGTACCGAAATAGTCTTTTTCCTGCTCCACGGCCCACAATTCCAGCTCAATTCCTTCCGTGGGGCTCGGTGTCAGCATCAGCCGCACTCGACCGTCCTGGTGAACGCGGACGGTCAACTCGCGCACCGCGCCACGGCGTCCTTGATCGAGGGCGCGCGCCAGGCGCAGCAAAGCCACGGCTTTGGCAACGTGAATCTGGTCGATGCCGGGCAGAAGCCCCATCACGCGATCGCTGGGCGCGGGAAGCGACTTGCCGAGATAGCGGGTGATGGCCGCGATGATGCGCCGCTGCATGGGGGTATATCCGAAGATTTCCGAGTGAGCGATGACGTAATAGCTGTGACGGCGCCGTCCGGAACGATTGATGTAGGCGCCGACTTCATGCAGCATGGCCGCCGCCTCCAGCCAGTCGGCGTACTGCGGCGGCAACTGGTGCACGGGCTGCAAGCGCCGGAACAACTGCATGGCCAGATCGCGAATGCGCTGGGCGAAGGTCAGATCGGTGCCATAGTGTTTGGCGGCGGAAAGCAAGGCATCGTGGCGCTCCGATTCCACGCGTTCACGCATGACCGCGCTGCCGTTGTAATCGGCCATCATCTGCGCCAGCAATCCGTCGCGCAGACCCAGCGGCAGATAGCGGAAGCTGCGCAGGTTGCACAGTTGCATGAGTTCGGCGAGCACCATGGCGCCGGCAATGATAATTTCCGCCCGCCGCGGCCCAATGCCGGGCAGGGCCCGCCGCTCCGCCAGGGTGCGCCGGCTCAAGGTGTTCAGCAAGGTTGCGACTGCGGTCTTGGGCACGGTTTGCGGCTTGCTTTCGTCGTAGCCGCGGATTTTCGCGGCGTACAAACCGGAGAGCGCCGCCGGGGTGCCGGAGGTGGCGATGGAGACCTGCAATTTCGCGGCAGCGATCCGTTTCTGGATGCGGGAAACCTCGCCTTGGATGAACCCACGCATCTGCTCCAGCTCTTTTTTCTTGGGCGGATCGTGATGCAGAAAGGTTTGGGTGAGGCGCACCGCCCCGATGGGCAGGCTCACCATGTCCGCAATGTGACCCGAGATGGAGATGGTCAACTCGCAACTGCCGCCGCCGAGGTCGATCAGCAAAACCCGGCTGCCGGCGATGCGGGCATTGGATAGCACCCCGAGGTGAATGAGGCGGCCCTCTTCCAATCCTGAGATGATTTCCGTCTTCCAGCCGGTGGCGCTGCGCACCCAATCCAGGAAGGCGCGGCTGTTGCGCGCGTCACGCAAAGCGCTGGTTGCGACCACGCGCACCCGGTCGGCAGCGTAGGTCTGCACGGCGCGGTGAAAGCGCCGCAGCACTTGCAGAGTTTGCGACATGGCCTGCGGATCGAGTATGCCATTGGCAAAGACACTTTCCCCGAGGCGCGTGACCTCGCGATCGTCGTGCAGCGTTTCCAGACGACCGCGAACGGTCTTGGCTATCTTGA
>Ga0116130_1001827_pt1 | contig 11472 bp, 13 predicted proteins | sample June2015DPH_17_5_FD_89733 | JGI IMG/M metagenome (GOLD analysis project Ga0116130, IMG submission 89733) | Peatland microbial communities from SPRUCE experiment site at the Marcell Experimental Forest, Minnesota, USA - June2015DPH_17_40 | ecosystem: Environmental > Terrestrial > Soil > Wetlands...
GGTCAATCCTACGGCGCGTTCCCCGGCCTTGCGGATCTCTTCAATCGAGCTCCAGAGCGGATCGGAAGGAGTCAACTCGGATAGCGCAAGGTGGCTGTAGCCATTGATTACCGTGAGCAGGTTATTGAAGTCATGCGCCACGCCCCCAGCCAAGCGGCCGATGGACTCCATTTTCTGCGCTTGAAACAGTTGCTCCTCCAGCTTCGCATTTTCCGCCTCCGCCCGCTTCCTCTCCGCGATGTCCCGTGCAAATGCAGCGATATAGAGCGGGGCGCCGTTGTCGTCGCGGATCTGAAACAGGGTGCCTTCGATGTCGATCGGCTGGCCCGTTCGGAAGTGCCGCAGGCGCGCTTCACCGGACCAGTATCCGCGGCTGAGGGCTGCGCCTAGGTCAGCACGGGCTTGCTCCCGATCGCTCTCTGCAACCAGGTCGAAAAGGGTCCTCAGGCAAGCCTCCTCGATGGAAGCCAGGCCAAACAAAGTCATGGCGGCTTGGTTCAGGTAGACCAGGCGGCCTTCCATGGTCATGATACCGATGGCATCGCGGTTCATGGCCACCAGTGTTGCCAGTTTCCTCTGCTCTTCCTCGGCCTGCCTTTGGCCGGTAATATCCCTGACGGCGCCGACGGTTCGTACCGGCCTCCGCGCAGCGCCTTCCCCGTCGAAGAACGTCTGACACCGGATGCTGGTCCAACGGATGGATCCGTCAGGCAGCATAATCCGATGCTCCACGTCGAAGAAGCCGTTCCCTGCCGGGTCATGGGAGCATTTAACCGCCGCGGCGATTCTCTCACGGTCGCCGGGGTAGATGCTTTCCAGATACGCCGGCAGCGTTACTGGTTCCTCGGGGCCCCAGCCAAAGATCGCCCGTTGCTCCGGCGACCAATAAATGGTGTTGGCGACGTGGTCGTGGTCGAAAATACCGATGTGGGAAACGCGGACCGCCTGCCGCAACCTCTCCTCGCTTTCGCGCAAGGCTGCTTCCACGCGCTTCCGCTCGGTGATATCCGCCACCGCGCCGTACATCCGGTATGGCTGGCCAGACTCGCTGTAGAGGAACCCGCCCCGGCCAAAGATCCAATGCTCGCTTCCGTCCGGCCAGACGATGCGGAACTCGTGAGAAAAGATGCTACGAGAGTCGCGCGCCGCGTCCACATCACGATTTACCTTGGGCAAATCGTCCGGACGGACGTGTTTTGCAAAGGTCTCATATGTCCCAGCGAAACCTCCGGGCTGATAACCGAACATGCGTTCGGTTTGTCCGTCACAGATGACCTTTCCCGTCCGGAGATCCCAATCGAACGAACCCAGTGCCGCGGCCTCCATTGCCAATTGCAGGCGGCGTTCACTGGCGGAGAGCGCCGCCTCCGCCTGGCACCGCCGCTCGACACCATCAAGGTGCTCCAGGCCAAATGCCACGTCGAGCGTGACCTGCTCCAGCAACTCCACTTGATCGGGACCGAACGTGCCAGGCTCGAAAGCGTAAACGCAGAGCAATCCGCGCGGCGATCCACCGATGAGGATGGGGAAGGCTGCTGAAGCGCGCCAACCGGATTCTCGGGCGGCTTCTCGCCACCCGAGCGTCCGGGGATCGCTCAGAAAATCGTCGCAGACATAGGGCGTCGCAGCGCGGAAAGCTGTTCCCCAGGGGCCCTGGCCCTCGGGCCTTTCGTCGGCGAACCCACGGATGCGGTCCGCGTAGCCCTGAGTATCCCCGAACCGGGCTACTGGGACCAGCTCTTGGGTCGCCGGGTCATGCCAGGAAACCAGCGCCATGGCAAACTTTCCGACGTCCACCAGCACGCGCACCACTTCATCGAGCAGTTCCTGCCGCGACCGGCTGCGCACCACGGCGTGGCTGACATGGCTGGACGCAACGTAGAGCCTGCCGAATCGTTGGATCTCAGCCTGGAGTTCCGTCTCACTCATGGGTGGCTTATGGCGCGGCACCGGCTTTCCTGCCGGCCCGTTTTCATTGACCCCCTTTCAACGAGGACAACGCCGGAATCGAGGGGTATCGAAATCTCTCCTCATTGCGAAGTATCGACCGCGGGACCCCTTGCGCAAATCCCCAGATTGGATTCTACCGGACTCTCAGGTACTTTCACACCCGAAACGCCAAAAAACTTCACTCCCAGGGTACCGGACATGCTCCGACGCTGCATCCGGGCCGTGAGTTATCGAAAGCTAACCGGACCAACCGGGTTGGCCGGGTTGGCGGGTCGGGTACCTGCCTCACAGGGGCGAGCCAGCTATACTGGCGCTGTGGCGCTCACTCCGCGCAATTTCGCCAGGCTGCTGCGGCGCAGCCTGATGACCGCGTTCGACGACAACTGCTTAGGCATCGCGAAGGGAGCGGCCTACTCCGCGTTGCTTTCTTTTTTCCCGGTGCTCGCATCGGCTGCCACGATCCTGGTGCAGAGCGGCGCCCCATTTATGTCCAGCACGATGGAAAACGTGCTTTCGCAAATCGTGCCGCCGGGTTCGGAAAGCCTGGTGGTGCAGCAGTTCCGCGTTACGGGCGCGCGCCCGATTTCGCTGCTGATTATAGCCGGGCTGATCTCGCTGTGGGCCGCTTCGGGCGTCATCAACAGTCTGATCGAGGGCTTCCAGGCAGCTTACCGCGTGCCCCGCGACCGTAGCTTCCCGCGCGGCAACCTGGTGGGGATCGCACTGGTGCTGTTGGCGGCGGCGCCACTGGTGGCGGCCACGCTGCTGATCGTGTTCGGCGGCCAGGTGGAGAAGATGGTGCTGAACTGGCTGAAAGTGGATCCGCTGCTCAACCCGCTGGCATGGGGGTGGAAGCTGGTGAGCCGGCTGGCGCGCTGGGCGCTGGCGTTCCTGACGACGATTCTGGTGACCACGCTGCTCTATTACTTCGGCCCTAACCGCAAGCAGCGCTGGAGCCTGGTGTGGCCGGGCGCGGTGCTGGCCACCGTATTGTGGATGCTGGCCACCTCGGGATTCGCCTGGTACGTCCGCAATATCGGCCATTACAACCTGATGTACGGCTCCGTCGGCGCCGGCATCGCGCTGCTGGTCTGGATGTACATGATGGCCCTGATTGCGCTGATCGGCTGTGAATTCAACGCCGAATACGAACGCAGCTCGCGCCCCGTGGGGAAATAGCGGCGGGAGCGATTCCGATGGCTGGCTCGATCGGCTATGCTGAAATCACGCGGTATGGAATACGGCCAACCAGCGCCGGCACCTGAGTACAGCGAGGACGGAGTCGACCTTTCGCTGATCCGCTGGATGCTGTCGCTGACACCCGCCGAGCGCCTCGAATTCCTCGAAGAACGCATTAACGACATCCTGGCGGTTCGCGAGCTCAATGGACGAACGTAGATTGTTCCCCTTGGTGCGGGCGCTGGCCGAGGCCGGCGTGGATTTCGTCGTGGTCGGCGGCTTGGCTGCCGTTCTGGACGGGGCCCCGATAGCCACCCTTGATGTGGACGTCGTTCATTCGCGCGAACCGGCGAACCTCGACCGGCTACTCGGCGTGCTCGGCCGGCTGGATGCGTTTTTCCGCATACAACCGGAGCGGCGCATACGTCCCGAGGCGTCACACCTGGCAGGTTCCGGTCACCTCAATCTCAGCACCCGGCATGGCCCACTCGACCTGCTCGGAACGATTGGCTGCGGGCGCGGCTACGAGGATCTACTGGCGCACACCGTGGAGATGGACTTTGGCGGTGGCGTGCGCATTCGGGTCCTCGACCTGGGAACGGTGATTGCGGTCAAAGAAGAAGTCGGCGGTGAAAAGGACCTCGCGGTTCTCGCGGTTCTCAAGCGCACTCTGCGCGAGAAGCAGGATCGCGCCCCGGGCCAATAGGCTTCCATCCTCGCGTTGACTGCGGCGGGAGAGCCGGTTTAACCTGAGGAAGCGGGGTTGCAACTCCGGAGTTAAAGCTGGCGTAGCTCAGTTGGTAGAGCATCTGATTTGTAATCAGAGGGTCGGGGGTTCAAGCCCCTCCGCCAGCTCCATTCAAATCCTCCGCGTCAGAAACAACTAACGGCGGTTGTCCCGCGCCCCTCGGAATCCGTCAGACCGAATGTTTGTTGGCCGAAGCTATTTTACTTCGATCTTGAGCACGGCGTCTGAATGCTCGTGACGCCAGTTCCAGTAATTCTGCTGATCGTCGTCTTTGAGCTTGGAAAAATCGCTGTATTTGCGATGGTTCTGTTTTGCATAGATACGATACGCCTTACCTTCTTGAGCATTCCATTGATGATCGTCGTTGTGTTGTTTGTCGTGATAGGTGACAGCGGCCTTGTCGTCGGCTCGCAACACTCTTGGCGCCATTGCTACTGGGACCATAAGGGCGGCACTCAGCAGGGCAGTATTCCAGAAACGGGACATAGTTGTTTTATTCTCCTGTTCGTCGAACGAGCAATTGTCGGGCCAAGCGTTCCCTGACGGCGGTGGCGAATGCAACGAGTAGAATACAAAGACGATCATAACCGCTGAATGGTCCGTTCCCCACCCGAGATGAAGTGCATCACCTGCAATCAGACGACATCATATGACGGTTGCAATGCAGATCCTGCCGCCCGAGACTGGGGGATATGAAGCATGACCCAAAGTTCCGGACGCCAAACCGTCTACCGATGCGGAACGCCGCCGGGCATTTGGTGATCAGCCCATGACCTACATGGCATGGTACATGCAAGTCTTGCCAATGAACAGGCAGGAACTGCGCACAACTGCTTTCCAGGTGGCCGATATAAACCGAACGGCGCGGGAAACACGCGGGGGGCGTCAGCATGATGTGGTTTGGTGTGTGACCTGCAACTAGCCTGGTACTGGGTATGAGAATCCTGTGCGATCCGCGCGTGCTCCGGCTGGGCTTGGCCTCTGTGACTGCCCTTCCAGGCCAAGTAGCTGCGCGCGAGATTATTCGCAACGCCGTTGTAGCCGACGCCCGGACGGTCTGCCCGGCAGAAGGCCGAGACGCCCTCAACGCCAGGCTCAACCGATTCGCGAAGGCGATCATCCAATGAGCATAGCGAGACCACCCCCGCTCGGGGCCCCGCCGAGGTCTGTTCGAACCTGGTTTAAACGTCTGCGAGTGCGCGCCCGGGCAACCATCCGGAGACTGCGCAGGACCCGCCTGGGAAGACTTGATTGGACTAAGGGGCTTGTCCGCTTCCTTATTGGCACAACGGCTGTTACTGCCGTTCTCGCGACTGCCGTTTTCTATCACGTCTACTTTGACAGAAACAATCTGCCCGATCTGGAAGGATTCACCCGGTTTGAGTTTCCTACGATCGGTGGCATTTACGATGCCAACGGCCACCTCCTCAAGGAGATGGCCTCAGAATCCCGTCAGATCACCCGATATGAGGAAATCCCCGCGATTGTTCGCGATGCGATCCTCGCCGCAGAAGACAAGAACTTCTTCTCGCATTCCGGAGTCGACTACTCCGGATTTGCTCGCGTGCTGTGCAAAGTCAAACTCGGTCACCTAATCGGTCGTCTTCGAAAGATGGGAAGTCGCGACGCGGCTAACAATTCCGCGATCTTCCCGCAAGGCGGATCGACCATCACCCAACAGCTCGTGCGCGGCTATTTTCTCAAGACCATGACGGCTCAAGAGAACAGCGACCAGCTAAGGCACGGTGAATACCTGGCTCGCCTGTTGTCGGGCGTGATCGGTGCGCGCATGGTCAACATGCTGGTTCGGAAGGTGGAGGAGATCCGCCTTTCGTTGTGGATCGAAGAAGAGATGCAAAAGCGCTTCGGTTCCAAGCGCCGAGCGAAGGAAGAGATTCTGGCCCGGTACGCCAGCCTGATTTACATGGGAAACGGTCAATACGGGTTTGCAAAGGGGGCGGAATATTACTTCGGCCGGCCTCTCGGCACGTTCACCCTGGAAGATGCGGACAAGGCCGCGCTGCTGGCAGGCGTTGCAAAGTCGGCGCGCTACTATGCACCCAGCGCCAGCGAAACCGAGAGAGTTTTGCAGCGCCGAAACCAAACCTTGGCGCTGATGGCCGCAAGGGGCTTTATTTCTCGCGACCAGGCGCGAAGAGCCGAACAGCGCCCGATTGCGGTGGTGGCGCAGCACAAGGACAAAACCATCGAGGCGTCCGCGGTCGTCGACAATATCCTTGACGAACTCACCAGCCGCCAATCCGAACTCAGCGTGAAGGACCTGCGGGAGGGGCGAATCCAGGTCTACTCGACGGTGGACGCCGGAGTGCAGCAAATTGCGAACCAGGCACTGGAGCGCGGCCTTTTGCTATACGAGAACCGCCATCCCGGCGCCCGTGGCGTGATCCAGGGCGCGGTGGTGGTACTGAGGAATCGCGATGCGGGCACTCTCGCCGAGACGGGCGGCCGCCAATTCTATAAAGACCACTCCAGCGCATATAGTGACCTGAACCGCGTCACGAAGTCCTTGCGCCAGCCCGGGTCCGCCATGAAACCCATTGTCTATCTTGCCGCTTTTCAGGAAGGGACATTCAATCTCGATACCGTGGTGCCCGACGAACCCATCAGCGTCCCCAATGGCCGGGATCGGGATGTGAAGTGGATCTCAAACTTCGACGGTCAATTCGAGGGCATGATCCCACTCCGGTTGGCGCTGGCGGAATCCAGAAACGCCGTGGCAATCTGGATTACAGGACAGATCGGAATTGGTAGCGTCCTCGGGACGGCACGCAGTCTTGGCATACAGACGCCCTTGCGCCCGTATGTCACGACGGCCTTGGGGGCATCCGAAGTGACTTTGCTGGAACTGGCCAATGCGTACCGCACGATCGCGTCCGGCATTTTGACGCAGCCGTATGTAATCCGCAAGATCGTACGCAATTCGGACGAGGTAATAGCGGATAGCGGACACGAGTCCTCTCCGATCGCTGTCGATAGTGACGCACTCTCGCTGATTCAAGAGGGTCTGCGCAGTGTGGTGCGGATACCGACCGGTACGGCTCATGCGCTGGATTCCCCCGGGTTTCCCATCGCTGTGATGGGAAAAACAGGAACCACAAACCAGTTCAGGGACGCACTTTTCGTGGGGTCCACTTACGGCCCCCAAGGAATCACCGTCGCTGTACGAATAGGCTTTGACGACAACCGTTCGCTCGGGTCCGATGAGACGGGCGCCAGGGCTGCACTTCCGGTGTTCAAAGAAGTAATGCTCAAGGTATACGGCGAGAAGCTGGTGGGGCCTGTGCCTCGGTTTCCGTCTGAAATGGAACAGCGTATTGACGTGTTCCTCAAAACTGACGTGATGGAGACGGCCGCGATCGATTAACAGGTGTGTCCAAACAACTGGGTTGATGGCGGAGTCCCTTTGGCGTTTGAACGCCAGGTCCATTCGGCGGACCCCCCCTGGTAAGCAAGATCGTCAAAGGGCATTGCGAGCAGATGGGGGAAGAAACGGAAGAGTGGTACGCCCCGCGCCCAAGAGATATCAAACCACTTCTGGCGGCGGAGCCCGCTAACAACACGGCGACTTGCCTATCTGGGTTGTCCCTCGCAAATTCACCCTTACGTTAGCTGATTTAATAGAAAACAGGCCGGGTTTCCAGAGTTGGTTACGGAAAAGGAACACGGGCAGTCGAGCGGCCAGTGTCGATTTCGATGGTCGGCAAGATGCTTTGTAGGAGATTAAGAAGGCCGTGAGCGGCAGGCGCAACCTCAGCGGAAGGCGCCCAGCAAGTAGGCTACCAGGAGAACCAGTAATATGGTGCCAAGCCCTATGCCCGCGCCCCCACCGTAGCCCCAGCGGTTTCGGCCATAGTACCCGCCCCCGCCGCCTAAAACCAACAGCAGAATGATAATTAGTATCAACATCGTAGGTTTTCCTTTTCGAAACGTGAGCTCGCGGCCGAGCGGCCGGAGGTCATCCCATTCTTGTGTGTTGCCGACGCTCAATGCCACCACTGAGCGCCTCCTAAAGCAAGCCAACTACTTACTTCTCTAACACCTTTTCAACCTGGCCGACCTTCTTTTGAATGGTGCCGGTGAGTTTCTCGTTTTGACCTTTGGCTACCAGGTCGGGGTTATTCGTGACCTGCCCGGCATTCTCTTTGACTTTGCCTTTCAGCTCATGTAGGTTACCTTGGATCTGATCCTTCGTGCTTGGCTTCATTTTTTTCCTCTTTTCTTTTGAAACCTCTTCACTGAACACAATTGCTCTTGCAATCCGGCACCCACACCGCAACGGGATGAGCTTGTCGAGGTCCTAATTCTCCACGGCGATGGCTTCCTCGCCGGCGTACCGGTGGTTGGTAACGCCGTTGGAACTGCCGAAGGTGTCCAGTGTTGCCGCTGGCGTGCAAGACACTCCCGATCCAGCGGTTCGGGTGACGGTCACCACGCCGCGGATCAAAACGCGGACGCCGGATACCCCGGCGCTTGCGAACGGAAGGCGGGCTGACGCGACTTGCCCGGTTGCCAGGGTAAACGCCGTGGCGGTTCCGATGGCGGTACCGGCCGCATTGAAAAAAGCAATGCTGCCGATGCAGGATGCCGCGGGCCCGCTGGATGATGAATTGGCTAGATTCACGACGAGGATCTCGGCCGTTTCGGGGGTGCCCAATCCGACCAGGAACGTCCGCGTTACCGTGGCTCCGCTCTGCGCAACGACGGCGCCGGCCAGACTGAAGGCAGCGATAGCCGCGGCTACGAATCGTCTGAACAACATGTAATCTCTCCTCTGTCAAGGCTGACAAGAGCGTGACGGGCCGTGACCATTCGGCCGATGCGTCAACCCACGGTGATCGAAAGATACACGCCTGGATGGAAGGGATCGCAAAGGAAATACCCGCCGTTTATATAGTCAACATAGACGTTGTCAGTGTAGAGCCATCCATCGGGCCACGGGTTAACCATGGCGAACCAAAAGCCGCCATATTCAAAACGTCGCGATCCGCCCAGGAAATCGGAGCGGTTCACGTGAAACGTGTGGCCACGGCCAAAGCTGGCACGAAAGCGGTCGTCGGGAATCCGCCCATGGCCTTGCGCCGATTGTGCCGGTCTAGCCTGTTGCTGGGCGCGCTGCTGTTGCTGCGCCGGCTTAGCCGCTTGCTGTGCGCGTTGTTGTTGCTGCGCTGGCTTAGCCGGTTGCTGTGCGCGCTGCTGTTGCTGTGCGGGTTTAGCTGGTTGCTGCGCGCGCTGCTGTTGCTGTGCGGGTTTAGCTGGTTGCTGCGCGCGTTGCTGTTGCGCCGGTCTAGCCGGTTGCTGTGCCTGCTGCTGTTGCTGCGCCGGCTTAGCCGGTTGCTGCGCGCGTTGCGGTTGTTGCGCGGGCCTAGCCGGTTGCTGTGCGCGTTGTTGCTGCTGCGCCGGTTTCGCCTGTTGCTCCGGTTGCTTCTCCTGGCCCTCTGCGTAAGCAGGAGCAATGGCTCCGGGAATCAAGAATAGACTTGCTATTGTTAGAACTTCAATTATTTTCATGAGGGTTGCCTCAAATGCAACTCGACTTGGAAGTAATGCAACTCGAAGTCCGCTCCGGATGGCCTATCGTATCCTGTTGCCGAAGCCCCCAGGCATACTGGCACGCACGTCGCAGACCGAGATGTGCGGATGGCATCTGAGCCCTATGGTCACACACCGGATTCTGTTCATCTCCTTTGTCGATTATGGCATGCAGGTAAGCGCGGATCATGGAATCCCTGCTGGCGAACAAGGCTACATCTCAGCCGGGACCTGAGAATCTGGCGAAGGTTGCGGTGGAATGCGGGTTGACAACTGGGCTAGCGGAGCAAAGACTGCACGCGTTGGGGCGAATTCTGCACGTGGCGGCCGGGGCGGTGTGGTGGTTCCGGTAGTGCCGACCAAGGATCTGGTGCCACTGACGTTCAGTCTGGGCGGTGTAGCCGGCACGCAAACCCTCTATACCGCGGTACAGTCAGCGCGGCAATGCAGGCGGTCATCCAAGCTGGCGGACGGAGGCAGCGCCTTGCGCGCCGCCCCCTGCGGTTGGCCCATCTCCGCTGCCACGATTCGACTTTTCTTTTCACACCGGGTAGGCTGAAATAGGAAGAAACATCCAGATGAAAACAGCTTTGATTTTCGGGATCACGGGGCAGGACGGATCGTTCCTGGCGGAGTTTCTGCTGGGCAAAGGGTACGATGTTCACGGCGTGATCCGGCGCGCGTCCACCTTCAACACCGACCGCATCGACGCGGTCTACCGCGACCCGCACGAGAACCGCGCGGCGCTGCGCCTGCACTACGGGGACATGTCGGACGGCACCGGGTTGCGGCGGGTGATCGCGCAGGTTTCTCCGGACGAGATCTACAACCTGGCGGCGCAATCCCACGTGCGGGTGAGTTTCGATCAGGCTGAGTACACGGCGGATGTGGTGGGGACCGGAACGCTGCGCGCGCTCGAAGCGGTGCGCGACCACATGAAGGCCGGCGGAAAGCCGGTGCGGTTTTACCAGGCCGGGTCGTCGGAAATGTTCGGGGCGGCGGCGCCGCCGCAGAATGAGGCGACGCCGTTTTACCCGCGCAGCCCCTACGCGGTGAGCAAGGTGGCAGCGCACTGGTACGCGGTGAATTACCGGGAAGCCTATGGACTGTTCGTCTCGAACGGCATCCTGTTCAACCACGAATCCGAGCGGCGCGGCGAGACGTTCGTGACGCGGAAGATCACGCGCGCGCTGGGCCGCATCAAGCTGGGGATGCAGGACAAGCTGTACCTGGGCAACCTGGAGGCAAAGCGCGACTGGGGCTATGCGGGCGATTACGTGGAGGCGATGTGGATGATGCTACAGGCTCCGCGGCCCGGCGATTACGTGATCTCGACCGGCGAGTCGCACTCGGTGCGCGAATTCCTCGACTTGGCGGGCGAGTATAGCGGCCTCGACTGGACGCGGCACGTGGAAACCGACCCGCGCTATTTCCGGCCGTCGGAAGTGGATCACCTGCAGGGCGATTCCTCGAAGGCGCGGAGCGAGCTTGGCTGGCGTCCCAAAATGGATTTCCCGAAGCTGGTGCGCCTGATGGTGGAACAAGACCTGGATCTGGCGCAACAGGAGCGCACGCTGGCGGAGGCGGGCCACCGCGTGGTATTGCGCGGTTCGGCCCACCGATAGACCACACACATAAACCATGGAAAAGAACAGTCGCATTTTCGTCGCCGGGCACAGAGGGCTGGTAGGGTCGGCGATTTGCCGGCGCCTGCGCCAGGAAGGGTTCGACAACCTGGTGTCGCGCGAGTTGCAGGAGCTGGATCTGCGCGATCAGGCGTCGACGCGGCGATTCTTCGCCGAGGAAAAACCCGAGTACGTCGTTCTGGCGGCCGCCAAGGTGGGCGGGATTCTGGCCAATACGACATACCCGGCCGATTTCATTTACGACAACCTGGTGATCGAGACCAACGTGATCGACGCCGCCGCGCGGGCGGGCGTCCGCAAGCTGCTTTTTCTCGGATCTTCGTGCATCTACCCGAAGCTGGCGCCGCAGCCGATGCGGGAAGAGGCTCTGCTGACGGGGCCGCTCGAGCCAACCAACGA
>Ga0116130_1001844_pt1 | contig 11371 bp, 6 predicted proteins | sample June2015DPH_17_5_FD_89733 | JGI IMG/M metagenome (GOLD analysis project Ga0116130, IMG submission 89733) | Peatland microbial communities from SPRUCE experiment site at the Marcell Experimental Forest, Minnesota, USA - June2015DPH_17_40 | ecosystem: Environmental > Terrestrial > Soil > Wetlands >...
CCACGGGAGGGCCAAAATCCTGCGACGGGTCGCAGCTCGCAAGTCCAAAACACCCGCACAAGGAGACGAACTATGGGAAAGACGCGCGGCGGCATAATCATTCATTCGAACGGCTTCATGGGGCACGGTCATCAGTTGCAGCGTCTCGCGCTTGAGGGGGAAGTTGCTGGGGCGACCGGCGAGGCGATCCAGCAACGCATGGGCGAAGAGGGCCACATCGTCCGCCGTCGAGAAGACTCCGGCCTGGCCTGCTACTCCACCCATTCGCCGCGTCGTGGGATCGTGCACCGTGCCGCGCAGGAGATGGTCGAAGTCGGGGTTGGTCGCGGCGGTGCCTTGGTCGTCATGGGCGGTGGGGGCGATGTTGGGGATGATATCGTCAGCTTTCCAGTTTTCAGCACGGCATTCGAATGTGATGTGTTCGTGGAATGTCGGCCATTGAGGAGGGCCACGCCAACGCCATGATGACTGCGGCATGCAGCCGCAGAGAACAAAGACGGTCCATCGAGGCCATAAAGAGGAAACCATGAACGCTTTGGCGTGGTGGCCGGCGCTCTGGAGCAACCGGCCCTGGAGTCGGCCCGGTCGAGCGAGAGGGCGCGGACGTGGATGGTCTGCCCGCGAAAACATCACTGGCGATGAAGCCGCCGCCTTCCGTCAGAATTTTGCCACGCAACACCGCCAGGCTGCCGACCGAACTCTCAAAGCCGCAATCGACGCTCTCGGGCGGGCCGGTAGCCACCCATGACCCGCCTGGTCGTCGAAGGTCTCGTCGGTTAGCAACGACTCCGTGTCATACGGGTATAGCGATCCATAGAAATCGTTGTAGAAGCTGGAGCCGTTTCGTGTGCGAATATACCGGAAGCCCGCGGTGACCTTGTGCAGCGTGTGGCCGAAGCGCCGGCTGCTCCCGGAGCTGCACCGCCTGCGGCTGGTGCTGCGGGAGCTGCATCTGTGGCCGCAACTCCGATTGTGACTCCACCTGCTGCGCCTGCGGCCCGTCCCGCCGCTTCGGCTGCCCCACGCCGCGGGCGCCCGCCGATCGGTTCACCACCGGCGCGTGGACCGACGCCGCGCGTTCCATCGCCGGGCCGGTGTATAAGCTGCTGGGCAAACAGGACCTGGGCGCCGATGTGTGGCCCGCGGCCAAGACGCCGATCTTCTCGAACGGCCTGAACTACTACATGCACGAGGGCGGCCACGGCATGGTGCCTACGGACTGGGATATCTACATCCAGTTTTTGAAGACGCACCTTCACCCGGAGCAATAGGCTGCGTGGTTGACCCGTTGCGACAGGGCAACTTGCTGATTGAGTGGAGAACGCCAAGGAGGAAGTGATGACGCATACGCGCAAGGCAGTTCTGTTCAAGGCTGCGGTTATGGCTGTGCTGGCGGCGGCGAGTGTGGGCTTTGCGCAGAGCGCACCACGATCTGCGGCGAAGAGTGCGACGGTCCAGGGCGCGACGGCGCAGGATGCGCTGGCGCAGGGATTCCTGACGCCGCCGGACTCCGCCAAGCCGCGCACCTGGTGGCACTGGACCAACGGCAATGTCACGGAGACGGGCATCACCAAAGACATCGAGTGGATGAAGCGCGTGGGGATCGGCGGGTTTCAACTGGTGGATGTGGCGCAGGGCAACGGCCAGGTGGTGGAACCGAAGATCAACTTCGGCACCGAGGAGTGGTTCCACGCGGTGCTTCACTCCGCGCAACTGGCGAAGGAAAACGATCTGGAGATGTCGATCTTCAGTTGCGCGGGATGGAGCGAGGCGGGTGGGCCGTGGGTGACGCCGCAGATGGCGATGAAGAGGCTGGTGTGGAGCGAGACCGATGTGGTGGGCGGGAAGAGCTTCGCGGGCAAGCTGGCCGAGCCACCGTCGCGTGAGGGTGCAGTGCGGGACTCAGGCGCGGGTGGAACGCCGAGCGATCCGCCTTTCTATGCGGACAGCGCGGTGATTGCGTACCGCACGCCCGCGGAGGAGATGCCGATGGCGGCGCTGCACCCGAAAGTGACGACCAGCGGCGGACCGATTGACGTGGCGGCGTTGATGGACGACAGCCTGCAGACGGCGGTGACGATTGCCGCGCCCAAGGGCGGAGGGCCGGCGTGGCTGCAATACGAGTTTGCGCAGCCGTACACGGCGCGCGCGCTGTCGCTGGGAAGCAGGGGAAGGATTCCGGTGGGGCGGATTCTGGCGAGTGATGATGGGGCGGCGTGGCGGACGATTGAAACGATGCCGGGGCCACAGGGATATCACGGAGCGTCGATCCGGACGTTTTCGTTTCCGGCGGTGACGGCGCGGTTCTTCCGCATCGAGTTCGACCGCGTGGGACTGACTCCGGCGGAGGTGATCCGCGGAGAGGCAGCGCAGGCCCCGGCGACGTTTCCCGGAGCTGCGAATGCGGGCTACGGGACCAGCGAGGCGATCTTTTATTCGGACGCGCGGGTGAATCGCTGGGAAGACAAGGGAGCATTCGGCAGCCTGATGGATGTGTATGACGTTGTGCCGACGCCGGACGCGCCTGCCGCGGCGGAGATCTCACGCGGCGAGATCGTGAATCTGACCGGAAAGATGGACAAGGACGGCACACTGCACTGGGACGTGCCAGAGGGCCGCTGGACCATTCTGCGCATGGGCTACTCGCTGACCGGCGCGCGGAACCGGCCGTCAGTGCCTGCGGGGAGCGGGTTGGAGGTGGACAAGCTCAGCTCGAAGTATGTGCAGCAGTACTTCGCGGGATACATGAATCCGATGAAGGCGCATCTCGGCGACCTGATCGGATCGACGGTGCAGTACATGACGCTGGACAGTTGGGAGGCGGGGATGCAGAACTGGACCGACGATATGATCGCCGAGTTCCAGAGCCGACGCGGCTACGATCCCACGCCGTATCTGCCGGTGCTGGCCGGGCGCGTGGTGGAGAGCGCGGACGCGAGCGACCGCTTCCTGTGGGACTTCCGCCGGACGCTGGCGGACCTGTACGCGGGCGAGTTTTACGGCACCGTGGACAGCGAGCTGCACAAGATTGGGATGAAGGCGTACTCCGAGGCCTCGGGCGTGGCGTTGGAGATCCCCGAGGACACGCTGCTGAACAAGAGCCACATCGATATTCCGATGGCCGAGTTCTGGGTGCATGCGCTGCATCCCGAGTCGATGTACTACGTGGATGTGCGCGGAGCGGCGTCGGCTGCGCATGTGTATGGCAAGCCGCTGGTGGCGACGGAGACGTTCACCGGCGGCGGATACGAGTCGCCGTACACGTTTAAGAAGATTGCGGACTACTGGTTCACGCAGGGGGTGAACCGGCTGGTCTTCCATACGTCGGCGGAGCAGCCTCTGGACACCAAGCCGGGCAACACCATGGTTGGCAGCCACATCAACCGGAACATTACTTGGGCGGAGCTGGCCAAGCCATTCATGACATACGTGGCGCGCGTCTCGTACATGCTGCAGCAGGGAAGTTCGGTGGCCGACCTTGCGTATCTGCTGCCCGAGGGCGCGCCTTCGACGATGCCGTTCTGGGGCGATGGGCTGCAACCCGCGCCTCCCGCGGGCTACGAGTACGACGTCATCAACACCGACGTGCTGCTGAACCGCACCAGCGTCGCGGCGGACGGTCGCATCCACATCGAGGGCAGCAGCGAGATGCCCGACGGGATGAGCTATCGCGTGCTGGTGCTGCCGCCAACCACGCAGATGACGCCGGAGGTCCTGCGGAAGCTGCTCGAGCTGGTTGTGGCGGGGGCGACGATCATTGGGCCGCGCCCCGTCAGTTCGCCCAGCCTGCTGCATTATCCGGACGCCGACGCGCAGGTGCGCGCGCTGGCCACCGACCTATGGGGCGACATGGACGGGGTGACCCTGAACCAGCACTCCTTCGGCAAGGGCATGACGTACTGGGGGATCACGCTGGACGAGGTGCTGACGCGACTGAAGAGCGCACCGGACTTTGCATCCAGCGGGTCGCTCGACAACCCTCCGGCCTGGGTGCATCGCCACACGCCGGACGCCGATATTTATTTTGTCGCCAACCAGGCCGACGCACCGGTGCACATCGACGCGCGCTTCCGCGTCAGCGGAAAGGACGTGCAGATCTGGCGGCCGATGGATGGAGCGATGACGGACGACAAACCGGGCAACACGGCCGGATACAGCACCGTTTCCAGAATTGCGGACCGCACGGGCAATCGCCAACCCGGCATTGAGCCTGCGGTTTATGTTGCTGGGGCCGGCTTCACGGAGGTCCCGCTCGATCTGGCAGAACGCGAGTCGGTGTTCGTGGTCTTCCGCAACGCCGCGCCTGCGCCTGCGCGCAGTGCGTCGAGGCCTGTCGAGAGCAAGCTGGCAACGGTTGGCGGGCCGTGGACGCTCAGCTTCCCGGCGAAGTGGGGCGCGCCGGCCAGCGTGCAGATGCAGAAGCTCGCGTCGTGGACGGAGAGCTCCGATCCCGGAGTCAAGTTCTTTTCCGGCACGGCGACCTACAGCAAGACGGTGCAGGCGCCGGCGGCGTGGTTCAGGCCGGGCCAGCGGATATGGATCGATCTGGGCAAGGTGCGCGACATCGCCGTCGCCTGGGGTTACAACCCGGAGACGCGCGGCTTCGCCAGACTGCTGACGCCCTTTATTAATGCGGGCTTCGAGACCTGGGTCTCGCCCTCCGTGCACAACTTCCGCGTGGTCTATCCCGACTACAACCTCGCGCTCGCCAACATTCAGCAGTTCACCCGCGACGGCCAGCGCCTCGGCTCCACCGGCCAGTTGAACACCGTCTGGAACGACGATGGCGAAGGCCTCATCAACCAGGACTGGTACGGCATTCTCTTCGGCGCGGCGGCCGCGTGGCAGCCCGGCGAATCCTCCGTCGAGAGCTTCCAGCAGAGCTACGCGCAGGTCTTCCACGGCGACGCCTCGGGCGCGCTCCCGTTGTAAGTGCAACCGAGGCGGTTACAAATTACGGCGGCGCGTTTACCTCAGCTGTCGAGCGCGAAAATGTCATGGGCGTGCAGTTCCACCCGGAGAAGTCCGCCGACGTTGGCCTGCGCGTCTTCCGGAACTTTGTGGAGTTGTAGATGCTAACCAAGCGATGCGCGTGGCGGTTACAATGATCTACGATGCCTTCGGCAACCGCGTGGCAAAGAAGGTGGGCAACGTGACGACTTCCGCAACAATGTCATCGACGAGACCGACCAGGCCGGCAACATCACTCACCACATCTACGATCTCTCCGGCCGCCAGACCTCCGTCACCCACGAATCTAAAGACAAATCGGTGGCCAGCACCACCTCGTTCACCTACTACGACGATGGCCGCAAGAAGACCGAGACCGACGCCCTCAACCACACCACCACCTACCTCTACGACGCGGCGGGCAGGCTAACGTCCATTGCCGGGCCGAAGGGCAACTTCACCTACGCCTACGATGCCGCGGGCAACCGCATCTCCAGCGCCGACGGCAACGGCAACACCACCACCTTCCAATACGACGCCCGCAAGCGCCTGGTCAAGACGGTCTATCCCGACAAGACCTACACCACCAACAGCTACGATGGCCCGGGCAACCTCATCGGCGTCACCGACCAGGCCGGCAAGACCGTCAACTACACCTACGACGCGGCCAACCAGTTGCACAGCGTCATCCAGACCAACAGCCCCAACACGGCCAACACCACCTCCTATGGATACGACCCCTTGGGCAACCTGGCCAGCCTCACCGACGCCAACAGCCACAGTACGCAGAACGTCTTCGACGTCTTCTCCGACATCACCGGCAAGACGCTGCCCGACGGCTCGCTGCAAGAGTCGCGCACCTACGACGCCTCCGGCAATCTCACCCAGCTCACCCACTTCAGCGGCAAGACGACCAGCTACGCCTACGATGCTCTCAACCGCCTCACCACGCGCACGCCCGACCCCACCCTCGCCGAGCCGACTGTGACATTTACTTACACAGCCACAAATAAACGCGCTACCATGACAGACGGGAGTGGACAGACGACGTATACCTACGACCCGCTGGACCGACTGACGACCAAGGCCACGCCGGAAGGCTCTCTCTTCTACGGCTACGACGGTGTTGGCAATCTTGCGTCTATATCCTCAAACCATGTCAACGGTATTTCGGTTAGCTTGACATATGATTCGCTCAACCGGCTAAGTACCGTCGTTGACAATCGTCTTCCGTCAGGAGCCAATACCACAACCTATGCGTATGACCCGGCCAACAATGTGGTGACGGAGACCACTCCAAATAACTTGCAGACGACGTTCAGCTATGACCTGCAGAATCGGCTTACGTCACTAACAACACCGATTTCGAGTTATACCTACACGCTTGGATCGACTGGAAATCGCACTGGCGCAGTCGAGGGAAATGGCCGTACTCTGACGTGGAACTACGACGGGATTTATCGCCTGACGACTGAGACACTCAGCGCGGACCCATCGGGCGCGAACGGCACTGTCAGTTATGGCCTTGATCCCGTCGGCAATCGTCTTTCCGAAACATCATCGCTTCCGGGAATCAACTCTGGCAACTTTGGCTATAACCCCGACGATGAAATATCTTCCGAGACCTACGACGCCAACGGAAATGTTCTCTCAACCGGCGGCATGACCTATACTTACGATTCCGAGAACCACATGACTTCCGCGACCGGTAATGGAAAAGTCATATCAATGGTCTATGACGCCTTTGGAAATCGCGTCTCGAAGACGGTGAATGGCATAACGACTCAGTATCTAGTTGAGGACGATGTCAATCCCACCGGTTTGCCACAGGTGGTCGAAGAACTGGTGAATGGTACTGTTACCAGACAGTATACGTATGGACTCCAGCGGATTAGCGAAAATCAGATTGTGAACGGGGCATGGACTCCGAGCTTCTACGGCTATGACGGTGCAGGCAGTGTACGGCAACTAACTAACTCCGCAGGCGCAGTCACGGATGAATACGAGTACGACGCTTTCGGCAACAGCTTCACCAAGCAAGGCGCAACTCCGAACAACTATTTATATCGTGGAGAGCAGTTTGATTCCGATCTAGGGCTGTATTATCTCCGCGCCAGATACTACAACCCCGCGACAGGAAGATTCCTCTCCCGAGATCCAGAAGACGGAAGAGCCATCGATCCAAAGAGCCTGCATAAGTACCTATACGCAAGCGGCAACCCTGTGAATCGTATCGATCCGATGGGGCAGGACTCTTATGAAGAGTATGACTTCCTCGTTTGTGGCGGGTCAGGTGATTGCCCCCCGATGTTTGGGATCGTTATTAAACCCAGAGTTGTTGCTATATTAGCCACTCTAGCGGCTTATGTGGCTGTGCAAATTAAATCGTCTGCGAGCGGGGGGGGAAAAGGAGCAGCAGCTGCCGGTGGCGGGCAAGACGATGATGATGGAGGAAACAAGAATTATGGCGAAGGCGAGGGCAGAGGTGGTGCTTCATCGGGAGCATCGAGCGGAGCGGGTTCAGGCTCTGGTGCTGGCTCTGGTTCAGGTTCAGGTTCAGGCTCTGGCGCTGGCTCTGGTTCAGGCTCAGGTGGTGGTGAGGGTGGTGAGGGTGGTGAGGGTGGTGAGTAATGCGACTAAGGAATTTGTGACTATCCGAGGAGGCAATGTGCGTCTTCTGTCGATGATAGCTCTGATAACTTTGCTGGGTTGGTCTGTCGCTCTGCCAAGCCAGTCACGCGACGAGGATTGGAAGCGCTGTAGGGGGGATGATCCCGACCTGAGCATCGGGGGATGTTCGGCTCTCATCCAATCCGGCCAAGAGGCGGGTATTGACCTGGCTAAGGCATTTTACGACCGGGGTTCGGCATACATGCACAAGGGGGATAATGACCGGGCGATCCAAGATTACGACCAGGCCTTGCGACTCAATCCAAGTGATGCTAAGGCATTCAGCAACCGGGGATTGTCGTACGCGCACAAGGGCGATTACGACCGCGCGATTCAGGACTATGATCAGGCCCTGCGGCTCAATCCTAGCGATGTAGTTGCCTTTGTAGGCCGGGGGAACGCATACAAGCACAAGGGGGATAATGACCGGGCGATCCAGGACTACTCTGAGGCTGTTCGTTTGTACCGCAAAGGTGCCGACCAAAGCGACGCGATGGCTCAGGACGGATTGGGACACATGTATTACCAGGGCCAAGGTGTACCGCTGGACTACGCCGAGGCTGCCCGGTGGTACCGCAAAGCCGCAGACCAAGGTTTGGCGAAGGCTCAATACGACCTCGGCTTCATGTATTACCACGGGCAAGGGTTGCCACGGGATCGCGTCGAAGCTGACCGGTGGTTCCACAAGGCCTCCGATCAGGGAGACGAGAACGCTTTGCGCTCCCTTGGCCTAAATAGGACAGGGTTGGACGAGTGGAGCAAAATCATCCTCCTGGTTATTTTCCTAGCAAGCTTGTACTTTTTAATAGACTCTCTGTTGCCGGGAAGGAGCCTTCGAGATTGGCAACAGAGAGCTACAACCTTGTTAGGGATATTTGGTATGTTCTATGTAGGATTGAGCCTATACGGGGCAGCCCATAACAATATGCGAAACTCTGTATATGCCAATGCGTTCAATTTGACCAAATGGTTGTTAGCTGAAGTTTCAATCATAATCGCCATTCTTTGGCTTATACGCAGAAATGACGCAGGAAAACAGGCCGGGTGCCCCAGCCTTGACCCGCCGTTGAAGTGAGGGTGCCTCATCCTTCGCTTTTCTATTGTGAATAGTGGGATACCACTAAACCCGGAGGGCACGCTGAACTACACCTACGACCTGGCGGGCAATGTTGCTTCGATCTACTCGTCCAGCGTGCATGGCGCGTCCATGGCCTACACCTACGACAGCCTCAACCGGCTCAGCACGGTGGTGGACAACAACCTGCCCGCCGACAGTAACACCACCGCCTACGCCTACGACACGGCCAGCAACCTGGTCACCGTCACCGATCCCAACAAGTTGCAGTCCACCATCCAGTACGACAGCCTCAACCGCCTCACCTCGCTCAACACGGCGACGCCAAACTCCTCGGCGGTGGCGGGCTATAGCTACACCCTCGGCGCCACGGGCAACCGCACCGGCGCGACGGAGCAGACCGGCCGCACGCTCACCTGGAACTACGACGGCATCTACCGGCTCACCAGCGAGGCCGTCAGCAACGACCAGTCGGGCGGCAACGGCGAGGTCGACTACACGCTCGATCCTGTGGGCAACCGCACCTCGACCGCGTCCTCGCTGCCCGGCGTCCCCTCGGTCAGCCTCGCCAGCTTCAACCTCGACGACTGGCTCTCGCCAGAGACCTACGACGCCAACGGCAACACGCTCACCACCGGCGGCAAGACCTTCACCTACGACTCGGAGAACCACCTTGTGTCGATGAACGGCGGCGCGGTTACAATGATCTACGACGCCTTCGGCAACCGCGTGGCAAAGAAGGTGGGCAACGTGACGACGACGTATCTTGTGGAGGACGACGTGAACCCAACCGGCCTGCCGCAGGTCTTCGAGGAGTCGGTCAACGGCGTGTTGCAACGCACTTATACCTACGGACTGCAAAGGATCAGTGAGAATCAGATAATCAGCAACACCTGGCAACCGAGCTTCTATATGTACGACGGCTTCGGAAGCGTAAGACAACTGACAAACCTGTCTGGTACGGTAACGGATACTTACAACTACGATGCGTTTGGCAATCTATTAAACTCAACAGGATCAACGCCAAACAACTACCTCTATCGCGGTGAGCAATATGACCCCGACCTCGGTCTCTACTATCTGCGTGCACGGTATTACAACCCACAAACAGGTAGGTTCCTCTCCAGAGACCCGGAGGACGGAAACCCCTTCGATGAGGTAACATTGCACAAATATCTTTATGCTGGGAGTAATCCAGTCAGCTATGTTGATCCTAGTGGGAAAGGGTTTTTAGACTATATAACGCCATCCGAAAATGCAATACCAATGTCGAAACTAGTAAGTATTTATGGATGTGTTTCCAGTGTTGGTTTTACTGTGACATCGATAGTTCTTGAGAGCAGTTTTACTGGATACACGATGGCCGGAATTGCCGGAACTGCGTTCGGCTGTGTAACGGCATTCGCGCCAGCACAATCTTCAGTCAAACTAGTGGGTCTTGCTCTCAAGTTAGTACCGACTATTAATTATGGCTTCTGTGGAGCATCCCTCGCCGCTGTAGTTAATGACTTCAGTGGACTGTCAGATAGTAAGTCCCCTAATGCATCTGCAGCCGCACTTGTGGATAGCTTGGGAACGCTAACAGGTTGTGTGGCCACACGGCTAGGACAAATTCTAGAGCAAGAGGAATGACAAAATGAGCATCAATGGGAAGAATGACTTAGTGGGCAGTATAAATTTGTTCGAGATTAACGCTAAGATACCGAGAAAAGTGCATTTTGATGGATTTATCGCGAAATTTTTGTGCTGGGCGATATTTGCTATCTTGGTTACGGTTGTCGGGTCTACTTGGATTTTATACGGTACATTAAAGAATATGCATATACGGGACATTTTGCGCCAAGAGGGCAAGTTGGTATACGGCGAAGTTACAAAGACTTCCGTTAATCATGATGACGTATATGTGAGATATAAGTTCTACGTTGATGGTGTATCATATACAGGCCAAGCCGAGATAAAGACAGGTGTGCCGACACTGGGACATCAGATCTCGATCCTATATTTACCTAAGGATCCGCATATAAATCAGCCAAGTAATTGGGAGTGGTTTTCATTGTGGGATGTTTATCCCTACATTTTACTGTTTTTTATTGTGGTGGCAGCAGTAACCATGATTATTGTAGCGTTGAGAGAAAGAACATTGGCGCGCATGGGAGTCGTTGTTGAGGGAAGAGTGACAGGTTGTGAGCCTAATCGCAAATTATTCAAGATCTATTACGAGTTTGCCACTGAAGATCATGTATCAATAGAGGGTAATAGTGAAGGGCAGGACGAATGTGATCAGGGGACTATAATTCCTATAATATACCTACGAAACAACCCTAAGAGGAATAGCCGCTATCCTAACCTTTAGCCGGGTACACCGACCTTGACCAGCCGCTAAAGTGAGGGTCAGTGGGCAACGTGACGACGACGTACCTTGTGGAGGACGACGTGAACCCAACCGGCCTGCCGCAGGTCTTCGAGGAGTCCGTCAACGGCGTCGTCCAACGCAGTTACACTTATGGCCTCGAGCGCATCAGCGAGAACCAGCAAATCCAGGGAGCATGGACGCCCAGCTTCTACGGCTACGACGGCTTCGGAAGCGTCCGCCAGTTGACGAGCCTCGCCGGTGGCGTAACAGATAGCTATAATTACGATGCCTTCGGCAACCTGCTCAGCTCACCCGGTCCCACG
>Ga0116130_1001845_pt1 | contig 11370 bp, 8 predicted proteins | sample June2015DPH_17_5_FD_89733 | JGI IMG/M metagenome (GOLD analysis project Ga0116130, IMG submission 89733) | Peatland microbial communities from SPRUCE experiment site at the Marcell Experimental Forest, Minnesota, USA - June2015DPH_17_40 | ecosystem: Environmental > Terrestrial > Soil > Wetlands >...
GTTGCCGATTCCGTCGAATTGCAAATACGCGTAGCGCAGACCGGCTTCAAACGCCTGTTTGGCGAACTCGGGACTCTTGGCGAACTCGATGCCGTTGGTGGCCGCCTGCACGCTGTTGTAACCGACCTTGCGCGCGTAAGCGACCGCGTCAAGGAAGTACGGGGACAGCGTAGGCTCGCCGCCGGAGAACTGCACCGACATCTGGCGCCGCGGCTTGATGGTGATGGCGTTGTCGAGCATGGTCTTGATCTCGTCCCAGGTCAACTCATGGACGAAGCCAACCTGGTTGGCGTCCATGAAGCAGGGATCGCACATCATGTTGCAGCGATTGGTCAGGTCGATGGTCAACACCGATCCGCGACCGTGCAGCACCGTGCTGCTGCCGTGATGATGCAGCTTCTCGTCATTGTGGGCGCGGATGTCGCGGCCGGGGAAAACTTCTTCCAGGTGCTTGAAGAACGCGGTGTCGATGGCCATCACGTCTTCAAAGTGGCCGTGCGTGGGGCAGTCCTTCACCATCAGGATTTTGCCGTCGCGCTCGACGATCTGCGCCTTGATCTCGCCGGCCTTCTCGTTCATCAGAACTTCCAGCGGCAGTTTGCCGTCGATGATCTCCTGGCGAATCTGCGGGACGCACTTGGGGCACAGCGAATCGGTGGCGCGCGGCCACCCCAGCGGCGGCTTGGACTTCTGGTACGACTTCAACAGCGGCTTGTCGGACCACTTGGGTGTAAACGACGGATTGGGATGGATGCTATTCAACTTGTCGAAGACGGCCCATGCGCCTTTGGCGGCAACGGTGACGGCTTTCTCAACATATTTGACCGGCTTGTGCATTTACCCCTCTCGCACTCAAGAAAATGAATTGAGGATGGCCCACCCCACAAACACGGGCCAAGTTCCACACTTCTCTACTGTTACTAGGTTAATGGGCGAGGTTCCAAAGAGCCAACCAAGATGGAGCAAGTGGGCGGATTTAGCGGGTCAGCGGGGAGTATCGAACATTGAATGGTGATCTGGATCACAGGGCTATGTTGTTGAAAAAGCGAGGTATCTGGCGTTCGGATATGGCATCGAGTCCAAGGCTGGTCGAACTCCAATGGCCTTGAACTTCGAGAATTCACCAGCCTGCATATCCCCAGCCAACCGCCCATGTCTTACTTCTTATGTTAGAATGTAAGACATGGAACAGTTCGAAGGTGTGATTACGTCGAAAGGCCAGTTGGTGATCCCAGCCAAGCTACGGCGTGTTTACCGAATCGGGCGGGGCACGCGAGTCCGGTTCGCGCGCATTCAAGGCGGGATCGCTATTTATCCAAAGTACGAGGATGCCATTCAGCATTATCGCGGGATTCTGGCGGGTTTGGGCTTGCCGGAGAACATCGAACGCGAACCGGACCGGGACATTGAATGAGGATCCACGTCCTCGACGCCAGCGCGCTCTATCGCTATCTCACGAACGGCGCAGCCGAGGAGATCGTCGCTCGCGTACTAATGGACGCTGCGGTCGCCGGGAATCCGGTCCTCATGTCTGTGGTGAATTGGGGCGAGGTCTATTACACGCTGGCAAAGCAGATCGGCCTCAACAAGACTGAGAACCTGATGATCGGATTGGCTGACAAGCTTCCGGTTTCCGTCGTTGGTGTGGCAGTAGAAGATGCTGTACGCGCTGCACGTCTCAAAGCCCAGTACAACCTGCCGTATGCCGACGCCTTTGCCGCCGCGCTCACCGGAACTCAGCGTGTACTCGTGACCGCGGACGTAAGCCATTTTGAGCGCGTTCCCAAACTTCGGCTGCTAAAGTTGCCACGCGCCAAGAAGGCGGGCGCCTGACGCATGGCCGACGCGCGGGTTGGCTTTTTCGCGCCAAGGGCGCAACAATACTGTTGGTAGCTAGTGCGTCAGCGCTTAGTCTATATTCCTAACAACTTTATCGGGAACGCTGTATCGTGCATTGAGGAGGAGAATTTCTGATGAGCACTATGGGTATGTGGGTGCGCAAACTGGACTCCGCATCCACCGGCGATCCCCTGGTGTTGGTGGTAGTGGAAGGCACCGACCGCCGTACCCTGGTGCTGGAGCATTTTCCCTTCACCGTCGGCCGGCGCACCGACCGTGACCTGGTGATGGCCGATCCGCGGGTCTCGCGCGAGCACGCGCAATTCGTTCGCGAGACCGATGGCACCTACATCGTGGACCAAAGCAGCCGCCACGGCACGTTCGTCAATGGCGAACGCGTCGAGCGGCGCAAGCTGGCGCGCAACGATCGCGTGGAATTCGGGGTGCAAGGCGCCGCCTACGCGCTGTTCAGCCCGGACCGTTCGCCCTCCAGCGCCGCGCAACAGTTCCTCAGCCAGTTCTCCAGCTGGAAACCGGCCACCGGAGCGGGTTCCGACCTGGAGATGCTCAACGTGTTTCTGGAGGCGGCGCGCAAGCTGAATACCAGTGGGGTGCTGGGCGACGTATTGCAGACCCTGCTGGAAGCCGCCCTGCGTTTGACTCACGCCGAACGCGGCTTCGTGTTCCTGCGTGATCCGGATGGCGAACTTCGCCTGGCGGCGGGACGCGATAAGAAGGGTGAGAGCATTCACGACGACAGCGCGATCTCGCGCTCGGTACTGCGTGACGCGGCCAAGAGCGCGTCCGAGTTTCTGGTCACCGATACCGACGATACCGGCAAGCTGGCGGGGCGCGAGAGTATCGTGGCGCACAACTTGCACAGCGTGATCTGCATTCCCCTGCGCAAGACGGTCATTCAGGACAAAGTTAAAGAGGGAACCCAGCCGGGAGAGCAGGATGTGCAGGGCGTGTTGTACCTGGATGCGCATTTTTTGTCGGGCAAGTTGTCGTCGGTGAGCCACGATATTCTGCGCACCATCGCCAATGGCGCAGCCACCCTGGTCGAGAACGCCGCCCTGGTGCAATCCGAAGATGCCGCCAAACGCTATCGCCAGGAATTGGCCATCGCGGCAGAAATTCAGCAGGGCCTGATGAAAGTGACGGTTCCCGAGGTGCCGTTCGCTAAGGTCAACGCCGTCAGTTATGCCTGCAAAGATATCGGCGGAGACTTCTTTGACCTGGTTTACACCGAGGGAGGGCTGTCGCTGGTTGTGGCTGATGTTTCGGGCAAGGGGGTTTCTGCGGCGGTGGTGGCCTCGATCCTGCAGGGAATGTTGTACTCGCAGTTGGCCCGCGACTCGGCGCTGCCCGAGATGATTGCGGCGGTCAATCGCTTCCTGTGCGACAAAGTGGGAGGCCAGAAGTACGCCACGCTGGTGATTGCCCGCCTGTTGGGAAATGGGGAAATGGAACTGATTAACTGCGGGCACGTGCCTCCCCTGCTGGTTTCAGGAGATACCATCACCCGGCTGGAAGATGGGAACCTGCCGGTGGGGCTGGTCGCCGGCGCCGAGTTTCAAGCTACCCGTCTGCAACTGAAGCCGGGAGATCGTCTGCTGCTGGTGACCGACGGCGTCACCGAAGCCGAGGATGCGGCGGGCGAATTCTTCGGCATGGAGCGACTGGAAAGCTGCGGCAAAGACGGGTTTGCCGCCATCGAGCAGGCGGTCACCAATTTCCGTGGCGATACCGCGTTGACCGACGATTGCACGATCACCGAGATGCTCTATCGGGGGCAAGCGTGAGCCGGACGAAGGGTTTTGACCACGGACTCTGGACGGCAAATTCAGGGTTGCCTGCATCCTAGTGCGAGATTCAGCACGGCGGAAAGCTGGCCGGCGCGGCTTTTTTCGCATTCCGCTTTTGGGCCGGAAGTGGTAGAAGCGATCGGGGAAAAAGCTTCTTCTTCGGCCGTTTTTGTGGTGTAATGCAAGTGTTGTCATTGACAGAGCGATACGAGCAGCAGTCCGAAACTCATTAAGGAAGATGCCACTTTTGCCACTTTTTAGCTTCCGGTCACCGGTCAGTGTGGGGGCCGAATTCGTTTCGCGCCGCTTACGCCACGAGCTGACTGCTGTAGCGGTGCTGTGCCTGCTGGCCTTGCTGGCCGGCGCTCCGGCATACGCGGTGACCCACGCCAAGCTGCACAGGACCCGTCATCCTGTTCTCAGTTCCACCGTTCATTTGCGTTTCAGCCGATATGCCCCGCGAATGTTTCCCGGCTCGCATGACATGCTGGTGACCGAGAACGAAGAGTTGAACCGGTTGCAGTTGCCTCGTATCGCCGATGAGGGAGAACTCATACGATACGAGGTGGAGCAAGTGCTGGTGCCGGTGAACGAGACGGAAGCGCTGAAGCTGGCGGCCGACCTGCCGGAGAGCCGGCGTTACTGCCGGCCATGGACACGCGATTTCCTACAGGATTTCAGTCAGGCCTACTACAATCAATTTCACAGTCCCTTGCAGGTCAATTCCCTGGTGCGCACCATCGAGCAACAACAAAGATTGCGGCGTCACAACCGTTTCGCGGCGCCGGAATGGGGCGACACGGCTTCCACGCACTTGACCGGAGTTACCTTCGACCTGTCGCGCCGCGGCTTGACCGTGGAACAGTACGCCTGGATCCTGGTTTACATGCTGCCCCTGAAAGCGTCGGGGTTGATTGACCCGATCGAGGAGAGCCAGCCCGTTCTGCACGTGGTGGTCTTCGAGAAATACTCGGAACGTTTGGACCAAAAGGACACCTGGTCAGAGGCCAACGAACCTACCGAAGCCAGTGTGCTGACGAGCACCGGCGCCAGCCAACCTTAGCCGTCAGCTTTCAGCCGTCAGCTATCAGCTAAGTCCCGCTATTCGCTAATTTAGTTGTTCATACAACGCTAGAGCACAATCTTGATTCCTATTGCTTAGCGTAGCTTTGCTGAGCGGAGGTGAACCAGGATGCTTTGGACAATTTTTGCGATTCTGTTGATTCTGTGGTTGTTGGGATTTGGTTTCCACATTGCAGGAAGCTTGATCCACCTGTTGTTGGTGGTGGCGGTGATTGTGCTGATCATCAACCTGGTAACGGGCCGAAGGGCCGTGTAACACGGAAGAGTGCCGCCGGCTGAGGAGACCGTGTCGCAACCTCTGCCGTCCCTACGGGACTCGGATTTATTCCCCACTCTACCCAGCACTCCGCCTTCGGCTGCGTGCTGGGCTAAACTCTTTCGCCCCTGCGGGGCTCGGATTTTGCGCAATTGGTTCCACCGCGCCAACTCAAAATGAGTTCTCACGCACACTCTGAAGTCCTCGGTCGGGATGACAAAGACAAAGGGACCTAACGGCACGGCTGAAAAGTGTGCGTGAGAACCTCTGCCGTCCCTACGGGACTCGGATTTATTTCCCACTCTACCCAGCACTCCGCCTTCGGCTGCGTGCTGGGCTAAGTTATGCCGCGCCTACGGCGCTGGATTTTCGGCCAGTAAGTTCCGCTGGCAAATCCCAAGTTTGGTTCTCACGCAGGCTCTGAAGCCGTACCCTGATACAAAATAGTTTATGAACTAGCTACCTACTCGCTAGTCCCTAGTCGCCAGTCCCTAATTGCTAGCCCCTAGCTAATGGCTAGTTGCTGGTTGCTTCTTCCTCACTCACTCCTTAGCGCCTTCATCGGATCTACAAATGCCGCACGCCGGGCGGGAATGAGAGCTGCCAGAGCAGCCACCGCGCCGACCAGCAAAGTTCCCATCAACAGCGTGAGGGGATCGCTGGGGCTGACCCCAAACAGCACGCTGCGCAACAGTCGCGCCAGCAGCAGCGAGACCGGCAGACTTACGGCGATGCTGATTCCGGCAAGCCACAACACATCCACCAGAACCAGCCGCATGACGCTGCTGCGCTGCGCCCCCAAGGCCATGCGAATGCCGATTTCGCGGGTGCGTTGCTCGGTGGCGTAGGCCAGCACGCCGTAGAGGCCGATGGCGGCCAGCAGAATCGCCAGCCCGCCGAAGCTTATGGCGAGCAAGGCAGTCAGGCGTTCGACCGACAGGTTGTCGGCAATCTGCGCGTCCATGGTTCGCAGATCGCTCAGCGCCAGTTTGGAGTCGAGTTGCTGCATGGCGCTGCGAATGCCGGAGAGCGCCGCGTCCGGCGGCTGCCAGGTGCGCACCAGGAAAACCAGCCCACTAGGATTGTCGAGTTGAAAGCGCGGGCGATACACGGTGCGCTTGATGTCGTCGCGCACCCGCGCATGGCGTGTGTCTCCGACGACGCCAATGATCTCGGTGTCCTTCTTCCCTCGCGAGCCGCCGAAGCCGATGAAGTGACCGAGAGCGTTCTGCGGAGTGCCAAAGAAGTGGCGCGCGAAGGCGACATTCACAATCGCGACATTGGGCTTGCCCATGACATCGTCGTCGCTAAAGTCGCGCCCGGCCAGCAGCGGCGTCTGCATGGTTGCGAAATAGCCGGGAGTCACGGCCGGCTGCTCCACGTCCATATCTTCGTCTTCGCGATCGTTGTATCCGGCGATCACGATGTTACCGGTGTCATTGTCGTTGGCGAGATCGGGATCGTCGGTGCCGGCCACGGTGCGCGCGCCCGGGAGCGCCGAAAGCGTCTGCAAGACGCGGCGGTACAAGGGGAAGACCTGTCCAGTCTGATAACCAGCCAGGCGTGGGTCGATGCCGAAGCTGACCAGATGGTCGGTGGCAAAGCCGACATCGAGTGTCCGCAGGTTGTGCAGCGTGCGAACGAACAGGCCGGCGCCGACCAGCAGCAGCAGGCTGAGTCCGATCTGCACCGCAACCAACGCCCGGCGGAAGCGCAACTGACTGCCAGCGGACGTTGTGCTCTGCTGCTTGAGCGAATTGGCAAGGTCGGGATGCAGGAAGCGCAAGGCCGGCGCCAAACTAAACAGCAAGCTGACTACCAGCGCCAGAGCGAAGGTAAAGAGCAGGATGCGCGTATCCAAACTGGACGAAAATGGCAGGTCGGTGGCAGTGTCGCCGGCAATGCGGTGAATGAGCAGGGATGAGACGGCAGGCGCCAAGAGCAGACCCAGCGCGCCGCCGAGCAGGCCGAGCAGCAGGCCCTCAGCGAGCAACTGGCGGATGATCTGCCAGCGTCCCGCGCCCATGGCATAGCGCACCGACATCTCGCGCACGCGTCCCGCCGCCCGCACCAGCAGCAGGCTTGAGACGTTCACGCAGGCCATCAGCAACAGCAGCACCACCATGCCCATCACGATCATTACCGGCGTGCCGATCTGGTCGCGCAGCGGTGAGAAACCGCGCGCGCTGTCCAGCAGATGGATATGCGATTCGTCGAGATAAGTGCGGCGCAGGCGCTCGGAGGCGTTGGGGATCTTAGCCAGCTCAGCTGCGCGCAGGGCATGCCACAGCGGTTGCAAGCTGGCTTCGGCCTGGGTGCGAGTGACGCCGGGCTTCAGCCGGCCCACGACCATCATCCAGTGCGAGTTGAAATCGTCCAGGTCCTGCCAGCGCGGCGTGATGATGTTCTTGGTGGTGAGCGGCACAAAAACTTCTTCGGTGGCGCCGGCGACGACGCTGTGAAATCCCGGCGGCGCGACGCCCACGATGGTGAACGGATGTGCGTTGATGAGCAGGGTGTGGTTGATCACGCCCGGATCGGAGCCGAACTGCCGCTTCCAGTAATTGAAGCTGAGCACCACCACCGGGCTGCTGTTGGGTACATCGTCGGCGGGAAGGAAGAGGCGCCCCATCGCCGGCTGCAGTCCCAGCGCCTGGAAGTAGTTGCCGGAAGCCAGTTCGCAGCCAACCAGGTCGGGCTTGTTGTTCCATTGCACGCTCACGTTCTGCAGGTCGCTGGCGATCAGGCTGTCGAAGGCGCTGCTCTGGTCGCGCAGGTCGCGGTACATGGGATAAGAAAAATAGTCGTGATCGTCGCCACCGAAGGAGTTGAAGTGGCCGCGTATGGAGCCGGTGAATTGCAGACGCACCAGTTGCTCGGGATGGCTGACCGGCAAAGCGCGCAGCAGCGCCTGGTCCAGCAAGGTGAAGATGGCGGTGTTGGCGCCAATGCCGAGCGCCAGAGTGACGACGGCAACCAGAGTGAAGACCGGTGCCTTGCGCAGTTGGCGCAGCGAGAAACGAAGATCGTGAAGAAGCTGCATGATTGTTCCTTTAGCAACTAGCAATTAGCAACTAGCTGTTGGCACTTGGCACTTAGCACTTGGCATTTAGCATTTAGCATTTAGCCGCGCAGCGGCGATATTTGTTTTAGCCGTGGGCGTAAGCCCGCGGTCAAATGCGAAATTGAATCGAGTCCCTTTAGGGACGGCACAATTCTCATGACCTCTGTCGTCCCTACGGGACTCGATCTTAATTTTCCACTTACCCAGCGCTGAAGCGCTGGGCCAAGCTCTTTCGCCCCTGCGGGGCTGGCTCGTTTGTTCTTCACTGCTAACCGCCAGTCACTATCCACTAGCCACTAGCTCCTACTCCGTCCGCAGGGCCTGCATCGGTTCAATCGACGCAGCGCGACGGGCCGGCCGATAGCAGGCGAGCAACGCAATCCCTGCCAATGCTGTTGCCACCATCAATACCGATGGCAGATCGTATGGCGTCACCTGGAACAGCAGGCTCCCGATAAAACGCGCACCCACCCAAGAGGTTGCCAATCCACCCGCCAGACCAGCTAAGACCGGTATTGCCGCCTGCCGAAACACCAGCAAATACAGGCTCCACTTCGGCGCACCCAGAGCGATCCGCACACCCATTTCCTGGGTGCGTTCGGCCACCGTGTACGACAGCACGCCATAAAGTCCCAGGGCCGCCAGCAATAAAGCCGCTCCCGCAAACGAGATCAACACCGCAAACTCGAAACGCCGCTGCGCCAACGACGCGCTGACAACCTCGTCCATCGTCTGCACATTCGTGATTGCCGCTTCCGGTTCCAGTTGAGCCAGAGCCACCCGGACCGACGAAGCCAGAGCGGTGGGATCTGTAGTCGTCCGGATGGTGAAGAAGGCGCCTAGCTGGGGGTTGTCCCAGTACGGCAGGTACACGATCAGGGTCGGTTCGGAGCTGAGTTGTTCGCTACGCGCGTCGGCAATTACCCCAGCGACGGTATATACCTTTTCGGTCCCGTCAGTGAAGGTGCGACCTACCCCATTTTCACCTGGCCACAGCGTGCGCGCCGCAGATTCTGATAACAGCGCGTTGTCCTTGCCCCGATCTTCTTCTCCCAACATGCGACCGGCAACCAGGCGCGTACCTATCGCGGGTAGGTAGTCAGGACTCACCCACCGCATGTTGGCCATGGGTGTTTGCTGGTGCGGATTCGGGTTAGCCGGTACGGCCCTCAGCCCATCGATCCAGGTTGCGCCGTGCAAGAGCGGCACACTGGAAAACCCCGCGGAGCCAACGCCCGGTAATTGCTTCAGCGCCGCCAGCGCCCTGTCATAGAAAGCGCTAATGTCCTCGTCTTTCTTGTAGGTTGCATAGGGAAGATCCAGTTGCAGAGTAAGGATGTGTTGCGTCTGGAAACCGCGATCAATGGTCAGAAGGCGGACCAGACTCTTGGCAATTAGAATCGTCACCAGCAGCAAGGCGGTGCTGGCGAGCACCTCGACCGCAACCAGGGTCTGGCGCAGACGCGCGTGCCGGCGGCTTCCCGTGGCGCGGCCGCTGTCACGCTGCAGAACGGTTTGTGGATCAACTGCCATCGAGCGCCACGCGGGAAACACTCCCGCCAATAGCACCGATAGCACCGTGACCAGTAGCGAGAACCCCAGCACGGTTCCATCAAGATGGATACTTCCGCTGCGCGGCAGACCCACCGGCAAGACATGCGGCACTACGCGCAGCATCGCCCAGCACAAGCCAACCCCCAACCAGCCGCCCGCCAGGGCGAGCAACACACTCTCGGCCACGACGTGCCACAGCAGATCAGCGCGGCCCGCTCCCAAGGCACACCGCAGTGCCGTTTCTCTCTCGCGCAGCACCCCACGGGCCAGTTGCAAATTCGCGACGTTGATACACACGATAAGCAAAACACATCCCACCGCCGCCAGCAGTAGCCACAAGCTGCTGCGGATATGGCCGATCACGGACTCCTTCAGTGGCATCACGTAGGCGCGGAGGTGGGAGCCTTCGGCCTCCTTGGCATGCTGGGTCACAATATCGCTTTCAATCGCGTCGAGCTGTGCCCTGGCTTGCGCAAGTGATACGCCCGGTTTCAGGCGGCCCAAAACGATGTAGTCGAAGTCGCCGAAAACAGACTGCAACCGTTCCGCAGAGATAACCAGAGGTACGAACAAGTCGATGGCACCACTATCGGGTAAAGCGAGCTCGATCGGAGGCAACACGCCGACGATGGTATAAGGCGATCCCTCAAGGTGCACGGTCTTGCCAACAATATTAGGATTAGCGCCAAAATCGCGCCGCCACATGGTATCCGTGAGCACGGCAACGTGGTTGCGCCCCGGCTGCGTCTCTTCTGCTGAAAAATCACGACCAAGCGCCGGCTGCACGCCCACCAGCCGGAGCAGATCCTGCGATGCCATTACCCCCACCCTCGTTGCCGAGTGGTTCCCGAGCGACAAGTTCATGGTGTTGAATCGCAATAGTGCCCAGTCTGAGAACCCGGTTGCGCGCTGCTTCCAGGTTTCGTAATGCATCGCGTTTGCGGGCATCACGGGGTCAGACGCGCTCCACTCCGGCACGATCTCCTGGACCTGCACCAATCGGCCAGGTTCGCGATACGGCAGCGGCTTCAGCATCACACCGTTGACCACGCTGAAGATGGTTACCGTCGCGCCGATGCCCAGCGCCAGCATCAGCACGGCCATGATGGTGAAGCCCGGCGATTTACGGAGCCGGCGAGCGGCGAACTGCAATTCTCGGAAAGCGAAATTCATAGAGACCACCTGGGCCCTACTGCGTCCACGCGCCCCAGGTAGGGGCGCACATCGAACCTGTCGAACCAGCCCGAGGAAACTTTGGCGCCATTCAGCAATTCAGGATTGCTGTTCTCGCGGGCGTAATTGAAGCTGCCAGCCTGCATGACTGCGCCCGACGAGAAGATGTTCTTGCCGTCGGCTGCGTCACCAAAGTCGGGCGCCGACACGCTGATGTTGCTGAGGTCGGGCATGGCGTTGTAGCGGGCACGCAGCGCCACCAATCCGCCGGCATGAGGAATTCCGCTGGGATTCAGCAGCACCGCGTTGGTGACCGAGAACACCGCGATGTTGGCGCCGATGCCCAGGGCCAGCGTCAACACCGAGACCGCCGCGAACCCCGACGACTTGCGCAGTTGACGCAGCGCGTAACGAATTTCGTGCAGAATGGTGTACATATTAGCCTTTGGCAGTTAGCAATTAGCAATTAGCACTTAGCAACTAGCAATTAGCAATCAGCCGTCGGCTCTCCGCCAGTTCCCTGTTTAAGCCGGCGGTAATCGCGCATTTTCTGAACTGACAACTGGCCGCTGGCCCCTGATAACTGCCTTTCA